>JACCEB012072177.1_pt1 | contig 11054 bp, 10 predicted proteins | sample 7454761 | NCBI WGS metagenome assembly JACCEB01 (sample SAMN15323454, study PRJNA562643) | freshwater metagenome | isolation source: river surface water | place: USA:Blue River Watershed | collected 2017-08-18 | reverse complement strand
GTGCCGGCCATTGAGCAAGCGCTCGGTGCGAGCTTTCTGCCGCGGGACATCTACCTGATCAGCGCCATGCCCAGCGACCCGCAGTCCGCCGATATCGTGCCGATCGCACTCATCTCCCTGGTGCTGGCCTTCCTGGCCACGCTCTACCCGAGCTGGCGTGCCAGCCGGGTCAACCCGGCGGAGGCCCTGCGCTATGAGTGAGCCTGCCCTGCGAGATGTGGTGCTGCAGGCCCAAGGCCTGTCCAAGCGCTTTGCCGAAGGCGGGCTCGACGTCGAAGTGCTGCAAGGCATCGACCTGCAGGTGCGCGCTGGCGAAACGGTGGCCATCGTCGGCGCCTCGGGCTCGGGCAAGAGCACCTTGCTGCACATGTTGGGCGGCCTGGACGCGCCGACCCGGGGCGAGGTGCACCTGATGGGCCAGCCGCTGGCCCGCCTGGGCGCCGCCGAGCAAGGCCGCCTGCGCAATGCGCACCTGGGCTTTGTTTACCAGTTTCACCACCTCTTGCCCGAGTTCAGTGCTCTCGACAACGTGGCCATGCCCCTGCGCATTCGCCGCCTGACGCAAGCCGAGGCGCAGGCCCGTGCCCGCGATGCCTTGGTGTCGGTCGGTCTGGGAGGCCGTGAGCGGCACCGGCCGTCCGAACTCTCGGGCGGCGAGCGTCAGCGGGTGGCCATTGCACGCGCCCTGGTCACCCAGCCGGCCTGCGTGCTGGCCGACGAGCCCACGGGTAACCTGGACCGCGGCACGGCCGAACAGGTGTTCGAGCGGATGATGCAGCTGGCGCGCGAGGCGGGCACCGCCTTCGTGGTGGTGACGCATGACGAACAACTGGCGGCGCGCTGCGGGCGGGTACTTCGCCTCGAGCGCGGCCAACTGGTCCCGCCAGTCTGATACGAAGAGCCGCTGGACCTACTTGCCGCCGCCAGCGCCTTTGGCCTCGGAAGCGCCCGAAGGGAGACTCCTTGCTGAGGCCGGGCCCGGCGCAGCGTCCACCAGGGATCCGCGCGCCCCTGCGCCCGAGGGCTTGTAGGCCTCCAGCGTCTGGCGCATGAAGGCACGCACCCTTTCGTCCGGCGCGAGCACTGAGCTGCTGCGCGCCCCGGATTCGCCCTGGCCAGGAGGATTGTCCTTTTTGAAAAGCCGCATCAGATCTCGATGTTCCGCAGGTGTGAGGTCTTGGCAAGCCAGAAGGCACATCCGCTCGAGCACAGGCCAAGCCTTGGGGCCGCTGACGGGTGGATCTGCGTCAATCAAGTACTTGCGTGCGCCTTGCAAGCCGTGGATGCCGACGCACACGTGGTGGAGTACAAGGGCGTGCAGCGCCTGCTGGGGGAGCGTCTGTTCCGAGTGGATGTATCCCCAACTTCCGATGACACCATGCAGTTGGGTGGCTGGCGCCAAGCGGCACAGGGCTTGCAGGCGCATGTCCAGCGAGGTTTGCGCTGCCTGAAAGTTTCGGCAGCCCGCCATCTTGGGCTCGATCTCCTGGAGAGTGGCCGCTAGTGCCTCAAAGCTGGCGGGTGTGTGCTTTCCGAAGTGCCGCTCGGCGACAAGCTCCAGAAACAGGGCCTGCCGGTGGCGGTTGTAGGGGGTGTTTGTTCTTTCGTCCTGAGGCTCGTCGACCCAGCTGGAAAACTGCTCCCAGTGCGCCTGCAATTCCTGGTGAGAAGACGCGTCCAGTATTCGAGTCAGCTCGGGGCGCAGCGCTTCGGCCCGGGCCCTTGCGCTGGCTTCGGTTTCGCGCGCGTGTGCAGGTCTGGATGCGCCCGCCGCCGTCCCCATGGCCGTGCCCGGCTCGGTGTCCCTCTCGGTGTCGCTTTCCCTATACGTTCCCGTGTCCGTTTCTGCGCCCGCCTCGGGGCCGAGCAACCGGATCAGGGCCAACTCGCGGTTAGACGGATATGTGAGCGGGTCCTGCCGGCCAGACGCCGCAATGGCTTTGCCGACCGCTGCGCCCCGCTCGCTGCGCTGGCCCAGGCGCGTCGCTACAGCGCTGAAAGACGCGCTGAAGGAGGCGCGGCCCCGCTCCATGAGCGACTGTGAGCTGGGTTGACGCACATGCCTGGAAGCGGGTGTCGATGCGGGCGTGGACCCTGATACGGACCCTGAGACGGAGGCTGGCCTGGGCGCCGGCGTCGCTGGCCTCGCCGGGGGGGAGGGCTGAATGTCTTTGTAGGGTGAGGGAAATGTGATGCCGGAGGATGGAACACTGGCGCGCGATGCCAGTGCGGATGTGGGCTGCGCCGCACGAGACGCAGGCGCTGCTGGCGTCGCGAAAGCGGCTGGCGGTGCCGCGCTTGCGGGGGTGCCCAGACTAGACGATATGCCCGGTGTAGCTGGGGTGGGTGCGGGGGTCCTGGCAACTGCTGCAGCGGCCGCAGCGGGGCGCGAGGATTGCGGGGTCCCAGTGAGTGGGCCGGTGGGGCGGAGCATGGCGTTTTCCTGAGCCGAAGTGGACGATCCGGCGAGACTAGGAGCGCAGCCGCTGTGCGTGTGACTCTCTGCTGACGCACGCGCCTGTGCTGAGGCCTCTTCCTTGGCTGGTGCTTTTACGTCTGATGTTCAGGTCGAGGCGGTCATCGCTGCTGTCACCTTCGGAAGCTCATCCGGTGCTTGACCCCTTGGGCGTCTTGCCATCCACCGTGGGCCGCGGCGGCGCCTGGCGTCTACCGGGCTCCAGCGGCAACAGGCTGCGGATCTCGACACCTCGCATGAGTAGCTCGGTTCGAAGTGGCTCATGCACCGTAGCGGCCAGGTCGGTCAGGCTGCTGATTGCGCGAAGGCGCAGTGTCCTGTCGGCGGCGGCCCCCGGCGGCTGCAGCGCACGCAACATGAATTCACGCAGTCGCAGCACGACCCGTAGGCCCTGCTCTGGCAGGCCGATCGGCACGGGCAGTTTCAGGCACAGGCTGGCGAGCCGCCCACTCTCGGCCACCGTCAAGCCGCCGCAGGCTTGACGCATCATGTGAAACTGAACGGTCCACACGTCTGTCGTGTCTCCGGACAGTCGCCCGAACACCTCTGGACTGATCAGCTCTTGTCTGGTCGCCTGCGCCCCCTGGAAGGCGATGCGCAGGGAGAGAATGACCAGCGCCCGTAGCGACTGTTCATCGCCAGTTTCGTGGGCGGGCAGTGATTCCCAATTGCCCAGGTGCCAGACGATCTCTTCCCTGGAGGTGTGGTACAGCAGGGCCCGCAGGCGGTGGGCCAGCGCCCGGAGTGTGTGCCCCTTGTCGCTAGCGCACGCCAAGAGGGGCCGGGCCTGCTCCAGCGTGCGGGAGATCTCCTCGCTGCGTTGAAGCGGTTTGTCCTTGAACAGGTACGCCGCCACCAGCTCGAGCAGCTGCGCCTGCATGTGCAGGACGAAAGACGCCCTGGCGCCCCCCGCGTCCGCGGGTCCCGCCTGACTGCACAACGATGTCCAGAGAGCCTGCAACTCCTCGCGTCCTGACCATTGAATCACCTGCGCCAGATCGGGTCGCAGCCCTTGGGCGCGCGTTTGGGCCTGGGCTTCGCTCAGGCCTGCGCCCTGGTCGGGGTGCGTGAGCATGGCGATCGCCGCCCTGCGCAATGGGGCGGTGGCCAAGGCGCCGGGCGCGCCCGCCCGCTCGATGTCCCGCCGCACCGAAGAAGCCCGGATGCGGCGCTGCTGCAGCGGACGCTCAGAGCGACCCAGCGACCGGCTGCGAGGCATCGCTTGGCGACTGCTTGGGGCATCCAATGGGGCAGAGGTGGTGTCCGTTCCAAGCAACTGCACCTGCCGCACTTGCCTCTGGTACGAGGCTGCCGTTTCGCCAGGGGAGGGCGCGCTGTTGCGTCTGGCCAGCACGGGCGGGTCGTCGGAGGGTGTGAGGGAGGGCGCGAGGGAGGGCCTTTGCGTCGGCTGGGCCGGCTGTGAATCTTGTGAGGCCCTGGCCGTTAGCGGCGCAGCTGCGGCAGCGCGCGAGGTGGCGCCTGGACGGACGCCAGAGGAAGTCAGGCTGAACATGGGAGACCTTCGCTAACCCGGGTGGAGACCCTGGTCGATTTCCGGCGAGCGTAGGGTCGGGGACTGTCTGCGCGTGACTTTGCGCTGACACGGCGCGGAGCGCGTCCGTGACGGATTTCACGAATTACGCGAACCGCAGGTCCGCTACAGGATCCGGTTGAACCACCACACCGACAGCCCCGCCGCCGCCAAGGCGAGTGCGGCGGCCAGCAGGGCCAGCAGACCGGAGACCTCAGTCTCCTTTTTCTCGACCGTCAGCCGGGTGCTCAGGTGCTCGTAGACCTTCTTGAGGTCTTGTGCGGTACCCGCGTAAAAGTACTCCGCCGCGCTCTTGTTGGCGATCTGCTTGAGCGTCGCCTCATCGAGGCGCACCCGCATGCTCCAGCCCTCAAAGCCAATGGTCTCGCCGTCGACGGTGCCGATGCCTACGGTGTAGACCTTGACCCCGCGGTCGGCCGCCATTTTGGCCGCGTCCAACGGGTCGACGCCCGTGGTGCGTTGACCGTCGGTGAGCATGATGATGGCCGCCGAGGAATAGCTGCCGGGGGGCACTGGCGTGAAGGGCTTGGCCTCCTTCTTCTCGGCATCGATCGGTGCCGCCTGCGGCCGAAAGCGTCCGCCGCCGCCGCCCTGCATTGCCGCCAGCTCAATACCTTGACCGGGGAAGAGCGTGTCCAGCGAGATGACGATGGCGTTGCCGGTGGCGGTGCCGCGCTGCATCTGGAAGCGGTCGATGGCGGTCACCAAATCTTCCCGGTTGACGGTGGGCAACTGCGCCACCTGGGCCGCACCGGCAAAGGCCACGATGCCCACCTTGACGTCGCGCGGCAGCTCTTCGAGGAAGGCTTTGGCCGCAGCTTGCGCCGCTACCAGACGATTGGGTTGCACGTCGGTGGCGCGCATGCTGCCCGACACGTCCATGGCCAAGATGATGGTCTGCTGGGTGGAGGGCAGGGTGATGGTGGCCACCGGCCGCGCTGATGCCAGCAACATGGCGGCCAGTGCCAGCAGGAAAAGCGCAGGCGGCAGGTGCCGCCGCCAGCCCGGGCCGCGGCCCATGGCCTCTTTGACGATTGCGAGGGAGGCGTAGCGCACCGCCAGCTTCTTGCGCCGGCGCTGCAGCCAGATGTAGAGCAGGACGACCAGCGGCAGCGCCAGCAACATCCAGAGTTGGTTGGGCCAGAGGAAATGCATGGGTCAGACTCCGGTTCAGGCCGCGGGCACGGGCTGTGTGTTCACGGGCCGCAGATGGGAGGGCAGGCTGGCGCCAGACAGGCGGGCGCGGCGCCGGCGCATCTCGATGAAGCGCACCAGCGCGTCGACCAGGTCGCTGTCGGTGGCCAGCTCCAGGGTGTCGACGCCGGCCTGGGCCAGGCCCTCGTGCAATTGCGCCTCGCGCTCGGCGGCGATGCGGGCAAAGCGCTGGCGAAAGCCCTTGTCGTGCGTGTCTACCAGCAGTTGCTCGCCGGTTTCGGCATCGCGCAGGGTGATGAGGCCCAGGTCGGGCAGCTCGAGCTCCAGCGGGTCGAGTACCCGTACCGCCACCACCTCATGGCGCTGGGCCAGGCGCGCCAGCGCCTTTTCCCAGCCGGGCTCGCTGATGAAGTCAGAGACCACGAAGACGGTCGAGCGTCGGCGTGCCAGCCCGGCGGCAGCGTCGAGCAGGTCCTTGAGCTGGGTGGGCCTTCCCTCGGCCAGCACGGGCCGGCCTTGCAGCGCGTGCAGCAGACGCAGCACATGACGGCGGCCACTGCCGGTGGGGATGACGGTGTCCACGCCCTGGCCATAGAGCAGGGCACCCACGCGGTTGCCGTGGCGGGTGAGAAGTCGCGCCAGCACGGTGGTGAATTCGGCGACGAGTTCGCGCTTGGCCCGCTCGCCCGAGCCGAAGTCCACCGAGGGGCTCAGGTCCAACAGGAACCAGGCCGCCATCTCGCGGTCTTCGGTGAACACGCGCACATGGGGCTGCCCCTGGCGTGCGGTGACGTTCCAGTCGATGTGGCGCACATCGTCGTGTGCCTGGTACTCGCGCAGGTCGGCCAGGTCGATGCCGGCGCCGCGCATCAGGGTGCGGTAGTCGCCTTGCAGCAGGCCGTCGAGTCGGCGCAGCACCTTCCACTCGAGTCGGCGCAGCAGGGCCTCGGCGCGGCCGCTGATGACGGTGCCCGGTGAGGCTGCTGGCGCAGCGGCAGCGTTGGTGACGGGGGTACGCAAGGCCATGGAGCGACGGTGGTCTCGTCCAGGTGTCAGTCGGCCTGCGGGGCCTCGTGCTCGAGCGGCCGGGCCGGCGCCGGTACGCGGCTCATGATCTGGGTGATGAGGGCGTCGGCATCCATGCCCTCTGACAGCGCCTCGTAGGACAGCACGATGCGATGGCGCAGCACGTCGTGCACCAGGTCGCTCATGTCCTCAGGCAGGGCGTAGTTGCGGCCGCGCATCAAGGCCAGGGCGCGCGCACCCTCAGCCAGCGAGATGGTGGCGCGCGGGCTGGCGCCAAAGGTGATGAAGCGACGCAGCTCCTCCAGCCCGTGGCGCTCGGGCCTGCGGGTGGCCGAGACCAGCTTGACCGCGTACTGCAGCAGGGAGGGGTCGAGGTAGACCGCGCGCGCAGCTTTTTGCAGCGCCGCGAGTTGCCAGGTGGTGGCCACCGCGGTCACCTCCACCTTCGGGCCGATCACCCGCTCGGCGATGACGTATTCCTCCTCCTCGGTGGGGTAGTCGACCAGCACCTTCATCATGAAACGGTCGACCTGGGCCTCCGGCAGCGGGTAGGTGCCTTCGGTCTCGATCGGGTTCTGGGTGGCCATGACCAGAAAGGGGTCGGGCACACGATGGCTTTCGCCGGCGATGGTGACCTGGCGCTCCTGCATCACCTCGAGCAGCGCGCTTTGCACCTTGGCCGGCGCGCGGTTGATCTCGTCGGCCAGCAGCAGGTTGGCAAACACCGGGCCCAGGGCGGTGGTGAACTCGCCCGTTCCCTGGTTGTAGACGCGTGTGCCTATCAGGTCGGCAGGCACCAGGTCGGGCGTGAACTGAATGCGCTTGAAGTTGCCCTGCACGGTGGCCGCGAGGGTTTTGACAGTCAGCGTCTTGGCCAGGCCGGGCACGCCCTCGACCAGCAGGTGGCCCTGGGCGAGCATGGCCACCATGACCCGCTCGAGGAAGCGGTCTTGGCCAACGACGACCCGCTTGACCTCATAGAGGATTTGCTCCATCAGCTTGGCGGTGGCGGCGTCGGGGGCGCTGGCGTTCATGCGGGTCTCCGTGTCGGCGGGCTTGTAGGCCCAGGGGTGTTTTGAGTGAATGCGTTCGGGGTAGGCGGGCGTGACCGGTCTCTGGCAGGCAGGACTGCTAGAAAGGCGGCACGCCCACGGCTGAAGCGGCGTTTTCGATAGGCACCGCAAAACCGATGCCCAGGAAGGTGCGGGCGGATGTCGGATTGAGGATGGCGGTCACGATGCCCACTACCGCGCCGTCCATGGTGACCAGGGGCCCGCCGGAGTTGCCCGGGTTGGCCGCGGCGTCGAACTGGATCAGGTTGCGCAGGGAATGGCCGCCTTCGGGCGAGCGAAAGGCCCGCCCCAGGCCCGAGACCACCCCGCCCGAGGCGGACGGCCCGATGCCGAAGGGAAAGCCCACCGCCATGACCTTGTCACCCGGTGCCAACTCGCCCGTGCCCTTCATGGTGGCGGCGAACAGGTCGTCTGGGATCTTGTGTGCCTGCAGTACCGCCAGGTCATTCTCGGGCTGCACATTGACCACCGAGGCAGTGGCCTCCAGGCCGTCGGCGAAAGTGACGGTGATGCGGTCGGCGCCCGAGACCACGTGCAGGTTGGTGAGGATCAGGCCCTTGTCGACAATGACCACGCCAGTGCCCACCCCGAGGCGGACTTCGCCCTCCTGGGCGCCCTCGTCTTCGTCCACCGACGGTGGCGTCCCCTTGGGGTTTGAGGCGCCAGGAGCAGGCTTGCCTGCGGGGCCAGCCCCGGGCTTGCCCTTGCCGAGGGCTTGCAGGCGCTCGCGCTTGATGTAGCCGGCAACCCGCACCACGGAGGGACGGATGGCGTCGTAGGCCTTGGCGTATTCGGAGGGAAGCTCTTGCGTCTCGAGGGTCTTGAGTACCGCCGCGTCGATGTCTTGCTGGGTGATGCGTCGCTGCCCGAGCTGCTGTGAAACGCTCCAGGTGAGCAGGACTGCCAGTACCAGAACCAGCATCCACAGGGACTGCAGGCTGGTGGGCCGGCGCAGCAAGCGGCGCAGTCGGCCCTGTGGCTTGGCCAGCGTCGCCGAGGGGCTCCCGCTGCCCGTGGTCTGATCTGCGGCGGTGGCTGTGGCTGTGGTGTCGTCAGCGCGAGCGGCCGACATGGGCTGCCCTGGGACGGTCGCACGGGGCGTGGGTGCGGTTCGGCGGGCGCCGGGTCGACTGCTGCTGTAAAGGGGAGGCCGGCGCATGCTGTAACTGTGACTACGGGTCTGGACCTGATTTACGGTAACACGGATCGCCGGCCCTTGCATCCGCACTCGCACCGAGTGAGATCTGCCGCCAGTGCGCCGCGGGCGCGCTCCAGACCCAGGCGTTAGCCGTTGGCTCTTTCGCGAGTATGGGGCGCGAGTATGGGGCGCGGGCATGGGCGTTCGGCGTGTTTGGGCCCGAGGCCCTCCCTTGTCTGGTGCATCATCTCTGGGTGACTGCCTGGATCGATACCCACTGCCACCTGGATGCGCCCGAATTTGAGGCCGATCGGTCGGCAGTGCGGGCGCGCGCGCGCAGCGCCGGTGTGCGGCTGTGTGTCATTCCTGCGGTGGCAGCGACCCACTTCGAGGCGGTGCGGGCGCTGGCGCACCAGCATGGGGACGGCTACGCCCTGGGCATCCATCCCTTGTTCACGCCGCAAGCCAGCGAGGCCGACCTCGAGAGGTTAGACGAGGCCCTGGCCCTGCACCGGCAAGACCCTCGCCTGCTGGCGGTGGGAGAGATCGGGCTGGACCATTTTCTGCCGGGCCTGGACCGCGAGCGCCAGCTGTTCTTCTACCGGGAGCAGCTACGGCTGGCGCGCTACCACGGGCTCCCCGTGATCTTGCATGTGCGGCGCTCGGCCGACACTTTGCTGCGCGAGCTGCGGCGCCAGCCGGTAGGCGGTATCGCCCATGCCTTCAACGGCAGCGCGCAGCAGGCGCATGCCTTCCTCGACCTTGGCTTTGCCCTGGGCTTTGGAGGGACGCTCACTTTCGAGCGCGCCTTGCAGGTGCGCCGGCTGGCCTGTGAGCTGCCGCTGTCGGCGCTGGTGCTGGAGACCGACGCGCCCGACATTCCGCCGCACTGGTTGTACGAGACGGCTGCGGCGCGTGCCAGCGGCCAGTCTCAGGGCCGCAACGAGCCCGGCGAGTTGCCAGCCATCGGCCTTCAGCTCGCCCGCTTGCGTGGCATGGCGCCCGAGGCCCTGGCTGAGGCCACCACGCGCAACGCGGGCACCGTGCTGCCACGCCTGGCACTTCTGGCCAGCGATGGCGCCGACCCTGGGTCCGGGCCGGATACGGATAATCCTCGACTGTGACCGTCCCTCCTGCCCCACCTGCTCCTCCCGAGCGCCCCGCGCGCTCCGCCCGCGCGGCCTCCCGTGCCGCGCGCGAGCCAGCAGATGTGGCCCTGCCCGAGGTCCATTTTTCTGACCACGGTGAGGTTCGCTATCTGCACCTGGGCACCGACTGGGTGCAGGGCGCAATGCGTCTGGATGATCCCTATGCCCTCGACCTGGAGTACATCCAGCGCATGATGGCCTGGCTGCTGTTCGTTGAACCCACTTCGGTGATGAGCCGGCATGCGATGCAGCTGGGCTTGGGAGCCGCCGCCCTGACCAAGGCCTGCCGCAAGACGCTGCGCATGACCACCACCGCGATCGAACTCAACCCGCAGGTGGTGGCGGCCTGCCGGCTGTGGTTCAAGCTGCCGGCCGACGACGCTCGGCTTTCGGTCATCCTCGGTGACGCCGCCGAGGTGGTGGCCAGCGAGCACTGGGCTGGCCGCATCGACGCGCTGCAGGTGGATTTGTACGACCATGAGGCTGCAGCGCCGGTGCTGGACTCGCCCGAGTTCTATGCGGGCTGCAGGCGCCTGCTCACCGAGGACGGCTGCATGAGCGTCAACCTGTTCGGCCGTCACGCCAGCTTCGAGCGCAGCCTGGGGCACATCACCGCCGCCTTCGGCGACGCCTGCGTCTGGTCATTTCGCCCGACCCGCGAGGGCAATACGGTGGTTCTGGCCCGGCGCCAGCCGGCGCAGCCGCCGCGGGCCGAGATGCTTGAGCGGGCGGCCGTCATCGAGGCGCGTTGGCGCCTGCCCGCGCGCAAGTGGGTGCGCGGGCTGCAGCCGCCTCCCTGAAGGTGGGCATGCGGCACATCGCGCCGCTTGGTGCCCCGACGCGCCGATTCATGCCGATTTGCATGGCGCTCTAAGCGGGCGCGCCCTAGGGTTTATCCCGGGGGCAGGTAGGTGGAACCCACATTCCCCTGCTCGGGCTTTCCTCCCAGAATGCGTAGGTCATTAACACGCGTCGAGGAGTTACTGCGTGAAGATCAAGAGTCAAAAAGATTTCTTTGCCGGCCTGATGTATCTGGTCATCGGAGGCGCTTTCGCCTGGGGCGCCACCGGCTATACCGTCGGGAAGGCCTCCCGCATGGGGCCTGGCTACTTCCCACTGCTTCTGGGGTCGATCCTGGCCCTGATTGGCGCCTTCGTTCTCTTTAAATCCATGGTGGTCGACACCGAAGACGGCGAGAAGATCGGCTCCATCGCCTGGAAGCCGCTGGGGTACATCATCGGCTCCAACCTGGCCTTCGGCATCCTTCTGGGGGGCTTGCCCTCCATCGGCGTGCCGGCCATGGGCTTGATCGTGGCCATCTTTGCGTTGGTCTTCATTGCGAGCCGCGCAGGGGATGTTTACAAGGTCAAGGAGGTCTTCATCCTGTCGATCGTTCTCGCCATCCTGAGCTACCTGGCCTTCATCAAGTTGCTGAACCTGCAGTTCCAGGTGTGGCCTTCCTTCATTGTGAACTGAGCGCGGAGCC
>JACCEB011351898.1_pt1 | contig 11062 bp, 7 predicted proteins | sample 7454761 | NCBI WGS metagenome assembly JACCEB01 (sample SAMN15323454, study PRJNA562643) | freshwater metagenome | isolation source: river surface water | place: USA:Blue River Watershed | collected 2017-08-18 | reverse complement strand
AGTTAAAGCGACGAACTTTGAACGGACAGTTGTTCGCACAGTACCGAGTTCCAATGCAACGGTTGTAAGCCATCACGTTCAGCCCATCTTCAGAGTGGACCGTCGCGTTCACCGGACAGACCGTCTCGCACGGAGCATTCTCGCAGTGCTGACACATCATCGGTTGACTAACCATTTCCGGTTCGGTCGTGTCATGCTGGTCGCCGGCGAAGTACCGATCCGTCCGAATCCAGTGCATCTCACGGCCAATGATGACCTGCTCCTTACCGACAACCGGTATGTTGTTCTCGGCTTGGCATGCCACCATACAAGCAGAACATCCCGTGCAGAGACTCAGGTCGACAGCCATCCCCCATCCGTGGATGTCATCCAACGGTGGATTTGAATAAAGCGAAAAGTTATCTGGGGTGTGGGCATCAATCCCCGCCTTTTTGATAAACTCAGGGTTCTTATCAGAGTTGGCTTTCCAGTTCTCTACGGAAGTCTCTCGAGTGATGTCAGCACCACGTCCCTCGAGCGCGCCATGCTCCTGAGTGATGGCAAGCTGATGAGGCTTCGCAGAAACTTTTGTGACAGTCCCGGAGATAACTTTCGAGATTGATACCGTTTGGATTGGGAAAACGTCGACCCCAACACCTTTGCCAACCGGACTCGAATCAGCGCGGCCGTAACCAATGACCACACTGACAGATTTGTCCGCATGCCCAGGAGCCACTAGCACAGGGACTTTCACAGCCCTACCGGAAGTTGACTTGAGTTCGACCCAATCACCAGTGCCAACAGATAACTCCTTCGCCGACTGCGGGCTCAACAGTGCTGCATTATCCCACGTCAGCTTCGTAATCGGATCCGGCAACTCCTGAAGCCATCCGTTGGAAATGTAGCGACCATCATCAACCTTGGAGTCGTTCACAAAAACGATTTCAAAGCCATCGACAGATTTTGCTGGCGCAGAAAATCTGAGCGAAGGGACACCGACCGCTTCATTCGAGAAAGGCTTTCCGTAGAACCCGTCACGCAAGTTCTTTACCCAGTCCTTCCCACCCGCCGTTTGGTACGACTTTTTAACCACCTCATGAGGCGTTTCCTTCAATCCTGAAACTGCCGACAGCACTTCGAGTTCTGAGATACCTCCAAAAATCGGAAGGATGGAAGGTTGACCAATAACAACCGAACCGTCCGCCGCAAATCCGTCACCCCACTCCTCGAGGTAATGCGCTTTCGGAGCCGTTGCTGATGCCAGTTTCGATGACTCATCATCAGATACCGACAAAGTAATGAAGAACTCGAGCGCTTTGACAGAATCCGCGAAACTGATGTCGCCTGGTTTGGCGTAGGCGGGATTCCCAGAGAGAGCAACCACACCCTTCAAAGCGTTCGATTGCAGGGAGGCCAAAAAGACAGAGTAGGATTCTAGCGGCTTTATCGGATTTTTAGCCACGATCACCGTCGCACCAATCGCCCCGAGAGCTCGGTTAATGAGGTGTCCTAAAACCTGAGCTCCGATGGACTGCTGAGATCCCACGAGCACCAGTGATTTACCTTTGGACTGCACCAAGTCAGCCGCGCACTCACCGACCCACTTCTCACTCCCAGAAAGCGCCTCAACTTTACTTGCAGTAATTCCTTCACGCAGCAGTTGGTCTCCAGTCGCCTTCTGCACCTCTTCGGCCAAGCTACGCAAAAACGACGGGTGGCTAGACGCGCGCAACCGCAACCGATGGTCTGCCATGCCTCCTGTCACAGTGTAGCGGTTCTCCACCACGTACAAACGATTCATCGCGTCGGAGGACTTCAACGTTTTGCGCCGTTTTGCGAAGCCCTTCGCATCTTGAACGGTCCCCTCGTGACCAAGAAAATCAAAGTCGACTGCAAGGATTTTCTCCGCAACAGACAGCACAGGACGAGAAATCATCTCAGCGCCAAAGGCAATCGATGAAGCCTCGATGGAGAGGGATTCTCCGAAGATTTCCGAGGAAAACCAACGGGCCTTCGGAAGCTTCTTTGAAACAGCGGACCTGAGATACTCGCGTGATGGCCCGTGGTTTTCGTCAATTAAAAAGGCCAGTCCGCTGCCGTCGCCCGCCTTAGAAACGGCAGTCTCAAGGGCCTTAAAAAAGCCCTCCCGATCAGATTGTATTCCGCCAACCTTAAACTGACTGGCGCGATGAGGGTTGTAGAGATCAAGCAGAGATGACTGAGCCCAAACGTCCGTAGCGCCCTGAGAAGCAGGATGTTCGGGATTACCCTCAATTTTCGTGGGCCGCCCATCGTGCGTTGTGACCAAGATTGGCAAAGCCCCGCGTCTGGTCGGAAAACTCGAGGCGAAGAACAGTGCTTTTCCGGGAACCGACCACTCGAGCCCCTTGGAAAACGGGACCAACTGCTTCAGCGGGCGGCGGCAGGCCGAAAGGCTCATACCGGCAAGAGCAACAGACGCCCCCATCAGTTGCACAAAGTTTCTGCGCGACACTTCGCTCTCGTTCAGTTCGGAGGCGCCCTGAGGAAACTCCCGTTCGAGCCAACCCTTGAACTCAGGCGACTCGGAAAGCTGGCCAAGAGACCTCCAATACTTCCGACCCGAGGGTTGTTCTTCAGACGGGTGATGGAAAACGCGCTTGCTCATTTGCTTCTTAAAAGTTTCGAGATTCGTCGGATTACCGATGGCAACCAGCGCAGTTCTTCACCGGCGGATTGATGTGAGCCTTCTGGATTAACTCCAATCCGAAGTCCCTCTGGCTCTTCCCAGAACCGCCCTCGCCACCCGCCTGCCAAGCGAAGTTGGTTACCTCGCTCACGGGGCGAAGGTGATTCTCGGGATTGCGATGGCAATCAAGGCACCATGCCATGGACTGAGGTTCAGCGTGGTGTACCACCTCCATCTCGTTCACCTTGCCATGACACGAAACACAACCCACTCCTCGGTTTACGTGAACTGAGTGATTAAAATAAACGTGATCCGGGGTCTTGTGAACTTGGACCCACTTAACGGGCTTGCCGGTTTCCCATGATTCTCTCAGCGGAGCGAGCTTCGGGCTGTCTTTCTGAATCTGCGAATGACAGTTCATGCAAACCTGTGTGGTGGGGATGTTTGAATACGCACCCACCTCAACAAACGAATGACAGTAGCGACAGTCCAAACCAAGTTCGCCAGCATGAATCTTGTGCGAGAAAGGAATCGGCTGCGCAGGCTGATATCCCGTCCGAGCGTACTTGGGCGTCAGGTAATACCATGCCCCTGCTGTTAGACCACCGCCCGTAACTGCCGCAATGGTCAGCAGCTTGAGGGTCAACCAGTTAAACCTGCGGGAAAAAATGTTAGCCATGACTCTGTGCGTTTCTTACTGAAGCAGACCCCCAAAAACGGGCGTGGAACTGACCTCGCCCCTCGGCGATTGGAACAGCGCTTCAGCACAAGCGGTTGATGTGAAATCTTTTAAGCAAGAAGGTGAAATGAACAACGATAACCGACGCCGTGTCGTACACTCGAAGAACTCGCTTTTTCCACCTAGGATCATCCCTGAGGGTATACCCGCGCAGTCGGAACCCCTGCAAGCGACTTTGTGAAATTTTTCACAAGGGCACGGTCCGCTCACGAATCGCATCGCGGCAATCTCCTACTCCCAATACGGCATAAGTGCCTCGATCAGCGCGCCGTAAACCCAAAGGCCCAAAGCTAACGCCCGGCGTCGGTCCGTCAGCGCTGGATTGGCCAACTCCTCCTCCGAAATGCCAGTCTCCTCTGAAATCATCAGGCGCACTTGCCCGAGAACCCCAATCCAAAGGCCCACCGAATCCGAGGGAACCATCAACGCCAGATCAGCGGGTTTCCCATCCCCAGACTCCACCCAATCTGCAATCGCCTGGAACACAACATCACGATCAGCCCGCAACTCTCCCTCAATTTCCGGTACCACCAACTCCTCCCAGAAATCCTCGCCGGAATCCTGTCCATGTGGGGTTCCGAACAACCGCTGACGAGCCCGAGACTCGGAGTCGGGCTTCATCTCCGAGAGCAAACTCCAGAGCCGAGGTAACCCGATCACCAAGTTCGCGAAGAGTGGGCTTTTAAACACCAGCTCAATCGAGCCATCCGCTACCACTCGAATCACAAAAAAGTCCTCCATCGCCATTGCTCTAAGCCTTTTCCAGACGCACAAGAAGCAGGTGCCGCTGTAACTGGCGCGCAAAGGCTTCCGCTTTTTCCAACCCTCCCGTCCACACTACAGATCGTCCAATCTCGTGGACCTGCAGCATTAGTTCGGTTGCTTTTGACTCATTGTACCCAAACACCTTTCGGAAGACTGATACGACGTAGCTCATCAAGTTCACCGGATCATTCAAAACAACCACATTCCAAGGCGCTTCAACAAGGATAGTCGATTGACTCTCAATCAACTCCTCCACCGATGCAGAACCGTTAAACCACTCTGAAAAGCCGGAAACCCAGAGAGAGTTCTCCCTCGCCCGTCGCTCCATTGCATCAAACTCGACCTTCATGCGGATGGGACGTTTCATGATGATTCGCGTCGCATTCAAGAACGTTGATTCTGTCAATCAACTGACGAATCCGTCCGAAGTTGATTCTTGGCCGCGAAAACACCAACCGAGGCAACCGCGCCAACTCAGGCTCATTCGCCTCCTCAGGAAGAGCAGCTGCGAGTTCGACTCTCCCGCCTCCCACTAAATCGTCAAACTCATCGCGAATCCGCTGGACAGACAACTCCGCCAGACGGCGCCGCATCCGGATGACGAGCTGAGGCCCGACCCACCGATACGACCAATAGTTCCGGTAGAATCCGTCGACCTCCCGAACCGCCTCCTCAACGTCTCGGGTCACCTTAAACAACGAAAAATCCTCCGGAGAAATTAATCCCTTGCGCAGGAGTTGATCCCTCAGAAAACCGCTCCAGACATCCCAATAACTCCCCCCCTCAACGTCCACCATGACAACCGGAACAATCCGAGCCTTCCCCGTTTGCATCAACGTCAATACCTCAAAGGCCTCGTCCATGGTGCCAAACCCGCCTGGGAACAGAACCACGCCATGCGACTCCTTAACAAAGTTTAGCTTGCGTGTGAAAAAGTAATTGAAATTAACTAACTTCTCGTCCCCGTCGATGGTCGCGTTGGCTCGCTGCTCAAACGGCAAACGAATATTCAGCCCAAAGGAACGCTCACGACCCGCTCCTTTCTGAGCCGCACCCATAATTCCGTCTCCGCCGCCGGTGATGACCATGTAGCCCGCCGACGCCATGCGCCGAGAAAAGTCCTCCGCTGCTACCGACTCTGGGTGATCATAAGATGTTCTCGCGGAACCGAAAACCGAAACCTTCCGCACATGGCGGTAATCGGCGAAAACCCGCATCGCATGACGAAGCTCTCGCAACGAGCGATTCAATAGTTTCATGTCTGCGACGGTAACCCGCTCACGCCCAAGCTTGAGAGCCGTGATGATAATCCCTTCCACCATCGAGCGAACGGATTCGTCATCCACCCAATCCCTAACCATGGAACGGATGCGATCGTCCATGCCCGCATCCCCAAGGAGGCGACTTGAACGCTGGGGAAGGGCGTGAATGCCGCCTGCTGTAAAGTCCTGCATAAATGTTTCTGAGAAAATCTTTTTTAACTCCGAGCTGAATCTGCCCCAAAGGAAACCGTTCGGCAACGGGATCATGATTCACTGTTCTTCGGGCGAGGTAGGTAAACACCCTTGATAACTACAGATGATCCAGTATCGCCCATATATCGACCGATGCCAATCACCCAACCGTAAAGCATTACCCTAATACAAAATCTGACGGACAAAAACGCCACAAACCCGCATCTCTACTATGTTCCAGCCCTTATCCACGAATCCAACTCCCCGTGAAATCTTTTAAAATGTTCATGCGGAAGTTGCCAAAACTTCAAGCTTCATTCACGATCAGGTCACCATGACCACTACAACTGATAAAGACGAGTTGTTTGACAAACTCCGACAACTACACGGGAGAGCAGATGCCCTTGAATCCGAATTACATTCGGTCGAAGCTCAAATTCAGGAGATTACTAACAAACTTTCCACTCCTCGGCGCACAATCAGGGGCTCGGGACGGTCGAGAATCGCCCGAGGTGGACTAACGACCCTGATCCTCAAGGAACTTAACGCGAAGGGAGCGGAGGGCGTGAAAGCGTCCGAACTCGCCCACCGCTTCCAAGTCCCGCTCCAGAACATTTACTCTTGGTTCACCACGGCCATTAAAAAACGGTTTCTCGGCAAAATCGAGAAATCTGGAAAGGGAACATTCCGCGCAACAGAAGAAATCCCCGTCCCCGAACCCCGTGCCGAACGCCGAGTCTCCTCGGGTATCCGCGCACCCCGTCATGAACTGTCGAAGAAAATCTTCCGGATGCTCCTGGAAGCCGGAGACGCCGGAATCACAGTTAGTGCCATCCGTGACCGATATCCTGAGCTTCGGGATCGTAATCCCCACCTCCACGTTTGGTTTGCTCAAACCGGTCGCAAACGCGGAGTCGAGAAAATCGGGGTCGCACATTACCGCCTGCCGGCAGACAAAATCAGCGGGCTCCCAGAGCAGTTCCAAATCTCGCTCGCGGACAAGGCAGCTCCGCAGGCAACAGCGTAGTAGCCGTCCCTGAGACATCCATTGCCAAACGGCTCCCGAGCGGGAGCCGTTTTTTTATACCCGTCGGCCAAAACGTTTCTCCAACTCATCGAATCCCATCTGAATCATGGTCGGCCTCCCGTGTGGACAACAGTAGGGCAGCTCACAATCCAGCAAATCTTCAATCAATCGACGTAACTCCAACTCCGCTAGCGCATCGTTCGCCTTAATCGCGTGCCGACAAACCGTCTTCGCGATCACATCCTCGCCCAAGCGGAGCTTTGCCGAACCAGAACTCGCGGAACGGAGATCGTCCACAATGCGAGGAACCAATCGCCCCGCTTCCTCCCCCATCAGAAAGGACGGCAACGCATCCACCTTGAACGCGTTGGGCCCAAACTCTTCCACCATGATACCCGCACTCTCTAGGAGCCCCGCATTCTCCCGCAACCAGTCTCCATCCCGCGGGGTCACCCTCAAAATCAGCGGAATCAACAACCGCTGCGACGGAACCTCTCTCCGACGCATTCGACTCACCATCTGCTCGTACAAAACCCGTTCGTGCGCTGCGTGCTGATCCACAAGGACCAATCCCTGGTCATTCTCCATCACAACATAAAGCCGCCCAACAACGCCCAAAATACGAAATCGCGCCTCCGGAGAGGGCGTCGCCTCCCCACTAAGTGTTTCACCCCTAGGACGCTCCCCCGCACGCTCCGAAACATCCTCGATGGCTTCACTTTTCGGTGACAACAGAGCCTCCGTCCGAGGTTCCTCTGAGGGTGCAGCAACCCCTCTCAGCGGAGCCGCTGATGAGGTGCGCATTGTCGCAGCGGCTTCCGGAGATAAAGAGCCTGCGACTGCGCCCTTTATCTCAATCGCCTCACCCACTCGCTTCGGACCGAGCACCTCATCTCGGCGAAGGCCGCTTCCGCTCGACACTAAGCCCGAAAAACCAATCTGCATCGTATCCTCCGCTTCCGCCACCGCCCGTGCCGCTTGAGGAGAGGAAAAAGCGGCGGTCCATGCCGACCGGTCCGTCTCAATCGCGGCGCGCACGGCACGCTCGATGACCCCACGGATCGATAACGGATCTCGAAAACGCACCTCACGCTTTGCAGGATGAACATTCACATCCACCTCCGCAGGATCAATCTGGAGGAACAGAAACGCCACCGGATGCTGCCCCTTCATCAAGGCCGTGTGATAACCCTCGCGAAGACCTTGACTCACCGCCGGATTCTCAACCGCACGCCCATTGAGAAACGTGTACTGCTGGTCTCGCGACGATCGACTCACCCCAGCACGCCCAATCAGCCCTCTCACGGAGATTCCCTTCTCATCAAACGCAGGAACCTCCAATAACTCGGCGTCCAGTTCCTTGCCGAACAAATCACGCACGCGCTCACGAATCCCCGAAACCGCTGGAAGCTGATGCACCACTCGATCTCCATTCATCAAAACGAAAGCCACGTCCGGACGCCCAAGTGCCTGAAGCGTGAACTGATGCTCCACATGACTCGTCTCCGTCGCCTCCGTTCGCAAAAACTTTCGCCGGGCAGGCAGGTTATAGAACAGCGATCTAACCTCGATGGAGGTACCAGGCGCATCCCCGGAATCACGCACCGCCTCAATCCGCCCACCATTCACCAAAACCTCTGTTCCCGCCTCCGCACCGCGTTCACGAGTCCCCAAACGAAACTTCGAGACACTCGCAATGCTCGGCACCGCTTCACCCCGAAAACCAAGCGTGCTGATCGTCGCCAAATCAGCCCCCGTCCGAATCTTACTCGTCGCGTGGCGCTCCAAGCATAGCAACGCGTCGTCTCGATCCATCCCGCATCCGTTATCAACAACCCGAATCAACGAAGCGCCACCGCCACGAATCATGATCTCCACCCGATCTGCCCCCGCGTCCAACGCATTTTCCACCAACTCCTTAACAACAGAAGCCGGACGCTCAACAACCTCTCCCGCCGCGACCTGACTCGCGACCTCGTCCGGCAACAGTTTAATGCGTGGCATCCGCACAAACTATCGCCACCCGTCACAGAAGTCAGTCGCAGGAATCTCAACCTCAGCGAAGGGGAAGAAACCCCCTCAACTTCAAATCGGCACCTCGCTGCGCAGCCTCGGTCGCCAGCGCACCGCCCAGAGCTGCCACCCGCGCCATAGATTCAGCGCCCCCCCTATAATCTCCCCTCCGCTCCAAAACCGTCGCCAAGGCAAACCCGGCCGACTCCACCCAGTGAATCGACGCTCCTCCGTCCGGCGCCCCCGCGAGAAGGGCTTTCCATTCCTCAACAGCACCCTCCACATCCCCTTTTTCCAGAAGGGTTTGCCCCAACCGATACCGTGCCCTGCAATCCGCACGTCCCCACGGGGTTGAAGAAGTCGATTCCCTTCGAAGACGCATGACCGCACGCGCCGCATCGCTCTCTGACCGCGAGCGCTCCCACGCCTGAAAAGCAACCTCGGTAACGCAAGACTCTGCCACCGTCCGAATCGCGCCAGCGGAGTCCACCGCCTTAATCACAAACGCAAAAATCGCCAGCGCGACGTCGTGATTCCCGAGATGCATCTGCACAACGCCCTGATGTAGCCGAGCAACGAGGGCCAACTTGCCACCCGCCCCACCCACTGCATCCCAATGCCCCATCGCACGACGTACCCCGTCGGCCTCACCCGAAGCCGCTGCACACCATCCAGCCAACAGAAAAGAACGTTGCCGACCGCCCTCATCAACCGCATCCGCAGCAGCACTCACGTAAGCCCGCTCCGCACGAAGCAACTCCCCCGATTCCGCCCAAGCGCCTCCCACTTGCTCGAGGAAAAGCGGGCCGGCCGATGCCCAATCAGTCGACGCCAGAGCGTCGACGGCATCGGCACCAGCTTCACCTCGCATCAACCTCAACACCAATAACAGCCGGCGGCCAGCCGGCGAAAGCTCCCCCTGCTCAACCGAAGCAATATCGTCCTCTGTCAGCCGCCCCTCCCGCTGACGAAGCAATGCAAGCACCACTTGCAAATCCGCCCTCAGCGGACCACCCCCGCCCGACGCCAGAAAGTCAGCAATCTCCGAACTCTCCACCAGACCCCGCCGAGCACGCTCGAGCATCTGCTCGGCCTTCAGTCGCTCCGCCCGCTCACGGCCAGCCAGACTCCCTTCCAAATCGTGCAACACCGATGCGTACGCGTTTGCGTCATCTGATCGGACTGCCGCCAGCCCGGCATTGAAAAATGCGCGCTCCGGATAATCCACCTTCGCAGCCGCACTCCGAAACGACTCAAACGCTTCTCCCAACTCTCCCTGACCAAACTGCACGGTCCCCATCGCGTACAGCATCTCACCTCGCGTCAAATCATCCGAGGCACCATCCAGCCCTTGCCTCAACGCAACGCGTGCCTCTGGGTAAGCCGCTCGCGCAATCAACTGCCGAGCAAGCAGTAACGCTGCCCGCCCGCGCCGCTCGTCCGCAGTAAACTGCGCAAGAAACGCTTTCCCCTCCCGCTCAGCGGAAGCGCCATCGCCCGTCGCTCCCTTCAGCCAGGCGCGCGCAAACAAAAGATCCGCCCAACGCGCGCCGGCTGATTCCGCATCGTAACGATCGAAGATCCCCCCTTCACCCCGCGCGGCCGCTAATCGCGCCAAAACCATCACTCGAAACGCGGAATCCACGCTTTCCTCCCGCCACCAACGCTCCACCTCACTCGACAGTCCGCGCGCCGACAAATCAGCATCCACTCGCGACATCACCGCCTTCACCTCTTCCGCTAGAGCGCCCCCCTCACGCTGCGTCACACGCCAATCGCCCATCTGAACCGCCCGACGCTTCACTGCCTCCACTGAAGGCTCTGCCTGCAAATGCGTCATGCCCAGCACCATCCCCAAAAGCCACCATCGTCCCATCATTGCAAAACCCTCCTCAAATAGCGTCCTGTCAGACTCTTTTCGTCCCGCGCCACAACCTCCGGCGGCCCCTCAGCCACAACCGTCCCACCCTCGCGCCCTCCCCCTGGCCCCATATCAATCACCCAATCCGCCGACTTAATTACATCCAAGTTGTGCTCGATAATCAGCACGGTATTCCCCGCATCACGCAACCGAAGAATCACCCCCAACAACGTCCGAATATCGTCGAAGTGAAGCCCCGTGGTTGGCTCATCCATAATGTACAACGTCCTGCCTGTTGCACGCTTCGACAACTCTGCCGCCAACTTGAGGCGCTGAGATTCGCCTCCGGACAACGTTGATCCACTCTGCCCCAATCGAACATACCCCAACCCAACATTCGCAAGCGCCTCCAACTTCTCTCCCACCTGCGGCACGTTTCTAAAAAACCGTTCCGCCTCATCGACCGTGAGATCCAGTACGTCCGCAATGCTCAATCCCTTGTAGGTCACATCCAGCGTTTCTCGATTGTACCGTCGTCCACGGCACGCTTCACACT
>JACCEB010819096.1_pt1 | contig 11062 bp, 10 predicted proteins | sample 7454761 | NCBI WGS metagenome assembly JACCEB01 (sample SAMN15323454, study PRJNA562643) | freshwater metagenome | isolation source: river surface water | place: USA:Blue River Watershed | collected 2017-08-18 | reverse complement strand
CGCAAGCTAGAGTTGTGTTCGTTTTGAGAAACTGCCTGGCGGGCACGTTTACGAGCTTGGGCGGTATTTGCCATGTTTGTAACCTTTAGGGGTATTGCCAAAAGAAAAAGATTATAACTTATCCTGGTCAAGGCTACCACCCCCGCCAGAAATCTGTAAAACTACGCCTGTGAATTTATTATCCGCCGCCGCCAAAATCAGTAGCCTAACAATGCTTTCTCGCATTACAGGATTGCTACGAGAAACCCTCATAGCCCGTACCTACGGGGCTTCCGAGTGGACTGATGCGTTTAATGTGGCGTTTAGGATCCCCAATTTACTCAGAAGATTGTTCGCCGAGGGGGCTTTTTCCCAGGCTTTTGTCCCAGTTTTAGGGGAAACAGCCACTAAAGAAGGGGCTGAAGGCACCTCTTTAATGGTCAGCGCCATTGCCACCCTCCTCTTTTGGGCTTTAGTGATCACCGTCCTGATAGGGGTTTTAGGCGCCCCATGGATCATTTTCTTGGTGGCTTCAGGCTTTAAAAGCGGCGGGGCGTACGACGCCAGTTTGGTTCTCACCAGGATCATGTTCCCCTATATTGGTCTTATTTCGATGGTTTCCCTGTCAGCTGGGATCCTGAACACCTATAAAAAGTTCGCCATTCCGGCTTTTACGCCCGTTCTTTTGAACTTATCGATGATTTTTTCATCATGGCTACTTAGCCCTTATTTCGAAACCCCTATCTATGCTTTAGGTATTGGTGTGATTTTGGGGGGTATCACCCAATTAGGCATCCAAATTCCAGCTTTGCGAAAAATTGGCTTATTACCCAAGATTGGGTTGGGCTTTAAAAGTATTCAAGAGGCTTGGCGTCATCCAGGGGCTAAAAAAGTATTGCATTTGATGATTCCGGCTTTGTTTGCAGTATCGGTTGCGCAACTATCTCTGATCATTAATACCAATATCGCCTCACATTTAACTTCTGGCAGCGTTTCTTGGCTGTCTTATGCCGATAGACTGATGGAGTTCCCAACAGCTCTTTTGGGCGTGGCGATTGGTACAGTTCTATTACCTAGCTTAAGTAAAGCCAATGCCCTTGAAGATACTGAGCAAATGGCTCAGCTCATGGATTGGGGTTTAAAACTCACCTTCATCCTTGCCACCCCTGCAGCGATTGCTTTGTTTTTATTTGGGCAACCTTTGGCAGCGGTTCTGTATCACTATGGTCAGTTTTCGGCACTGGATGTCAGCATGACCCAACATGCTCTAGCAGCCTATGGGGTTGGTTTAATTGGTTTAATTTTGGTCAAAATCTTGGCGCCTGCCTACTACTCGAAACAAGACATTAAAACGCCGGTCAAGATTGCGATTCGAGTTTTAGTCCTGACACAAATCGCCAATATTATTTTGGTACCTTGGTTAAATCACGCCGGCTTAGCTTTATCAATTGGCTTGGGAGCCTGCCTAAATGCTTTGATGCTTTGGAGAGGTTTAAGTCAACGAGGCATCCTTGCAAAAAATGCTGGTTGGTTGAAATTCTTTGCCAAACTTGCTCTTGGGCTAGTTGGCGTGGCGATTGTGTTTTACCTTGGTGCACAACAACATGATTGGATTGCACTCAAGGACACACCCTTGATTAGAATAGGTCTTATGGTGCTTTGGCTAGGTTTAGCGGCAACTGTTTATTTGGGCAGCCTGTGGTTAACCGGCTTTAGAGCAAAAGATTTTTTATTTCAAGCGAAATAAGCTAAGAACATGCCAACACAACAACTAGATTACTTCGCATCACTCGTTTCTGAAGATGAGCATTTCCCTTTAACGGAAGCAGCTATAGCAACTGCACAACATGCTTATCCTGATCTCATCATTCAAAATGTAATGGATGAGTTAGATTTAATGGGCGACAAAGTAAAACAACGCGTCACTCATGAAATGCAAGATATACAAAAACTCCAAATCCTTAAAAATTACTTTTATAAAGATTTAGGATTTGGACCTAATCGCAATGACTACTACGACCCTAATAATTCATATCTGCACAGCGTGGTTGAAACAAGACGTGGCATCCCCATTTCTTTGGCGCTGATCTTCATGGAGTTGGGTCAACAGCTACATTTAAATATCAAAGGCGTTTCTTTCCCTAATCATTTCATGGTGAGAATTTCTTTACCTCAAGGCGAAGTGATTATGGATCCTTTGACAGGCACATCACTATCCAAACAAGAACTTCAAGAAATGTTGGATCCTTATTTAGATGCTCAAGGTTACCGTGGAGAATTACAACTACCGTTAAGCGTATTTTTAAGATCCTCTTCCCCTAGAGAAATACTCTCTAGATTTTTAAGAAACCTAAAGGCGATCTATACCCAACAAGAACGTTGGGAGCGCTTACTAGGCATTCAAGAGCGTCTCGTGATTCTTTTGCCTGATGCGATAGAAGAGATCAGAGACCGTGGGCTAGCCTTGGCTCAACTTGACTACATTCGCCCTGCTATTGCGGACATGCAGAAATATATTGATGAATCACCTGATGCAACAGATCTAGATGAGATTCGTGCGCAAATCATCGAATTAGAACAACAGCACCGTCATCACTAGAACAGTTGCACATTTCATGAGACCAGTCATTGCCGCATTACCGGACACCCTGATCAGTCAGATCGCAGCAGGAGAAGTTGTTGAGCGTCCGGCATCCGTTGTCAAAGAGGTTTTAGAAAATGCCATTGATGCAGGCTCTAGCGCCATCATCATCCGACTTGAAGAAGGTGGCTGCCAAAGAATCTCCATCCAAGATGATGGCTTTGGCATTGAACATTCAGAACTTCATCTAGCAGTTCAAAGACATGCCACTAGCAAAATTAAATCTCTTCATGATCTTGAGTCAGTTGCATCACTTGGATTTAGAGGTGAAGCATTAGCATCTATTGCTTCTGTTTCAAGATTAGCGATTACCACTCGTACAAGTGCCGATGATCATGCCTGGCAAATTCAGGTAAATGGTGGACAAACTGTCGGTGATATCAGCCCATCATCTGGCCCAACAGGCACCACTATTGATGTCCAAGATCTTTATTTCAATACACCTGCCAGAAGAAAATTCCTCAAAAGCGCTTCTACAGAATTAGGGCATTGTTTAGATGTCATTCGTCGCATTGCGCTATCCCGACCGGATATTGCCTTTGCTATTTGGCACAACGGTAAAGTGATTGAACGATGGGCTCACGGTAATATCGAGCAAAGAGTGGACGCCATTCTTGGCAAAGAATTCCATGAGGCTCGCATTCCCCTTGAGAGCATTTCAGGAGCACTCAGTCTTCGCGGTTTTATTAGTCAACCAACAGCGAGTCGTGCTCGCGCTGATCAACAATTTAGTTTTGTGAATGGTCGCTTCGTTAGAGATAAGGTCATTCAACACGCTATTCGTAGTGCCTATCAAGACGTCTTGCATGGTGACCGACAACCGATGGTTGTTTTATCTCTAGAGCTTGACCCTCAATTGGTGGATGTGAATGTTCACCCCGCTAAAACTGAAGTTCGCTTTAGAGAAGGGGGCGCTGTTCATCAGTTTATTTATAAAGCTATCCAAAACGCGTTAAGTACTGCTGCCGGACAAAGCCCAAAGAGTTTCTCCAGTCCTCAGCTTGAAGCAGGCTTAAATCATCAACATACAACTCAAACACCCGCTTGGAACCCTGCTCTTAGTCAATACACTAACCAGCATCTTCCTCTTGGTCAGAGTGCTAAAACCAATATAGATAACTTCTTTAGCAACATCAATCCTGCTGAGAAGTTACAGACAGAATCCCCCGCTAGCCAAGCATCTGATCACCCTTTAGGTCATGCTCTGGCACAGATACATGGCATTTATATCCTCGCGCAAAATCAACACGGCTTAGTGTTGGTGGACATGCACGCAGCACACGAGCGCGTGCTCTACGAAAAACTCAAACAAGATCTGGCAACAGGTATCAAAATTCAACAATTGTTAGTTCCAATTGTGATGCACGCTTCAGAGCTAGAAGTTGGCAAAGCAGAAGAGCATCGCACCACGCTTGAACAACTTGGGTTTGATGTGGCGACTCTCTCCCCCACACAATTAGCTATTCGAACGATTCCTACTCTTTTGCAAAGAGCTGAGCCAATTAGCTTACTTAGAAACCTTCTCAATGAACTAGATCTCACGGGATCTAAAGCTGTGATTGATGCCGCTCAACATGAACGTTTAGCCACCCAAGCTTGCCATGCCGCTGTGAGAGCGCATCGCGCACTTACCCTCACGGAAATGGATGCTCTACTTCGTCAAATGGAACAGACTGAACGAGCCGATCAATGTAATCATGGTCGCCCAACTTGGGTTCAGTTAAGCATCCAAGATTTGGATAAATTATTTTTGCGCGGCAGATAAGTGTCCAATCAATATCAAGCAGTCATTGCCATCGTAGGACCCACAGCAAGCGGTAAAAGCGCCATGAGTATGCGCTTTGCCAGAGCCGCAAAACAACGTGGTCATACCGTAGAAATTATCAGCATGGACTCAGCACTTGTTTACCGTGGCATGGACATTGGCACGGCTAAACCTAGTCAAGCTGAGATGCAAGAAGTAGTTCATCATGGCATTGATATTGCGGATCCGGAGACGCCCTACTCAGCAGCAAGATTTGCTAAAGATGCCAGACGATGGATTCAAGATATTCGTGATCGCGGAAACATTCCGATCATTGTGGGAGGCACCATGCTGTATTGGAGAGCCCTTGCACATGGCTTATCCGATATGCCCACTGCCTCACCAGAAATACGCGCACAAATTGAGCAAGAAGCTAAAGAGCTTGGTTGGCATGCTATTCATCAGCAACTCGCTCAGGTTGACCCCGAAACCGCTGCCCGATTAGAAAAAAATGATGCTCAACGTATTCAGCGAGCGTTAGAAATTTATCTTCAAAGTGGCAAACCCATGTCTGCCTGGTTAAAAGAGGAGCCCAAAGATACTGGTCGAGGAGATGCGCAAACACCATTAGATTTACGTCTAATGTCTATTGAGCCATCCGATCGCGCTGTACTGCATGAGCGCATTGCGCAACGTTTTGACATCATGATGCAAGAAGGATTTTTAGAGGAAATGCGCACCCTGCGCCAAAATACTCTTCTTCATCCTGACTTACCTTCTATGCGTGCTGTTGGCTATCGCCAAGCATGGCAATACCTGGATGGCTTAGTCGATGAAGCCACCTTCAAAGAGCAAGCGATTGCTGCCACCCGTCAATTAGCCAAACGCCAATTGACATGGTTACGAGGAATTAAAGACAAGGAAGTTTTTGATCCACTCTCAGAATCTGAGATGGCAAGATGTGAGCAAGTGTGCCTTGCTCACTATCAGATCACTTAAATAACAATCGTTTGGTGTCCACCAGCTGGTCTAGCGACCACTTCACCCAATTGATAAACAGTTTCACCCGTTGATTCAAGCTGGGCTTTAGCTGCAGCAGCATCAGCGGCGTTCAAAATCACCACCATACCAATACCGCAGTTAAATACACGATGCATCTCTGCATCTTCAACGCCACCCTCTTTTTGCAACCATTGGAATAACTGAGGCAACTGCCATGCATCACGATGCAACACAGCTTGAGTATTTTCTGGAAGAACACGAGGTACGTTTTCAACTAAACCACCACCCGTGATATGTGCCATACCTTTAACAGTCATCTTTGACATCAATGACAACATTGATTTCACATAAATTCTTGTTGGCGCCATCACAACGTCACTCAAACTGCGACCATGGAAGTCATCGGTTGGCTTTGCACCCGCACGATCAATGATCTTACGAACTAAAGAATAGCCGTTCGAATGAGCGCCACTAGAAGCCAAACCAAGAATTACATCACCTGGACTAATAGTAGCCCCAGTGATCATGGTTGATTTTTCAACAGCGCCCACAGCAAAACCAGCTAGGTCATACTCACCTTCAGGGTACATACCTGGCATCTCTGCAGTCTCGCCGCCAATCAAAGCACAACCTGCTAATTCACAACCAAGCGCAATACCGCCGACAACAGTCGCTGCGGTATCAACAGATAATTTGCCACAAGCAAAATAGTCTAAGAAAAATAAAGGTTCAGCACCTTGAACCAAAATATCATTCACACTCATCGCCACCAAGTCTTGACCGACTGTGTCGTGACGATTCCAATCAAAGGCTAACTTGAGTTTGGTACCCACTCCGTCTGTACCGGAAACCAAAACAGGCTCTTTATAACGCTTAGGCACCTCAAATAGGGCTCCAAAGCCACCAATACCAGCCAAAACGCCATCGCGCATGGTTTTCTTAGCCATAGGCTTAATGCGCTCAACTAAGGCATCACCTGCCTCCATATCCACGCCGGCATCGCGATAAGAAAGTCCCTGAGATTTAGAAGAATTTTGGTCAGACATAGCAATAAATGTATTTGAATCAGTAGAATCTTAGAATTCTAGTGGATACGCCCAATCTATGGCTTCTTTATTAACAACTTTCTTAGCTGCTTTTATCTTAGCTTATGTCCTAAGACCCCTTGCCGTCAGGCTTCAGAGCCTAGGGCTGGGTAAGATTTTTTCTGCAATTTTGACTGTTTTAATCGGTTTTTTTGCTATTTCTGGCTTAATTATTCTTTTTTTAAGCGTTCTCCAGAAAGAGCTACCCGCTCTAAAAGCCCAATTTCCGGTTTGGCTAGGACAAACTCAAGCTGCTATCCAACCGACCCTAGACAAGCTATTAATTAATTTTGATATTCAAAAATATCAAGCCATTCTTCAGGAACGGATCAGTTCACAACTCTCCGATAACGCAGATACCCTGATTAGCTCAGGCTTATCAACCCTTTTGAGTTCAGGTCAAACTCTTTTGGCTGGAATCCTTGGCTTAGTACTGATTATTTTTATTGTCTTTTATCTACTGACAGAGTGGGATGAATTTTTTAACAAACTCAAACCCATCATTCCTCGCAGATGGATACAAAGCGTTACGCTAATTGTTCAAGAAATCGATGATCTTTTATCGCAGTATCTAAGAGGTCAATTAATTGTGATTACCATTCTTTCAGTCTTTTACTGCTTAGGACTTTATTTCTTAGGTTTAACAGGCGCCCTAGCCTTAGGTCTACTAACAGGCGTTGCCATCTTCATTCCTTATATTGGTTATGGAGCGGCTCTCATTCTTGCTCTGCTATCAGCACTCCTTCAAGCAGAATCCGGCGTGAGTGTGTTTGCAGTGCTGGCTCTTTACATCCTTGGCCAATCGCTCGAAAGTTTCTTTTTGACCCCCAAACTGGTGGGCGAAAGAATTGGCTTACATCCCGTCTTAGTTGTGTTTGCATTGATCTTATTTGGCGGATGGTTTGGCTTCTTTGGCGTTTTACTTGCTTTACCAATGAGTGCCATTTTGTTAGTTCTCTCAAGACATGCCATGCAGTTTTATAAAAACAGTGCTTGGTACCAGCGGTAGCCCACGTGAACTCTAATCCACCCTCCTCGCTGCCGCGTCAAATCGCTCTTGATTTGGGGCATACACCTCAGCCTAGCCTGGATAACTTCATTGCTACTGGCAATGAAAACCTCTACGCCATTCTTCAAGCTCTCCAAAATAGTTGGCAAAAGAATTCCTCCGCTTCAATCAACGCAGATCAAAGAATGGTTCATATTTGGGGGGAGAGTGGCGCTGGTAAAACACATATCCTAGAAGCCATGAAAGCTCGAGCCACAGAATCTAGCCAAGAAGCTTTCATGCTCAGTCACGATAGCACGCTCGATGAATGGCGACTGGTTGGAACTGCTATTGCTGAAAATCCCCAATCATCTATTCTGCTTTGTATTGATGATATTGATTCACTCGATGAATTCTCACAAGGCGCACTATTCAGAATTCATAACCTGATTCGAGAATCTAACGCTCAAGCTCTACTAACAACCAGTCAAGTACCACCAGCCAATTTAATCCTGAGAGATGACTTAAGAACTCGTCTAGCCTGGGGCTTGGTATTTCAAATGCATAGTCTTTCCGATAGCGAAAAATCTCAAGCACTTGAAAAAGCAGCTCAAGCCCGAGGCTTACAACTCTCAAGTGAAGTCGCCCCGTGGTTATTACGACACTTTCATCGCGACATGTCTAGCTTAATGTCTTTATTGGATGCTCTAGACACCTACTCACTTGAAACCAAGCGCGCCATCACACTTCCCTTGGTCAAAGAACTGCTTGCCCAGAAAAATTGAGCATAATTACGTTAATGACATCAATGACACAGCTTGCCTTATTCGATTTAGATCACACCCTCCTCCCCATTGACAGCGACCATGAATGGGGACGTTTTTTAGTGAAGACGGGAGTGGTTGATGGTCAATATTACGCATCAGAAAATGAGCGTTTTTATAACGATTACAAAGCTGGTCGCTTAGATATTTTTGCTTTTCTAGCCTTTGCTCTAAAACCATTATCCGAACATTCTCGTGAACAGTTAAATACATGGCATGAAGCTTTCATGGCAGAAGTGATTCGCCCTAATATCCACCCGAAGGCTCAGGATCTAGTAAAAAAACATCAAGATCAGGGAGACCTGTGTTGCGTAGTGACAGCTACCAATAGCTTTGTCACAAGGCCGATTGTTGAGGCTTTTGGTATTCAGCACTTAATTGCCACAGAACCAGAAATCATTGGCGATCAAACAACAGGTCGCTTCTCTGGCAAGGTAGCTGGTATTCCGAACTTTAGAGAAGGGAAGGTTACCCGCGTTGAAAATTGGCTCAAGGAGCAAAACCTATCGTGGGATACCTTAAGTGAGAGTTACTTTTATTCCGACTCCATCAATGATTTACCGTTAATGGAAAAAGTGTCGATCGCTAGACCTACAAATCCTGATGACAATCTAAGAAAAAAAGCGCTCGAGAATGGCTGGCCAGTTTTGGAATTGTTTCAATGATTAGGCGCTTCATCGACCGCATCCTGAGCAAGCCTAATAAGCAAAAAAGCTTATTGCATGGTCATGGTCTAACGCCTAAAAAAATTCTCCAGCGCTCGCACCACATTAATCCCGAGCTTTTATCTAAAAACGCGGTAAAAGTAACCCATGTATTACAAGATGCGGGCTATGAAGCCTATATCGTGGGTGGTGCCGTTAGAGATTTACTGTTAGGCATTGCGCCAAAAGATTTTGATGTGGCAACCAATGCCACGCCAGATCAAGTACAAAAACTTTTTAGACGATCTCGTTTAATAGGACGTCGATTTCAAATTGTTCACGTGACTTTCTACGGCAAAGAACGACCAGAAATTATTGAAGTATCAACATTTAGAGCGCATGTTCAAGCAGAAGATGCTCATGTAGCAGCTAATGGCAGAATCCTTCGCGACAATGTGTGGGGTAGCCAAAGTGAAGATGCTACTCGTAGAGATTTCTCTATCAATGCCATGTATTACGACCCTCAAACAGAAACCGTTTTGGATTATCACCACGGCATGCAAGATATTGAGGCAAAAACAATCCGCATGATTGGAGAGCCCAGCCAACGCTACCGCGAAGATCCTGTGCGAATGCTTCGCGCTATTCGTTTTGCAGCTAAAACGGGTTTCAATATTGAGCCTAAAACACTAGCTCCGATTGAGGACTTAGGCGACCTGATTCAAGATGTCCCTAGCTCACGCTTATTTGATGAAATTCTTAAACTACTCATGTCAGGTCACGCTTGGGCATCACTCCAAGGCTTAAAGTCTGTTGGGCTGCATCAAAAGATATTGCCCCTGATTGACACCATTTTAGAAAATGAAGATCGCTCTCTTTTTGTCAAAAAATCTTTGGACAATACTGATTTAAGAATTCATGCTGGGAAACCAGTATCTCCTGGATTTTTATTTGCAAGCCTTCTTTGGCATGATGTTCAAGATGCCTGGGCTCATTATGAAAGTGGTGGCATGCCTAGCGTTCCAGCACTTCACGCAGCCATCGACGAAGTCTTTGAGTCTCAAAAGGCTTTCTTAGGCATGCAACGCCGTCACGAGGCGGATATGCGAGAAATCTGGACGATGCAACCTCGCTTAGAAAAACGTGTGGGGCGCTATCCTTATCGCCTAGTCGAGAGTCCTAAATTCAAAGCCGGGTACGACTTTTTATTACTTCGCAGCCAAACTGGCGAAGCGCCTGAAGAATTAGCGCAGTGGTGGACTGATTTTTGGCAGGGGGATGAAATCACCCGCCAAGAGCTCATCACTCAAGCTAAAAGCATCATTTCTGACTCTAGCTCACCAGCACCCAAGCGCAAAAGACGCAGGACTCGGTCAAGAGGGGCAAAAGCAGCAACGCCCGAGCAAACTAATTAAAAAAAAGATAAAGTACGGTTATATAAATAAGGGAGTTTCATGGCACTGGCCTTCATTGGTCTCGGCGGCAATATTGGTGATGCAAAGCAAGTCATCAAAGATGCCATTGTTTGTTTAGCTCAGCATCCTGAGCTAAAGGTGCTCACACGTAGCTGCATGTATCAAAGCGCGCCCGTCAATTCTTCTGGGCAAGACTTCGTCAATGCAGTCATTTCTATTGAAACTGAATTAAAACCCACCGAACTTCTTTTGATCTGCCAAAAAGTAGAAGAGTCTTTTGGTCGTGAACGGCCCTATATCAATGCACCTAGAACCTTAGACTTAGATATCTTGGCTTATGGTCAAATGTCTATTCAAGAAACTCATTTAAGCATTCCTCATCCAAGAATGTCAGAAAGAGCTTTTGTACTTTTGCCACTTTTAGAAATAGCACCAGACCTTGACCTACCTGGTCTAGGATTAATATCTCAATATCTAGGCAATGTTGCGCATCAGCGTATTGAAAAAATTAAAGGGTGTAACTGCCCTAGCCAACACATTTAAGGTTAACCATGGCTTACCTACAAGAAAAAAATTCAGCCCGCCCAGCAATCACCATTACACATCTCAACACGATGTATCAAGCTGGTGAGAAGATTGCTGTTCTAACTGCATATGAGTCTAGCTTTGCAGCACTACTTGATCATGCGGGTATTGATGTCATTTTAGTAGGCGACTCTTTAGGTAATGTTGTTCAAGGT
>JACCEB010154165.1_pt1 | contig 11062 bp, 12 predicted proteins | sample 7454761 | NCBI WGS metagenome assembly JACCEB01 (sample SAMN15323454, study PRJNA562643) | freshwater metagenome | isolation source: river surface water | place: USA:Blue River Watershed | collected 2017-08-18 | reverse complement strand
ACAGCTTATACTCCAGCTGTAGTATTAGAAGCATATAACTTAAACATATTTCCAATTTGCATTGATCCTAATGGTGGTAATGGTAGTAGTTGTGTTTTGTATAAATATAATTATGAAACTTTGAATTGGGACATCATAAATAATCCAATAACACAATAATCCAAAATAAATAAATGAATAATTAATAAAATTGATTTAAAAAACTATATTAAAAATAAATCATTATAAATATATAATTATTAATGAATAAAATTAATTTATCCAATGAACAGCATTTTGCATTTAATAAATATATTCAGGGTGAAAATATATTTATTACTGGACCTGGTGGTTCTGGTAAATCTGAACTCATAAAACGCATTTATAATCACGCAAAAATCTCTGGAAAGGATTTAAAAGTTACTGCTATGACTGGTTGTGCTGCTCTTCTTCTTAATTGTGAAGCACGAACACTTCATTCTTGGGCTAGCATCGGTATTGCTAATCGTCCTGTTGACGAACTTTATAAAACAATCATTAAAAACAAACGCAAAAAATATAATTGGATTTCCACAGATGTTCTCATTGTAGATGAAGTAAGTATGATGTCCAAAAAAATATTTGAATTAATTTTTATTCTTGGACAAATGATTCGCAGTAATTATAAACCATTTGGAGGAATTCAAGTAATATTTTGTGGGGATTTTTATCAACTTCCACCTGTTGGTAATAAAGAAGATGATGATACAATGAAATTCTGTTTTGAAAGTGATTATTGGAATCAAACATTTAAAAAGGAAAACCAAATTCAGTTAACGACTATTTTCAGACAAAGTGATTCAACTTATGCAGATATTTTGAACCAAATACGAGAAGGAAGAATGAAAAAATCGAGTAATAATTTATTATTGAATTTAGTTGGTAAAACACTTCCTGAAGATTCCATTATTAAACCTACAAAATTATTTCCTACAAAATATATGGTTGAGATGATAAATACAAATGAAATGATAAAAATAGATTCAGAAATTTTTGAATATAAAATATCAAAATTAACTAATTTACCAATACAATCAAAAGAATTATCATCAAGACGCAGAGCTTTTACTCAAAGTGATATTGAACAAGAATTAGAATATTTAATTTTGAATTCACCACTTGATCCTGTTGTTAAGTTAAAAATTGGTGCACAAGTCATGTGTACTATAAATATTTATGATACAGAACGTGAAGGTATTCTTGTTTGTAATGGTAGTCAAGGTGTTATAACAAGTATTAATAATGAAACGAAATTACCAACTGTAAAATTTAATAATAGTAGATTAGAATTAACCATTCCACAAAAAATTCAAGAAAGTGAGCGTATTCCAGGAATTGGTATTAGTCAAATACCTCTCATTTTAGCTTGGGCTGTAACGATTCATAAATCACAGGGTTCTACTATTGATGTAGCGGAAGTAGATGTAGGTAATAGTATTTTTGAATGTGGACAAACATATGTAGCACTTTCTAGGGTAAAAAGTTTAGAAGGATTATATTAGACTTCGTATGATGTTGGAAAAATAAAAATAAATAAAAAAGTGAAGGATTTTTATGAGAAATTGTCTAAGACAAAAGTTCAAACAATTAATAATACTGAAGAATTGAGAGAAGAATTAAAAGAAGAATTAAGAGAAGAGAAAATAGAAGAAGGAGAAGAGGAGAGAAAAGAAGAAGAAAAAAAAGAAAAAATAAATTTTAAAGATTTTGAATATAATGCTAGTGATGACTGCGTTATATGTATGGAGAATAAAAAAAATATATTGATATTACCTTGTAGACATCTGGCTATTTGTAGTTTGTGTGAATGTAAATGCGATTTATGTCCTATTTGTCGTGGTAAAAAAGATGAAGTTATAAAAACTATTAATTGTTAAACAACCTTTTCTAGAAAGAATGTAGAGAATGTAAGTTATTGTATTTTCTTTTTATAATTGTATTAATGATTTTAACATGATATATTTATTATTTCTATTTCTTGAAAGGTAATCATAAAAATGCGTATCTTCATTATGTAATTTAATTTGTTGAAATAAAGGTTTGATTTGTGTGAAATATAATGCTATTATACCTTGCTCATTTGTTTTACTAATAGGATATTCTATTGATAATTTTAATAAATCATCATAAGTATTATTTTCTATTATTTTTGTATCATACATCATTATTGTTGTTTGAAAGTAATCCGCATTTAAATTATATTTATCACTAAGTTTTTTAAAATATTCAGAATTTGTTTCATCAAATTGAATATGTAATTTCCATTTATAATCTGGATAAGAATCGGAGTGTGCTAATAATTTATTTTCAGTAACCTCATTTAATATTGGTGATATATCTGAAAAAATATGTATTCCACAATCTAAATAAAAAATATAATTCCATTGTTTAAAAAATGTATTAAACAAATGAAGTTTGTGCCATTGAAATTTTTTGGTTATATTTCTACCATCTGTTTTTATAGATTTATTAACAATTAAAAATTCATTTGGGAATTTAATATCAGGAAAATATTTAATAATAATATTATTATTTTTTATAAATTCAGAATATAGCAATTCATCATTATTTAAATCGTCTCCAATTACTAAACAAACGGTTCCATTATATTTTCCATTTCCAATTAATTTACTACAAGTATCAACAAATTTACTAAAATATGCTTTATTACATAAAAAAACTACACAAACCTTATCATTATTATTCATGTTTTATTTATGATTATAAGATTATAAATAAAATTTAACGAATGCTAATTAAGCATTTAAAAAAAAATTGAAATGCTTATATCTAGTAATTTTATGAGCATATAATTATTACAATTACAATATTATAAATATTAATTAAAGAATGTCTTCTATCCGCAATATTAGTTTATATATTCCACGTGTTTTTGCTAATTATTCTAGTGAAAAAATTAGCAAAATATTTGAGAGTTTACGTATTGGAAAGGTTTCTAATGTAAAGTTTATTAATAAGAGTTCTAATATCTCAACTACATATGCTAGAAACAATTATAATAGTGTTTGTGTTTATTTTGATTATTGGTATAATAATGTTGCTGCTCAAAATTTTCAAAAAAAGGTTCTTAGTCCTGATGAAACTGCTATGCTTGTTTATGATGATCCTTACAGATGGATTGTTCTTGAGAATAAGAAGGAGAATGGTGAAATAAAAGAGAATACTGAATTAACAAAATCAGAAAATTTCGATAATCAATATTTAAAATTTTATATTCCACCAGTTTATAATGGAGAGAAAACCTCTACATGCCCTACAGAAACTACTAAAAGATACCAAAGAAAACAGAAACTTGCTCTAGATATGACTAGTAGCATAGGTTGTGATACTACAGATATATTATATTATTTGGAACAAGATGAAAAACAAATTGAATTTAAAGTATAAAGTATATATTTATTTACGAGTTTTGTGTAATGATTTTAACCCTTAAATTAAATTAATGATAACTAATGTTATTTTCTGTTCTGTAAGAATACAATAACTTTTCTCTCCACGAATCATTTATAAAAGTCTTTTTTATAAGAAAAAATAAGTTTGAAATTAATATATTTAGTATTGTTTTAATATATTAATAATAATGGGAAATATTTTTTCGTTTGATGATGATTCTGATAGTGAAGTAGAGAGAAAACATGTTGAAGAAGATTCAGAAAAAGAATCTGATAGTAAATTTTTTGGTTTTGATTTAGGGTTTGGTGGTGGTAGTGATGATTCTGAAGAGCCAGAACAAGAATCAAATAAAAAAAAGAAAAGAGTAAAATTTGATGATATTTTTGCTGATGAAACTCCAAAAAGGGTTGTTAGTGTTAACACAAAAACAAGAAAAAGACGTTCAAATGGTCGCGCTGGAAAAACAAAATCAAGACGCTATTAAATTTATAATTATATTTATAATCTTTTTCTGCGTCCTAAATAAGCAGCCGCACTGGTTCCCACCATTCCATATGCTGAATGTGGTTTATAAATAAATGTTCCTTTATCCCAAGTATAACAAAGTGTATTATTACAATTATTATACATTTTATTGTATGGAAGAAGAGTTGTATCAAACATACTAATATAATTTCCTCCTCTGTTAAGTCTATTAGAAGAATATGATGGATTTGTATGAACAGGCATATTACTATACTAAATAGATATTTTATTCGGATAAGTGTCCAAATAAAATATATTAATAAGTTTTTAAGTTATTTTTTTGATAAATATATTATTTATTTACCACAAGCACTGCATCCTGGTTTAACATTGTGAACTCTTAAAACCATTGGCCCTGTTAAACTCGTGTTTTGTGTTGCTGGTTTTGGGGCAGCCAACGCACTTGGTAAAACTGTTTGTCTATTGTTTAAAAACATTGATCTATCAACTGTTCTTTTTTGAACTAGTGGTTGTTTATTCATGGTGCTATTGTACTTTCTTTGAGCAATATAATCCATACTCATACTTACGTTATTCGACATTTTAATATAATATATATATAAATTATTTTTTTGTTATATATTCATTTTTTGCCTTAATTATTTTAATAATTTTTTTGGTTGATTTTCTAATAATTATCTAAATTTATCTCACAAATACTCAAATTCCCATTCTCATCATATGATGGTATCGCAACTATATTCTCACTTGTATAAACACAATCACACGGAAAATAAGGCAATACCTCATTCACACCCTTCGTTTCTACTACTTCATCCTCAAATTGAACTTGTAATGTTCCATTTTCATTTATTGCTATTATTGTTGCCTTCTTAAATGGTCCTGTTATTATTTCTTGAGCATACACTTCTTGACTAACATAATAACGATATTTAACATCATAAATACTTCCTTGATAATATGGGTCTTCATAAGCTTTCGCATCTGTCGAACCTATTGGACAATTACAACCACTAATAATACTCGTTTTTGTTGTCTTTGCTCCATAAATTGGATAAGCTCTGTTAAATGGTAATTGTGGGGCTCCAAATTCCGGTGGTATAACTCCCCTTCTTAATGCTGCCTTTCCTTTCAATCTGTTTAATCTTCGTTCATATGAATTATGTTTTATATCAACTCCTTTACCACCTGGCGTTTGAGTTCCTGGTCTACTAGATGTTACTGATGTATGTCTTCTATTTGAACTCGTATAAAAACCTGTTGGTATTGTAGCCTTCTGGACACTTGGTAATGGTCTATCACTCATCTGATTCCAACATACATATTGTGTTGCTTCTGTTGCTGGTCTATAAGCAGTCAATCCTGCTAAATTCATAGTGTAAACTGATGACGGAACACGAACTGTTTTTTGAATTAATTTTAATCTTTGATATTGTGACGCTGGTGTATTTGTTGTTAAATTTGTATCACAATTTCTACATCTATAATAATATGGAGGTAACCCATTCGGAGAACCTTCTGATGAATAAGATACTGTTTGATATGATTGGTATGGATTTGTATTTGCTACTAATGATGTCGCTCCTAATATCATTTTTGTTTATATATACTGGTATTATTTTTTATTAATAAATAAAATTGATTTTATTTTTTATTTCATTTTTAATCATAAATAAATTTGTTAAATTACTATTTTATTAATAAAATGGAAACATCTAATTATCTTATTAAACAAACTACTACTGGATTTCATTGTTCTTATTGTACCAAAAAATATATGCGTAAAACCGATTTTGATAGACATACTTTAATGTGTAAAGAAAATTTTAATTATAAAATGAAATGTGATGATATTGATGATTTGGAATTACCTAGCCAAAAACAGATGTATAAAATTATTCGTGAACTCGTTTTCAAATGTAATCATATGGAAGAAAAAATGAATGAAATGCAAAAATGGGTTAAAAAGAATAAAAAGAAGATTAATATTGTAGAATGGTTGAATCTCAATGTGAAACCTACTTATGGTTTTGAAGATTTTATCAAAAAATTTGATATCAATCAAAAACATATTGAATATTTTATTGAAAATAGTTTTATGAACACTATGTCGTTCATATTTCAAGATAATTTTAAATCTAATACTGATATTCCTATTTATAGTTTTGTTCAAAATATTAATACATTTTATATTTGTAAACATATTGATGAAGACAAATATGAATGGGTTCTTATGTCTAGGGAAGAATTTGTTAAGTTTTTAAATAATATTCATTATAATTTAACAATGGATATTAGAGAATGGAAAAATAAAAATATGCATAATTTTGAAAAAGACGAAAAATATTATGATATTTATAATAAAACACTATTAAAATTAATGAATGTGTCTTTTAAAGACGAAAATACGGTTGCTAAAATGAGGACCTTGTTGTATAATCACCTGAAAACTGATTTCAAAAATCTGGTTGAATATGATTTTGAATTTTAGTTTTGGTTTTGATTAATTTATTTATAAACAATATTTATTTTTTTGATTTAAACAGCAATAAAGGATGGCTCCATAGCAATACCACAAACACCTGGGTCATTTGTAGATGAACTTCTAGCAATTTTTACATAACCTTGTTCTCCCCAACTTTCTCCCCAAGAATTTCTTACTACCCAATAATCAACACCATTTTCAGAGTTATATGAAACTATTTCTACAGCATGGTCTAGTGTTTTTCCGCACTTAGTAGCATCAGTTAAAATTCCACTCGAATATGACTGGAAATATCTAGTGTCAGCTTCAATAGCAACAACTACCGGGTTTTTTGCTACAGCACCTTTAAGAGCAATTTGGTCGTTAGGTGTAACATCATAACATGATGTAAATTTAACAACAGAATCACATTTTTTACAACTTCCTGCTGTTTGACTTGTTCCAGAAGTGTATGGATAAGTAGAATCAGCACATTGTCCTTCATTAATAATAAATTTAAATGCGGAATCCATTTGACCACCATTACATCCCATATTGTAATAACCTTTTCCAGTAGCACAATCTACTAATTCTTGTTCTGATAAATCTAATAATTGACCTTTAGAAATAGCCCACACTGACTCTGAGTTGGAAGTTGTGGAAAACGCCCAACATGACCCGCACTGACCTTGGTCACGAACAGGATTAACAACACCTTTTTCTCTCCAATCAATAGAAGCAGGAGCACCAGCAGCATTACTTGAAAAAGCCTTGCAACCATAAGCACCTAAACTATTTCTTCCTTGTAATCCAGTAATATATTTATCCTTAAATTCAGCAGGAGTTAAATCTGTGAATTGATTAACACCCATAGAAAAGGTTCTATTAGAAATCATATTGTGAGAAATGATTCCTCTCAAATTTTCTCTGAAAATACTAAATCTTGCTTCAACTTCTTCAAAGGTCTCATAAACCTTGTTGAATTTTGTTTGGAACTCGGTAAATTGTGACCATTCACTTGGAAATTCCAACATTTTTGTTTGGAAAAAATCTGCGTCTGATTCTTCATCTTGGACAAATCCTCTCAAAGCAATAGCATTTACCTTAACAGCAAACAATAAAAAAACTAAAAAAAACTTGCTAAACATTCTATTCTTATAACTATATGTGATATTTTATCTTTATTATCTTTCAAAAAAATATTTATTTACAATTTAATATAATATTGTATATAAAAGTAATTATATACAATATTATATGGAAGATATTAACAAACATTTTCATTTTGGGGCATTCATTATTATAATACTTATTATTGCTGTTGTTTTATTTCATGGATTTACACGCGAAGGAATAATACTATTAATAAGTTTAAGTATTTCATTATTGAAAATATACATAGAATTATATAGTAAAGAATCATCTCATTTTAATTCTTCAATTATGTAAATACTGGGCAAGAAATTCATCTGGAGTCATTATTTTCACACCCAATTTTTCAGCATCCAATATTTTTCCTGTTTTATCATCTGGATATTTGGAAAGCACAATAAATGTATTTTTACTAACACTTGAACCTATTATAGCACCTATTTCTGTTAATTTATTTTTAATATTTTCATCTCTAAAACCAGTCATAACAATTGTCTTTTTATATAATGGATGTGACTCATCTATTATCTTATTTTTCTGTTCATTCACATTAACAACCAATTTATTTTCTAAACCACATAATTTCATAAACTCTATAAATTTTGATATGTTATTCACAAATAACTCCGCTGATTTACGAGCCATACCCTTCACATTTGTAACCATTTGAATTTTTTTCTCAATTGTTTCATTACTTGTTAAAATATTAGGATACATTTCCATAATAGGTTCCAATTTCTTTTCACTCAAACCGCGTCCTAATATATTTGACGCAGTCATTAAAGTAAGTAAACTAGATTCTTTCAATTTACTCTCAATTCCTTCATATAATTTTGTAGCCATTTTATCTTTAAATCCTGGAATTGTTAAAAAGTCAGTCTTAGTCATTTTAATAATTTTATCAACTGAATCATAACCCATCTCAATAATACGAGCTATGTTTCCAGAACTTAACCCTTCAACACCGATTCCTTTGAAAAAGGCAGTAATTATTTTCTCTCTAACTGTTGAATCCGATTCTACATTTTCCAATAAAATGTCTATGTGTGTTTCATTCCATTTATATTCAATAGTAGGCATCTTTGCTTGTTGTGCTGGAACAGTTACTCCCATAATATACGGTATAACATCTCCACTTCTAACAATCTTTATTAACGCACCTATACCTATTTTATTATTCTCAATAAAAGCACCATTAAAACCTGTAGCAAATTCTATTTTTACTCCACCTAAATTAATCGGTTCTATTTGAACTCTTGGTTTCAAATATCCATCTTTACTTGGTGACCATATTACATCTACTACTTTTGCTTCAGCTATTTGGTCTGATAATAACATTTTAAACGCAAATGCGTGTTCTGGATTTCCACCTGATTTGCGTTCATATATTTTATCATCTGTTACAATAACACCATCTATTTCATACTCGTAATTAGTACGCCAATTTAATAAATTATTTGATAGAACTTCATTACTGATTTTTTCACAAACCTGATTAGCAACTACACTTATTGTGGTCAAAGAAGTCAAATATTCTAATTGTTTTGATGGTATCATTTCAGGTTTAATTACTTCATATGCTACAAAATCAATATCACTTATTTTTTCATCTATACTAATACGATTCACTATTCCTGAAACTAAATTACGTGGATTAGCAAAATCGTTTTTATATTTTTCTTCAAATACCGTTTTTTTCATAATAAACTCACCACGAATAACAATATTTTTATCTTTTGGTAATTTTAAATAAGGGATTAAATAACTCACATCTTGACCTACTTTACCATCTCCACGCGTATATAATTTTGCTTCTTTTCCTTCAGTTGTATACATACCACTAACTCCATCTAATTTACACGATAAAACATATGGACCATTGAATTTAACGCACCAATTATCAAGTGCGTTTGTATCTGGTTTAATTTTATCCATTGACCACATTTCATATGGTAATTTTACTTTATTTTTTTCAACAGGTGCGCCTATTTTTTTGATAAAATAATTATTAGGATATTTTTCAACCACATAATCATAAATAATATCATATTCATTATCAGTCATAACAGGTTCCATATTTCTGTATTTATCATTAGCATATTCTAAAACAGTAACAATATCATCTTCATGAAGATTATTTAAAACACTTATACCTAGAGACTTAAAATTGGTTATAGTTTCATTAATTTCATCAATAGTGAGCGTTTCTATTTTCATAATATGTTTAATTTTATTATCTATAATAAGGTCGTTTAAATCATCTTTCGCCATTTTACTAGCAGTATCAATAATTTTCTTTTTATTTTTGAGTGATTTGTTTTTTTTTGTTTTAATAACTTTTTTAACAATGATTTCTTCATCTTCATTGTCTTCTTCTTTTTTTTCAGGTGTTTCTTGTGTTTCTTGTGTTTCTAGTTCTTCTTTGGAACCTTTAACAATAACAGCTCGTCCATCTTTTCTCTCTATTGGTTCTTTAAAAACCAGATTCAAGAAATCGAATATATCTTTTTCTGTTGAAAATTTATGTTCTACTTTATCTCCCTTTTTACCACCAATAATCTTATATAAACCGTGTTCATTCATAGTATAATCCAGTCCTAAAGCATGATGACGCATTACTGTATTAAAATATTTACTACCTGTAAAATATAATACTGAAAATGGATATTCTTCTTGATTAGTGTAAAGGAAATCAACTCTTCTGGATGTTTGATTTTCACCTGGTAATTTTGTAATAACAAGGCATTTTGTTGGACCACGTGATAATACATTTGTGATGATTTTATCTTTAATTAAATTATCAATGAATTTTTTGAAGATATCAGATTTATTTGAAGTAATAATAATATCAATATCACCTGAATCTGACGCACCTCTTCTATAACTTCCTACTATTTCGTATTTATCATTACTAGAAGTTACTAAAGGGTTAAAAGTGTTAGTAAATATTTTATTGTATTCATCGATTTCAGATCTAGGAATGCGTTTTAATACGTCTTCATAATGTTCAAGACCGACTAATTGAATATCATTTAATAAATCTTTATTTTCTCTCAACAACTCGATTGTGTTAATACCTTTTTCAACTAATTCTTTTGCTTTTTTAGGACCGATTCCATACACATCGGTTAAAATATTTATTGGGTTATTTTTCTCTCTTTCAATGATTTTTAATGTTCCAGTATTAACAAATTCTTTTAATTTTTCCATAATAGTTTCGCCAATACCAGTGTGATTCTTCAAATCATCAGGAGAAGTAATAGTTCCGTTAAAAGCCATAATAGTTTCTTGGGCTTTTTGATAGGCTCTTGCTCTGAAAGTTTCACCTTGTTTGGACATAATATCTGCTAACTTATCCATTAGGTCAGAGAACTTTTCATTCCATCTTGTAGTAGTAGAAGTCATATTAGTAATTAGTTTAATATTTTAAAATATCTTTAAATTGATATAAAATTTATACAAAGAAATAAAATAAGTATTTTAAAATCAATTTTTTTGATAAATGTCCGAAGTTTCTTTAAGTAGTTT
>JACCEB010235812.1_pt1 | contig 11075 bp, 11 predicted proteins | sample 7454761 | NCBI WGS metagenome assembly JACCEB01 (sample SAMN15323454, study PRJNA562643) | freshwater metagenome | isolation source: river surface water | place: USA:Blue River Watershed | collected 2017-08-18 | reverse complement strand
CAGAAGCGTTATGCGGTCTTTTCCGCTCCGCCAGACGAATCGGGATTGAGCCGACCTCCGAATTGGGCTGACTGCACGCAGATGATCCTCGCGATCGAAAGTTCCTGCGATGAATCGGCCCTGGCGCTCTTCGACCCGGCCCGCGGCCTCGTGCGCGAACTGATCAGCTCGCAGGCGGCGGAACACGAGAAATACGGCGGCGTCGTCCCCGAACTGGCCAGCCGCATGCACCTCTCCGCCCTGCCCCTTCTGCTGGCGGATTTCCGCGGGGAGCTGGCGCAAGCCAAGACCATCGCCGTCACGCGCGGCCCCGGCCTCCTACCCTGCCTTTCGATGGGCGTGACCCTCGCCCGCTCCCTCGCCGTCGCCCGCGGCCTGCCGATCGTCGGCGTCAATCACCTGCGTGCCCACGTCCACTCGCCCTTCATCGCCGTGCATGCGACGGACCCGGCGGGCTTCGCCGCCGCCCGCGCCGCCCTGCTCCCGCACCTCGCGATCGTGGTCTCCGGCGGCAATACGCTGCTCGTGAAGCTCGACGAACAGCTCCGCCTCACGGTCGTGGCGCGTACGGTCGACGACGCCGCGGGCGAAGCCTTCGACAAAGGAGCCAAGCTCCTCGGCCTGCCTTATCCGGGAGGCGCGCTCATCGAGAAGCACGCCTTGGAGGGGGATGTCCGGAAATTCGTCTTCCCGCGGGGCATCCCCGAAAAGGCCGACCTCCGCCTTAGCTTCTCCGGCCTGAAGACCGCCCTACGCTACCAGCTCGAAAAGATGTCCGATGCCGACGTCGCCGCCGCGCTGCCCGACCTCTGCGCGGGCTATCAGCACGCGATCATCGAACAACTGGTCTCCAAGACCGGCGCGGTCCTCGACCTCGGCGGCTACAAATCCGTGGGGCTATCCGGCGGCGTGGCCAACAACCGCCCGCTCCGCGCCCGGCTCACGAACGCGGCGCAGCATCGCGGATTGCCGATGCTTGTCGCCGAGCCCAGGCACTGCGGCGACAACGCCGGCATGATCGCCTTCGCAGCCTGGGCGGAAGTCGGCCTGCCCGTCGGCTCCGCAGCCGTGCCGGCGGCGAGCCTGACGGTCGACCAAGTCTAGGCAGCCTGCTTGACGAGTTCGGTGAAAGCGCGGAACTGCGGGTGCGTCGCGTCTCCGAGCATCGCATAGAACACCGTCTCGGTCGGCAGCACGTGCGCGCCCGCCGCCCGCAAGGCTTCCAGACAGGCCTGACCATCCGCCGACCGTCGGCCGGTCACGGCATCGGACAGGATCGTGACGCCCATGCCCTCGCGCAGGGCGTCCATCGCGGTCTGGTAGACGCACACGGGGATTTCCAATCCGCAGATCAGGAGCTGGCTGACGTCACCCTTGCCGAAGGCCTCGGACAGACCAGGCGCACCGAAGGCCGAGAAGGCGCTCTTACCGAAGACAGCACGGCCTTCCCCGGCGGCAAGCAACAGGTCGGGATGGGTCGGACCGAGCTTGGCCGGCACCTGTTCGGTGAAGATCACGGGGACACCCAGGAGCTTGGCGGCCGAGGCGGCCAGGAGGCATCGCCGCAGGCAGGCCTCACCCTCGGGCATGGCCTTCAGGAAGGTCGGCTGGACGTCCACGACGAGCAAGGCGACGCCGGCGGCAGGGGTTTCGGACATATCCCGCAGACTGGCCGGGAGGGCCAATAAGTCAGCCGCAAACCGCCGTGAATGGGGTTGCCCGCCCCGCCCCGTCCGACTTCTCTTAACGGTCATGGACTGGCAGGTTAAACCCATCGCGCGCATCTGCGCCGCATCCGGCAAGGAACTCCACGTCGGCGACCTCGTGACGTGCGTCGTCTTCAAGCCCGTCGGCGGCAACATCGAACGCCTCGACGTGCTCAAGGACCACGCCGCGAGCTTCAAGCCCGACGGCATCCTCCTCGGCCGCTGGACCCGCGAGGTCAAGGAACGCGGCGAGGAAGACCAGGCCCAGCGCGCGCAGCTGCTCGCCTCCCGCGAGGAGTTCTTCCTCTCGCTCTACGAAGACGCCGCCGATCCGTCGGGCGACAAGGCCGTGCTCAAGCACATCCTCGCCATGCTGCTCGAGCGCAAGCGCATCATCAAGCAGGTCGGCGCCGCCGCCGAAGGCCAGCTGACGTATGTCCATGCCGCCACCAAGCAGACCTACCTCGTGCCGGTCATCGACCTTCAGCCCGCGCATATCCTGCAGGTCGGCGCTTCGCTCGACATGCTCGTCGGCTGAGCCCTTTCATGATCACTTTCCGCCTTCTCCTGTCCGCCTTGGCCGCCCTGCTGCTGGCGGGCTGCAAGAACAACGACATGCCCGAGGAGCTCGCCTCCGTCTTCGTCGAGGCACCGCCCTCGATCGGCGGCTCGATGAAGCAGGAGGTCCGCCTGCCGGTCAGCGGGCTGAAGATTTCCGTGATGACGCGCGCCCTCGTGCCGGCCGAAGAAATCCTCAACACCCACCCGATCACCAGCGGCGAACCGGACCTCCGTCAGGAGTTCCTGCTCGTGCAGCTCGACCGCAAGGCCGCCGTCGACGTGATGAACTACACGAAGGAGGCCGTCGGGCGTCACTTCGTGCTGGTCATCAACGAAGCCGCCGTGGGCATCATGCCCATCGACAGCCAGATCACGGACGGCAACCTGATCTTCCACGTCGAGAAGAAGGGCCTGACCAACACCCAGGCTGTCATGGACATCAGCCGGCGGCTCAACATCTCCGCGCTCAAGATCCGCAAGATCAAGGAGTCCGAACGTCCGTGAGCCGGCGGTTCCGCCCCGCCCTCCTCATCCTCGGCCTGGCGACGGTCCCGCTGCTCGCCACCGAAGTCGTCTGGCCGACGACCCTCGACCTGAGCGGCGTCCGTTCGGCCCAGGACTACCTCCAGCCGACGGTCTCCGGAAAGCTCGAGTCCGCCGTGTTCGGAATGGTGCGCGAAGAAGGGCAACGCTTCCACGAGGGCGTCGACATCCGGCCCGGCCGGCTCGACGCCGCCGGCGAAGCGCTCGACCTCGTGCGCGCGGCGATGGACGGCCAGGTTTCCTACGTCAACCCGCACGTCAACGGACCCTACGGCAAATACGTGGTGCTCACGCATCCCGGCGCGGAGATCCCGGCCTACTCGCTCTACGCCCATCTGGCTTCGATCGATCCTTCCGTGAAGACCGGCGCATTCGTACGCCGCGGCCTGATCCTCGGCCGCATGGGGCGCACGTCCGCGGGGGCGAGCCCGATCACGGCTGAGCGGGCGCATCTGCATTTCGAAGTCGGCCTGTTGCTTTCGACCGGTTTCAACGGCTGGTATGCCGCGCAACCTGAGAACCGGAAGAGCCCCAACCTGCACGGCTTGTACAACGGCCAGAACCTCATCGGCATGGACCCCCTGCCGGTCCTCGGCCAGCGGTCCGTCGACCTGCTCTCGCTCGTGCGCCGGCAACCGACGGCGCTGACGGTCGTGCTCCGGGCCGCCAAGACGCCTGACTTCGTCGCCCGCTATCGCGTGCTCGCGAGAGGCGAAGCCGCCAAGGCCGCGGGCTGGCATGTCGAGTTCTCCTGGCAAGGCATGCCGCTCCGCTGGACGGCCCTGGAAGCCGACGACCCCAGACTCCCGGCGAAAGGCTGGCAGATCGCCGAGATCGACGTCACCCGGCGTCCGCTGCTGATCCGCCGTAAAATGCTCGCGGCGGACGGACGTAAGCCCGGCGAACTGCTCACGCAGAACGTCGGCATCCTGCTCTCGACGGCCCGCTGAGGAGGACAGCACGTGGTGCTGTCCCTACCTTCGTCTCACCGCCACCCGAAAATTTTTGCCCGCTAATTGAGACCCGGATCCTCGGGCGAATCCGCCTCAAGCCGCAGGTCCGGTCGATGCGCGGCGAGCAGGCGCTTCCAGAGCGCCTCGCCTTCGAGGTCGGCGCAAGCGACGTCGAACGGACAGACGACCCAAGCATTCATGCGGAGTTCATTCTCGAGCTGGCCAGGCGACCAGCCGGCATAACCGACATAAGCCCGTAGGGCGAAACGTCCATCGGAGGCCAGCCGCACGGCCTCCTGCTGGTCGAGGCCGAAACGGACTTCCGGTTCGGCGCCAACCGGGAAACACCAGCCGCCGAAGGCGAGGCGATCCGTGGCCACGGGCCCGCCTTCGAAGAGCGGGACGCCTTCCAGCGGCGCCAAGTTCACGGCGGCGCCGACTTGTCCGAGGGCGCGGCCCAACGGACGGTTGATGATCACGCCCAACGCGCCGTCCTTGGCGTCGTGCGAATGCAGCAGGACGACCGTCTCGCGGAAATGGTCGTCGCGCAGCTGGGGATGCGAGACCAGCAGCCAGCCCGCCAACGTTCGCGGCGTCCGCGCCATCAGCGCTCGAGCCGCATGACCTTCACGCCGGCCTGGCCGAACATCTCCGCGACGAGCGGGTCGTTCTTGTAATCGTGGCGGTAACGGACCTCGGTGATGCCGGCGGCGGCCAGGATCTTGGCGCAGTTCACGCAGGGGAAATGCGTGACGTAGCAGACCGTGCCCTGCAACGAGACGCCGCGCTTGGCGGCGTCGGCTACGGCGTTCTGCTCGGCGTGGACGGTCGCGAGCTCGTGGCCGTCACGTACGTGCGAATCGTGCGGGGCTCCCGGCAGGAAGCCGTTGTAGCCGGCGGCGACGAGGCGGTTCGGGTGCTTGCCGGTCGAGACGATGATGCAACCGACATGCAGACGTTCGCAACTCGATCGCGAGCTGACGAGCACGGCGGTGGCCATGAAGTATTCATCCCACGTCGGACGAGAACCCCCGTTGACGAGGGTTTCGAGCTGTTCGGCGAGCGACCGGGGATGACTCATCGCGTCCATAGGGTGCCAGCCGGCACCCACCCGAGGCAAGTGGCAGTTACGCACAGGATCGTCGCCAAGAGCATCAGCCCGGCCGCGCGGCCCAGAAAAGGCAGGAAATCGGCGGGCTGGGCGGCCTTGCGGAAGGCAAGATGCTGCCAGATCGCCAGCGGAAGCAGGACCATCGGAGCCCAGCCGAAGACATGCCCGAGGCAGGCCAGGCCGAAGACCGAGTTGAAGCCATGCAGGTTGCGGGCGAAGCCGCGGCCGAAGCGGACGACGGTGGTACGCTTGCCGACGGCGAGGTCGGTCTCGTAATCGCGCGCGTTGTTCGCGACGAGGATGTTGTCGGCGAGCAGTCCTAGCCCGAGGCCGGCGAGCAACGCGGGCCTCCAAGGCATGAGCGGCGTATCACAGGCGCAATCCCCGGGGACAGGCGTGCAGACGGCCCAAGCGGTGAGTACGGTCGCCTGCACCCCGAAGCAGCCGACCACGAAGATGTCGCCAAGACCGCGGTACGCCAACGGGAAAGGTCCGAGCGTATAGGCCAGCGCGCAGGCGATGGCCAGGAAGCCGGCCAGCAAAAGCCAAGGGGAGAGCGAGGCGACCGGCGCACCGAGGACGAGGGCGAGCAGGCAGGCGACCCAGATCCCGCGCCGCATCGCGGAAGGAGATATGTCCCCGGCGGAGACGGCGCGACGCGGGCCGATCCGGGCGGCGGTGTCCGCGCCACGCAACGAATCGCCCAGGTCGTTGGCGAAATTACAGGCGACCTGCACGCAGAGCGCGAAACCCAGACAGCTGAGAAGAATCAAAACAAAAGCCGGGTCGGTCCAGAGACCGGGAACACCAGCCTGGGCGACGACGACCGTGCCGCCCAATGCGATGGGCGCGACGGCCGCCACCAAGGTCTTGGGGCGGCAAGCGTCCAGCCACGCGCGGAAGGTCGTCATGCTGCGTCCGAAGGTGTCAGGCCAGGACCGGACGGAAACAAAAAAGCCCCGCTGCGCGGGGCTTTTCGACAGGACCAGCAGGCCTTACTGCTGCGGCAGTTCCTGGACGCCGTTAGGCACGCCCTGGCTCTGACGCCAGTCAGCGATGGGCTGCTGGTTCGTGCGGTTGGTGAAGAAGTTCTGGCCGTCGACCTTGGTGTTGGTGCACCAGGAGACGTGGCCGTCGCCGTAGACGATATGGCCCCCTTCCGGACCCCAGACCGATCCGGCGGCCATGCCGGTCGCGGCAGCCCAGGTGCCATCGGCCTGCAGGCCGCGCGTCCAAGCGAGCGGAACCACGACGCTTCCGCTGAGACCCGGAGAGGTCGGCGCGTAGACGGACCAAGAGCTGGCGGTGGCTTCGACGAGGGCGGCGGTGAAGATCGGCGAAACGACCGAGGCCGCTCCCTGCACCTGGACGACGTTCTTCGGCATCTGGGTGATGATGTTGTTGTCCAGGAGCGAGTCGCCTTCCACGAACCAAAGTTCGCCGGAATCAAGCTGGGCGCCGATCGCCAGGTTGGCGGCGTATTCGGAGACGCGGGTGGCCACCTGACCGCCGGAGGTCCAGGTTCCGTTGAGCTTCATGGTGCGGCCTCCTTGAGACCAGTTGAGGTAGCCCTGGCCGATGGAACGCAGCTTGTTGAGCGCGCTGTTCTTCTTGGCGGAGCGCATCACGCCCTGCACGCCGGGGAAGAGCACGGCGGCGAGGACGCCGATGATCGCGATGACGGTCAGCAGCTCGATGAGCGTGAAGCCTTTGCGTTGACGGGAGACAGTAGTCATAGATTTGGTGGGGTGGTCTTAAATTAAGACAAAAACAGCGGTTTGTGAAGCCGAAAAGAAGGGCTAATAAGATTAATAAGGAAGGGGGAAGCGGCTGGTCAGGGAGGCGACGATGGCCTGGGCCTCGGCGATCTTGGCCGGATCCTGGGGGCCCGAAAGCACGATGGAGATGGCCTTGGCGATTTCCTTCATCTCGGCCTCCTTCATGCCACGGGAGGTCACCGCCGGGGTGCCGACGCGGATACCGCTGGCCTGGAAGGGGCTGCGGGTCTCATCCGGCACGGTGTTCTTGTTGGTGGTGATGTGGGCGGCGTCCAGCGCGAGCTGGGCGTCCTTGCCGGTGACGTCCGGATGGCTCTTGCGGAGGTCCAGGAGGCTGAGGTGGTTGTCGGTGCCGCCGCTGATCAGGCCGAAGCCGAGCTTCACGAGCTCATCGGCGAGGGCGCGCGAGTTGGCGACGACCTGCTTGGCGTATTCCTTGAACTCCGGCGTGGCGCACTGCGCGAAGCAGACGGCCTTGGCGGCGATGACGTGCTCGAGGGGGCCGCCCTGGGCGCCGGGGAAGACGGAGGAGTCGATGGCCTTGGCATGCTCGGCCTTGCAGAGGATCAGGCCGCCGCGCGGACCGCGCAGGGTCTTGTGCGTGGTGGTGGTGACGAAGTCGGCGTGCGGGACGGGCGACGGGTGGACGCCCGCGGCCACGAGGCCGGCGATGTGGGCGATGTCGGCGAGCAGCAGGGCGCCGTTCTCCTTGGCGATCTTGCCGAAGCGGGCGAAGTCGATCTCGCGGGCGTACGCGGACGCGCCGACGGTGATCATCTTGGGCTTCTCGCGCTTGGCCATCTCCTCGACTTCGTCGTAGTTGATGCGTCCGTCGGCGCCCACGCCGTAATGGACGACGGTGTAGAGCTTGCCGGAGAAGTTGGCGGAGTTGCCGTGAGTCAGGTGGCCGCCATGCGACAGGTTCATCGTCAGGATCTTGTCGCCCGGCTTGATGGTAGCGAAGTAGACCGCGGCGTTGGCCTGGCTGCCGGAGTGCGGCTGGACGTTGGCGTGGTCGGCGCCGAAGAGGGACTTGGCGCGGTCGATCGCGAGCTGTTCGATGTGGTCGACGTTCTCACAGCCGCCGTACCAGCGCTTGCCGGGGTAACCTTCGGCGTACTTGTTGGTCAGGATGCTGCCCTGCGCCTCCATGATGGCGGGGAGCGTGAAGTTCTCGGAGGCGATCAGCTCGATGTGCGTCTGCTGGCGCTTGAGCTCGGCCTTGATCAGGCGGTCGATCTCGGGGTCAAGCTGGGCGAGAGGGATGCGGCGAATGGCGGTCATGTTGGGAAGGTGTGAGGGCAAATCGTGAGGGGAAACGTGGCAACGGCAAATCCGCCGGGGTTATCCACAGGAGGACTCCATCTTGTCCACGCGGCGGGTATGGCGGCCGGCTTCGAATTCGGCGGCCAGGAAGGCCTCGACGCACGCCAAAGCGGTCGGGAGGTCGACGTATTTGGCCCCGAAGCAAAGGACGTTGGCGTCGTTGTGGCGACGGCTCAGACCGGCGGCGTCGGCGCTCTGGACGAGGGCGGCCCGGATGCCCCGCATTTTATTGGCGGCGATGGAGATGCCGATGCCGGTGGTGCAGACGAGGATGCCGAATTTCGCGCGTCCGGCGACGACGTCGCCGCCCACGGCGTGGGCGTAGTCGGGATAGTCGCAGGAGGCCTCCGTCTCGGTGCCGCGGTCGAGGACGACATGGCCTTTCGCCTTGAGCGCTTCGATCAGGCTGCGTCGCAAGGCGAGGCCGCCGTGGTCACTGCCGAAGGAAAGCGTAAGCGGGCTGGTCATCGAGGAAGGTTCTGCCGCAGAAACTCCACCATCGCAGGGATGGCTTCAACCATGGAATCGCGGCACTCCTCGTAATCGCGGTAGCCGCCGCCGAACGGGTCGGGGATGTCGCGGGAGACGTCGTCCGGGAGCACGTCGCGGAGCAGGAGCACGAATCCAGGCAGGGCGTCGAACCGGGCATGCAGGGCGGCCAGATGGGATTCGGTCATGCCGAAGATCACGAGGCTTCGGTCCACGTCGGCCTGGGTGAGCAGGCGGCTCCGGTGGGCGCCGACGTCCAAGCCGATGCGCTGCATGGCTTTGACGGAGTTCATCGAGGCGGGCTGTCCGGATTCGGCGGCGAGGCCGAAGGAGGCCACCTTCAGCTTCTCGAGCCCCTGCCCTCTCTTGGCCAAGGTCGCCCGGAGCAACGCCTCCGCCATCGGACTGCGACAGGTATTACCCGTGCAGACAAACGTGACGGTGTCTCGCTCGACGGCCATGAGTCAAAGATGAGGGATAACCCCCTCGGTTCAAGTGTTCAAAGCACCCCGTCGCGACGGAGCTGACGATGTCCGATGTCCCGGCGGTAGTGGCACCCCTCGTATCGGATCTGCGGGACGACCGCGTAGGCGCGGCGGGCGGCTTCCTGCAGGGTCGGGCCATGGGCCACGACGCCGAGGACGCGTCCGCCGGTGGTGACGACCCGGCCATCAGGCAGGCGCTTGGTGCCGCCGTGGACGATGTCGACGCCCTCCGGCAGGCTGGCGGGCAAAGTGATGGGGTCGCCCTTGCGGATTTCGCCAGGGTAACCGCCGGCGGCGAGGACGACGATGATCGTGGCGCCGGGGCGCAGTTTGACGGCGGCGGGACGGAAGCGGCCATGCGCGATGTCCTCCATGATCTGGACGGGGTCCGTCTCGAGCGAAGGCATGAGCACCTGGCATTCGGGATCGCCGAAACGGACGTTGAACTCGACGACCTTGGGGCCCGTCGCGGTCACCATGATGCCGACGTAGAGCGTGCCGCGGTAATCGATGCCGTCGGCCTTGAGGCCGCGCAGCGTGGGCGCGATGATCTCCTCGCGGAGACGGCGCTCGACCTCGGGCGTGACGACGGTCGTAGGAGCATACGCGCCCATGCCGCCGGTGTTCAGGCCGGTATCGCCTTCGCCGACGCGCTTATGATCCTGGCTGGGCGGGAGCATCAGATACTCCTCGCGGCAGACCATGAGCATGATCGAGGCCTCTTCACCCTGCATGAACTCCTCGATGACGACCTCGTCGCCCGACGCGCCGAAGACCTTCGTCTCCATCATGTCGCGCAGCGCGGCCTCGGCCTCGGCATGCGTGGTCGCGATGACGACGCCCTTCCCTGCCGCCAGGCCCGAAGCCTTGATGACGATCGGGACGGGCTGCTTGCGCACGTATTCCAAGGCAGGAGCCAACGAGCGGAAAGTCTCGGAAGCGGCGGTCGGCACCTTATGGCGCACCATGAAGTCCTTGCTGAAGGCCTTGCTGGCCTCGAGACGCGCGCCCGCGGCGAGCGGACCATAAGCCGGGACGCCCGCGGCTTCGAGGGCGTCGACCACGCCGGCGGCGAGCGGGACTTCCGGGCCCACGATCACGAAGTTGGACTGGGTGCGACGGACGAGCTCGAGGACGGCCGCCGGGTCGGCGGCGTCGACGTCAAGGCACTCGGCCTCGAGGGCCATGCCGCCGTTACCGGGAGCTACGCGCACCTTGGCCACGCGGGGGCTGCGGAGGCAGGCCTTGAGCAAGGCGTGTTCCCGGCCGCCGGAGCCGAGGATGAGGACGTCGAGTTTTCCCTGCGTAGCCATGTCCCTACTACTGCGGGGTGTCGGGTTTGATGTGAACCAAAAACAGGGCCGGCCCGTTTCCGGACCGACCCAGCCTAAATTGGTGCTCAGGCCGGGACTTGAACCCGGACACCTTGCGGCACATGCACCTCAAGCATGCGTGTCTGCCATTCCACCACCTGAGCAATAAAGGAAGGTGCACGCTGGAACTCCTGACGATGGGTGCAAGTAAAAAGCGATTGTGCCGATGCTTGCCAAGCGGACATCTTTCTAAACGCTCATTCCCTCAATGTCCTCCGACTCGGCCGAAAACAACCCTCCCAAGGAAAAGTCCTTCGAACTGGACCTCTCCTCCCTTGGTTTCGGGCCCTCCTGGGTCAGCGGACCCTCCGAAAAGGTCAGCTCCGGCAACGGCGGCCCCCGCCGTGACGGCGATCGCCCGCGTTTCCGCGACGGTCCCGGAGGCGAACGCCGCGGTCCTCCCCGCGACGGACAGAGCCGCGGTCCTCGCCGCGACGGCCCTGGCGCCGGCCCCGGCGGCCCTCGCCGCGATGACCGTGGCCCCCGTCGTGACGATCGCGGTCCTTCCCGCTACGACGACGCCCCGGTATTCCGCCCGGTCGTCGCCAGCGCCTTCTTCCCCGACGACGCGAAGTTCGAACTGCTCGGCGGCGCCATGAAGAAGAGCAAGATGACCTACGAGCTCTTCGAGGTAGCCCGCCTGATCCTCGACAAGGAAGACCGTCTCTCGATCGTCATCCGCCACCTCGAAGCCGAGAAGCGCCCCGACGCCCTGCTCGCGGTCTCCGTCCCCGACGGCCATCCTTTCCT
>JACCEB010667538.1_pt1 | contig 11083 bp, 11 predicted proteins | sample 7454761 | NCBI WGS metagenome assembly JACCEB01 (sample SAMN15323454, study PRJNA562643) | freshwater metagenome | isolation source: river surface water | place: USA:Blue River Watershed | collected 2017-08-18 | reverse complement strand
GCTCTCTTGCCAATTGGCCCCTTCGCACTTACTCAGCAACCCCGCGTCACAGAATGACTTCTACCGTCACACTCTTCCCCTTCACCATCAACCACATGCTCGCCTCTCAGCTGGAGCAGTTCCACTTCCCCACTGCTCAGCCCATGCTCATTGTCACTCAGAGTGAGGATCTTCACCTGGACTTTGAGCAGCTCAACTTCGCTCAGTCTACTGTTGAGCCCATGGATGAGTCCGAGCCCATGCTTCTCGTTACCCACAGCGAGGACATCTCCTTCCACTTTGAGCAGCTCCAGCTTTCACCCGTCGAGCCCATGGATGTCGTCTCCCCGATCGAGGAACTCGTGGAGGACATCAACCAGCTTCAGTTTTAAAAAAAGAGAGAAGTGAGAAAATAGAAAATGCAAAAAAAATTTCTTTATTAGCCATCCGCTCTAAATGAAATATGTATAAACATCACCCCAACTCATATTTTTCTTTATTAATATTTTTAGTGTATTTTGTATATCATCATAATCCTTATCAAAATTATTTGAAGTTCTATTAATAAATCTATTTACAGGATTCCATAAATAATATAATGGAACTGTTGAAATAATACCTATACTAATATATTTAAATTTATACATATGTATTTAAAATGTATAAGGCTTTAAATATATTTTCTCTCATAAAAAAATTGAACTCACTTTACATTCGTATTATTTTTTCTTTATAAAAAAATTGAACTCACTTTACATTCGTATTATTTTTTCTTTATAAAAAAATTGAAAATTTATTCATATTAACACTTAAAATCTATATTGAAATAAACAAATAATGTCTACTTGCAAGATTTCAGGTTGTCGCTATTCCACATTTCATGTGACGTCTGCACATCAGTGCGGAAAGTGTAAGTTTTTTGGTCATGGTCAGCAAGAATGTGAAAAACAACATTTGAAGAAAAATTTGGAATCATTTCAGTATGATACATTTCATGTGAATGATTATTGTACGGTAAAGGGTTGTACATTTCCCGAGACTCACAAGACAGATGGACATTGTTGTCTTTATTGTGGAAAGAAAGAAACACATATGAAACAATGTCCAATTGTTGATAGTACGACAATTTTTACACACCCAACACAAATTCCAGTTGAATCTCATATTGTTACAATTGCAGAAAAGAAGAATATTCAAATTGGATTTTATTCAACTGAATTTGGTGGAATGGGATCGACATGGTTTATTAGAAATCATAATGGAAGACTTGAGTACTTTTTTATGTACTCGGATTCATGGGGGCAATATGGGGATGACACAAGCGAGATGCCCAGACTTAATTGTTTTCTCAGAGGATACAAGTATCAGGCATAAATAATAAATTTAACTTACTGTAAGGTCGTATTCTTTTTTTTCTTTATCATAAAATTAAATAAAAAAAATTGAACTCTTCTTAAAGTCGTATTCTTTTTTTTCTTTATCATAAAATTAAATAAAAAATTGAAAAATAAAATTAATTGAATACATTTTTTAAACTAATATTAAATTTATAATGTATTCTATCGAAGTACTTTCATCTTTTAAGACTTTCACATGGTCTTTTCAAATAGGATACGAAACACTTAAAATCAATACAATTGCATTGAATGAAGATGATGCACGGTCTTATGTGCTTTCTCTGCTAAATAAGATAACAAAATCGAATGTAAATTATTCTCCTATTGAGAAGCGTTATAAGGAAATTATGAATATTTCACGAAGGATTCTTAATGAAAAGAAGGAGATAGAAAATTCTATAGTTCAACTTCAGCAACTTAGGATAAGAATTTCAGATATTAAGAAAGAGAAGAGTTATGTAGAAAATCATATTGATGATTATTCATATGATTTTTTTGTAAAGGAAATGAATGAACTCGATAAGAAAATGCACAAGTGTGAGATGGATTTGAGAGATTTTGATATGGAAGAAGTATATGAAAGAAAGTTGAAGAATATTAATTCTAGAGTGAAGAATATTGAAGCGGAGAAGACAGAACTTGATAAGAAGAAGAAAGAATTTTATAATTTGTTCGATTCGATTCATATTGTCAAAAATTCTAGAATTGATCCCGCGAATATTAGACTTGATTTTAAGACTAAAAATGGATATACAATTGAAGAAATTATTAATCAGTCACCGATTATAAGTCCATTCTATCATACTACATTATATAATGACGAATCTAATGATTAGTAATAAAAAAAGATGAATTTTAAACTGTCTGTATAATGTATTTTATTTATTTCTTATCAAAACAATGACCTTTTCTACTGACTTTTCTAAATCTCTCAAGGCAATCTCTCAAGATTTCAAAGCTACAGCAAATCAAATGATCACAAACTGTTGCACATTTTCTATTCAATCCCATACCATATCATCTACAAAGGATGATGAAACTATTTTTCCAAATGCAGAAGATCTTTCAAATTGGATGAAGAATTTTATGGAAGTTGAACTTAAGCCAAAGCCTCTAAATGCGAAGGCATTAGAGGAAATGGCAAAGAAAGGAATTCAGCCAAAAAAGCAAATTACTGATATTATTCTAGTATGTATTATTCCATCGAATACTCATATTCATGTTGGGGTTTCTGTTCCATCATCATTTGAAATGCCTGTGAAGAATTTTGTATCAAATGCACTATCTACATATGATGGAGTAGAATATATTGAAAATCAAAATTATGGATATGCTGCGATTCCTCATCCAGATTCTCTAAAGGAACGTGATACAGTTATGAGATGCTTTTTTACAGAACTAAAGAAAAGAAATATTTATGTTGAAGAAGATGAAGATGATGAGATTGTAAATTATCTCGATTAATTTATAAGGAAATAATTCATATTGATAAATTAAATAATAGTTTATTTATCTCGATTAATTTATAAGGAAATAATTCATATTGATAAATTAATCTATTTTTTCTATTTTTCTATTTTCACTAAACTATAAACAAAACTTAAAGCTCTCCAAGAAAACGACGAACGGCATCCATATTCAATCTAGAAGGCTTCTTTTTTTTGTACTTTTCGACAATACCCTGAATTTCTGGAAAAACATCCTCAATGGGAGTGATCAGATCTCCCACAAGGTCTTCCATCGAATCCTTTACAAACTCAATGTATTCTTCTACAACATCTGAAGTTCTGTCAAGACGGTGATTGAACTCATTCAACTCCTTCTGAATGGCGAGGAGTCTTGAACCTGTTTCATTTTGGTGGACGAACTCATAATCAAACCGTGAACGGGAAAAGTCCTCCTTTCGGAAATAAGAATCCTTCCTAAAGAGATTGCGGACGTAGCGAAACATCACAAACACGTAGACACAGAGAAAATCAAGGTGGAACTCTGTGAAATCTTCAGGAAGATTCTTCTTCGACTTCAGTTTTTCTGCGAGCGGATTGCTTGCGCAGAAAGAGGAAGCGTAGGTTTTCTCCGGAAAAGGAGAAGTCTTGGGAGAACGAGAGACCTTCGGCATCTTTGAGAGAGCAGTTGGTGCAAGAGCAGTTGAGCGCAGTGTTACAGTGGCAGTGGTGGGAACTAATTAAAAAAAATCTATTGGAGTATTTAGATAGTTTGATTTTTCAATTTTTTATAAGAAAACGAAAGAAAAAATTTGAAATTATAAATTATCTGAATATTCTTAATAATAATTTTCCATCACACATACAAATAATGTCTCTTACTGAGCTTCTTGCTTCTCTCAAGACCTTCACTTGGTCTTTTTCCGTTGGCTATAAGCCCGCGATGATTACCGTCCACGCTTTGGACGAGGATGGTGCGCGAAAGATCGTGCTTGACCTTCTCTCAGACATTGCTGAGAAGAACAAGGAGTACGTTCCACTGAAGAAGCAGTGGTATGGAAACATCAACAGACTCTCAGAGATGTGGAAGAAGAAGATGGATCTGGAGAATGAGATTCGTGGAGCCATGAGTTGTCTCAAGGAGATTGAGAGGCTCGAGACAGAGCAGAGCGATCTGGATGACGAGATGTTCGAGCGCCTCGAGGAGACCACTTACCTCGCAGCAGGCAAGTACTTCGACAACAAGAAGGCAAATCTCACAAAGACTCTTGAGCATTTTCACAAGCGTCTCAAGACTTACGATCCTCTCGAACAGATGCAGAAGAAGGTTGAGTCTCTTCAGACAGAGTACGCCTTTCTTGAGAGGAAGGGAAAGGAGCTTGAATCAAAGCTTGAGCAGATCAAGGAGTCCATCAAGACAAACGATCTCACTGGCCCCTACACCATCTCACTGATCGAGCTCACACTCGATTTTGAGACTGGTTCTGGTGAGACGCTCCGTGAGATTCTCGAACAGACCCCTCAGATGAAGCAGTTCTGTGCTACCACGATCTTCTCTGCGCTTGACGGATAAGGAAGAAAAAGAGAGAGAGAAAAGAAAAAAATTTGTTTATTCATTACAACAGAATGGATGAACAATAATGATATTTTTTTTACCATATTATAAAAAAATTGAACTCATTAACTCGCCTATTTTTTTTACCATATTATAAAAAAATTGAAAATATCATATGTCTATATATTCATTATAATCTATATATAAACTTTTATAATGTATCTTTCTCAGATTTCTTCTTCCTGCGCTGCTCTTCGCAGTGCACTTTCCGCCACTTCTGGCGATGATTTTCTTCCCATTGTGAAGGATGTTGTTTCCCTTCTTGAGAAGAATTCCTTTAAGCTGAAGTCCTCTTGTGACAAGATCTCCATGACTCTTGAGCAGATTCGCAAGATTCTCAATGCGGAGACTTTTTGGACAAACTCGCAGAATCAGTATGTTCCGATCACGCTGAATACGCTGATCGATGAGATTTCCAAGGAGCATTTCCACCAGAATGTGAGCACTGATGGAATTCATGTGGTTTTCAGTAAGAAGAATGTCAAGACCGCTTCCTGTGACTTCCACAAGGAGTCTCTTCTCGAGCATTCTCTCATGGCGATGATCATTGCAATTGATAGTTCTTCTACTGAGGATGCTGTTCTCTCTGGACTGACCGCACTACTTCATGACATTGGTAAGCCCGGTTGTCTTTCTGTGTATGGGAACAACATTGGCTATCCCTTCCATGGTGAGTATGGCTCATGCATTCTGTCCACACTGTATTCGAATGCGATTTCTACATACATCACTCCAGCACAGTGGCAGAATATGTGTGACACTATCAGTCTTCACATGTGCTCATACCACACAACCGAGAATGATGATTGGTCCACTTACCGCCGCACTGTCGCACAGCTCACTTCTCCTGATGTGAAGAAGCTTCTTTGGAACCTTTCGTTTGGTGATACACTTGGAAAGTTTTCCGATATCACCGACTCAAGTGCATTTCTCGCATCTCGTGAGGATTACGCTAACATCGTGAACCAGCCATTTGATGTCTCATCCTTCATGGAGAAGGAGCAGAAGAAGACTCTTTGCTTTTTCCTTCGTGGCAAGAGTTGTGGTGGCAAGAGCACATTCTCTAAGCAGTTGACGACTTATCTTGCTAGCCTTGGCTTTCATGACTTTCAGTACGATCTGATTTCGCGTGACGAGATCATTTCAGAGACTGTTTCAAAGCGCATCAATCACACTCTTACACAGAAGCGTCCAGTTGGTGAGGAGTACAAGATGCTTTATGCAAAGTATCAGGAGTTTAAGCTTGGCAAGGTCGTGAATGACGAGATCAAGAAGCGCATTTCGATTGCAATTTCACAGGGCAAGATTCCGATTGTGGACAGTTGCATTCTCTACTACGAGGGCATTATCCAGTGCATGCCTGCAAACATTTCGAACGCATTCATCATCGCGATCGATTGTGTGCGCAACACTCCTCTTACCGAGGCAGATGCACACAAGAACGGCATGAGTTTTGATGATCTTCTCGCCCTTGAGAATGAGTTTAAGCGAACTCCCATCAAGTGGATCAACACACAGAAGATGTTTCTTGAGAAGCTTGCTTCTATTTCCACGAATTCGAAGAAGCCAGAGACTACGTTCACTCCTCATCTGACATTTGCATATGGGTTCAATCAGACTCATTCATTTGGATTTGATTCGATGAAGACGACACTGGAGCCTATTCTGAAGTACTTTGTCTCCACACTCAAGTCGGCAAATACCTCTGTTATGCAGATTATTGAGTTTGTGAACTATCTTCATCAGAATCTCGGTTATGAGGGTATGCGCTCCGCACTCAGTGAGCAGTATTACCGCAGTGCTGACTCTCATGGTGATGCTCGTATCCTTCGCATGAACTATCTCGACCACAACAACCATTGGAAGGAGGCTTGGAACCGCCAGACACGTGGTACTACATTCTTCCAGCGAGCATCTGGTATTTGGACACCAATTAAGTTTCTTCTCCAGCGTGGTGCAGAGATGGTGACTGGTATTCAGGTGTCACATGGTGTCACATCTACGGAGTCGATGAGTCTTGACGATTCATGCTCATACGATGAGCAGATCGCAAAGGCATCCTCGTCGATTCTCCATCTTGACGACATTCAGCAGAAGATCATCATGAGCCTCCTTATGAACAGGGAGATCGAGGATGGTATGACTCTGTCCTTCAAGAAGGATGGATCTCTCCTCGGCTACACAATTTTCCAGGACGCAGAGATCGCAGAGTACATGCGCAATTTCATTCAGAAGTCTGGGGACAAGTTCGCACAGACAATCCTGAAGATTTGCGACACTCTTGGTCTTCCATTTGGTGTGTTTTCCTCTCAGTCGACTCTTCTAATTGGAGAGGACATGCTCGATTGGACAATCCAGGCTCTTTGTTCTACTCTGATGAATGACGCAGAGATCGCTGAGCGCTTCAGTGGAAAGACATATATGGATGCTATTGATGAGTGCTTCCCGACTATCATCACAAACCTTACGAAGCTCGCACTTTCTGTTGCAAGGGACAAGAATTTTCCTGCGGATGCATCTGTCACGGTGTCGATGGAGTCTATCTGCAAGGGTCGACGCTCCATCTTTGCACAGAAGGATCACACAGAGCTCGCACTTTGCTACAATTCGAGCAGTGCTACTGTTCTTGGGATTTCCTACTGCAATGATACTACGGTGAAGAATATCCCACACTTCACGTTCTCTTCCCGCATTGAGGAGAGTGGCTTTGTTGAGCCATGCTTTTGGACAGTTTCTCATACCAACGAGGTCAACATTCTTCTCGATGATCTGAACAAGGTCATTTTTGAGGAGATCACAGAGTCCAAGTTCTTTGAGATTCATCCTCCACACAATGAGTTTGACAACTGGGAGCACATTATTGATCGCGAGGGTTTTGTCACATACTCTGGCAAGACATATGATTACGGCAAGATCAAGACCGATGCATACTATATTGCACACAAGCTCAAGGCGAAGAACATTCCCTACCTGATGCGTCTTGCTTCTGTCGAGTCTGCTCGTCGTTCTTTCCCTCTGTGCAATGAGGTCAATACTTTCTATTCTACTATGATGAATGACGTCATCAAGCTCAACGATACCTTCAACTCGATGTGTGTTGATACAGAGTCGGCGCTTTTCAAGGGTCTTCCTGAGAAGGCACAGAAGTCTTTTCAGAAGCAGAGTCCACAGGTGCGTCTCAAGATGCTCATCAATGGTTCTGACAAGTTCTCCGAGATCGCACAGGAGATCTTCAAGACTGTCTATCCTTTTAACACTGAGCGCATTGATTCTGAGTTTCTGAACGATGTTGTCACTGTCGTCAAGTCTATCCTCATGGGCTTTGTTGGAAACTCTATTTCCTTTGACGAGCCTCAGAAGAATCCTCTGTTTGGTGATCTGTTTTCTGTTGTGCGCAAGTCCATTCAGTCTCTTTAAGCAGTCACTCTAAAATAAAAAATGAAAAAAAATCATTTAACCTTTGTTTATTAAATACCTTATAAAAATAATGAATAATATTATAAAGTCAATTATTCAAAATTCAGAAAGAATAGAATGGGATGATTATTTTATGTCAACTGCTCTTCTTATTTCTTCTCGTTCTCCTTGTGAAAGATTGCATGTTGGTTGTATACTTGTAAAAAATAATCGTATCATAAGCGCAGGATATAATGGTTTTCTATCAGGAGCTCAACATAAAAGTATAGTTGAAAATAATCATGAACAAGCCACAATTCACGCCGAACAAAATGCACTTAGTGATTGTGCAAATCGTGGTGTTTCCACTAATGGAGCAATCGCATACATCACACACTATCCATGTATAAATTGTTTTAAGATACTTGTAGCAGGTGGAATAAATAAAATAATATATCTTGATGATTATAAAAATGATCCAAATATACAAAAAATAATTGATACAATGGAAAATAAAATTCATATAATTAAATTGATTTCCTTTTAATTTGTATACTTTTTTTATTCCTTATAAAATGTAAAAAAAATTGATTTCGTTTTTATTTATTCTATAAGAAATATATAATAAATATATAATATATAAAAATGATACTTAATATACTTTTCCTTCTGTTTCTAAATGGAATAAATGCCGATGTATACATGCATAACCCACGTGGGTCAAATAATCGTTGTGATAGAAGAACAAATGACAGAGCAAATGCAAATAGATTATTTGATAGTCAAAATAATGCAGCAGGTGGTTATGCAATTCCATGTGACAGACTTTCAGATGATAATATTAATTGTTATAAAATGAAATATTACGAAGGTTCTGAACTTGAAATTAGATGGACATTACAGCATAATTGTGGTTCCTTAAATAATTGTAATGTAATTTTACAGTATTCTTGCGAAGATCCAAATCTTCTCGGCTTAAATATACGTGATGGAAAACCACAAAATTCGAATGGCAATACTTGTGAAGAAACAATTCCCTTATTAGATGATGAATCTATTCTAAATAAAGAAAAATACGGGAAACATGAAGATTTTGATTATTATACCGAATGTCTTAATAGTTTTAGAAATCCAGCACTCCCAGTATTTGACCAAAGACTTAGAGGAAATAGAGCAATTTATACTAGACAAAATCCAAATGGTAATAGATATGGGTTTGAATGTCCTGAAGAAAGAGATTATTATCCATATTGGAGAAATTCGCCATGGATAGATATAGCTGTTATTACAAATCAAATCGACTTGTGTAGTCTTTATAAAAATGAAAGTCAGAATATACGTTCTAAAAATTTCTGTATAAATTCATCAAAATATATTTTTAATTTAACAGAATGTGAACAATATGGAGGGCGCCTTATTAAAAAGGAAAGCTTTAGAGAATTAAACTTCCCAGTAAAAGAACCAGAATGTATTCCCTTCAAATCAACTCCACATACAAACAGATTAAGTGAATCTAATGAGCACAATACTCAATCTTATAAATGGATATTACCAACCTTTGGAAAGAATATCACAAACTGTATAGTAAGGGTGAGATATAATATTTCATCAAATGAAATCATTAATGAAAAGAAAATACTTTTAAAAAATAACCCACAACTAAACACAACATTTGGAGTTCCGGTGAGACTAGCTGTGGATACAAGTCAATATGGAAGAACATTTGAAGATAGAAGTTTTACTTTTGATATTATTAAGAGAGAATCTGTCACAAATAGAATACTTAATATAAATGTACAAGGAAAGAGAGGTAATATTGCTCAGATAAGAAATTGTGTTGAATATGACTTTGTACCAAATAATATAACCGTTTCAAAAGACGACTACTTGCATTTTCAATGGGTAGGTAGTGATTATAATCCACCAGAAAATGATGGAGAGGGAAGAATAGGAACAGATCGTACCAATTTAGTTTTTATTGATGATTTAAAGGATAATTTTCCTTCTGCTGAAACGAATATCTTTGATAAAGAAAATCTTATAATTTTAGCATCAATTAATCAGCCATATTTAAATAATACATTATGTAAATTTCCAAACAATGATGAACAAAGCATTGATAATTGTGCTATTTTAAATTATGCACCTCCATATTTTAATATGAAACCGATAAAAATATATTCTAATCAAACAAATACAAATAAGACGGTTTATGCCATATCTACAAGAAATAATAATTTTAGTAATAGAGATCAGAAACTTATATTAAATGTTATTTCAGCTAAAACAGAATCAAATGAATCGGTTAATTTAAATGAATTAAATAATAATAAATATGTTGTTGGATTTACATTTTTAGGAATTATATTGCTTGTTATATGTGTTTGTTGTGTAATATATGTAAGAAAAAATGATATTACATTTTCAAAAATAAAGAAACAAGTAGAACGTAATTTTTCATCCGTTATCTAACTTTTTTTATAAATAAATTATTTTTTTATTCTCTCTCTCACTCTCTCTCTATTTCTGTCCCGTTTCAATACAGAAGACTGTCGAGGTGCTCGTCAAAATCACCGTTCGTCACATCCAGAAGATGACCCCGACCCTTCATCACGAGCTTGAAGATCTTCTCGTGCAGCTCGGGGCTCCTGCAAAACCATCCACGAGTGAAGAGGTACTCAACGTTCTCGATGCCTCCGTTCTCCATGAAGGAGAAGAGATTGTCGAGAGGGGTGAGTGCACTGTGCTCTGGAAAGGGGTTGCGAGGCTCGTAAGCTGTCTTGTACATCTCATCCTCCGATTCTTCCTTCTCATCAAAACCTTCAAAAAGGTTCTCAATGTCACAATCCCTAATCTCCAGGCGCTCAGTCAAGGGCCTGACTTGGAAGGCGGTCTGGAACATCTCGTCGGCGGGCTGAGTAGTGGGCCTGACTTGGAAGGCGGTCTGGAACATCTCGTCAGCGGGCTCGTTGGGAATGTAGCAGGACACGGACATATTGTAGAGCTGGTTGAGGTTCTTGAGGAACTGTTCCTCGTCCTCGTTGTACTCCAGGTACCTTCCGGTTCCGTTGGCGTCGATCAGGTAGAGCTTCTTGCGGTTCTCTTCGTCCTTCATAGAAGGGAAAGCGAGAATCTCATCGATGTTGTTAACATCGGTAAAAAGGCAGCGCGAAAACAGCGAATCCATTGTTGTGGTAGGTGATATAATAATTTTTTAAAGGGTATCTCAATATATTCAAAATTTCAAATTT
>JACCEB010154969.1_pt1 | contig 11088 bp, 6 predicted proteins | sample 7454761 | NCBI WGS metagenome assembly JACCEB01 (sample SAMN15323454, study PRJNA562643) | freshwater metagenome | isolation source: river surface water | place: USA:Blue River Watershed | collected 2017-08-18 | reverse complement strand
CCGTTCCATCCAATCGCGCGCGCTCCCGTTTTCATTGTGGACACAATGTTCGCGCTCGCACCGCTTATATCTGAAAACAGTAAGGCCGAACCGCTAACATCCGTCCAAACACGGCCATCCGCCGATAATGCGATACACGCGCGCGACCCGCTTCCGACCGCAACCCATCTTTGTCCAGGCGCGACCGTTTTGGCGCTGGAATACGCATTCCACGAAATCCCGTCCGCCGACCACGCGATGATATTGCCAGTGGAACACGTAGCCGACGCTGGTCCAGTTGCGACGAACCGTTTCCCGTTCCAGCAGACTGAATTCGCCCCGTAGGGGAATAATTGCGCGGATGATGCGACACCCGTCCAACGACGGCCCTTGATTGCGTATTCCGCCGCCGCCGCGTTTACGCCTACGACCTCTGGTGTATCGGCGGAGTAAAGAATACTGACACCTCCACCGCCAAGGATGGAATTGCCACGCCCTACCGCGACCCAGCGTCCACCGCCCCAAACAACATCATTTACAACGGTTGTTATATCCGCGGTTTTATTCCCGACGCCTGACGTTAAATAAGTGTCCTCCCATTTCAGGCCGTTTTTGTCCACGGAATGCATAATGGTGCTTACATCTCCCGCGCCTACTGCGACCCAATACATTCCATTCCACGCAATACGTTTGACAATCCGGAGTTTGGTGTCGGTATTCGCGATACCGATCCACGTGGCGAGGTCCGGCGACCACGCGATGGAGTTCGTATTCGCGTCATTGGTAGGCGCCCCGTCCCCGCCCACCATCCATACACTGCCATTCCACATAATAGAATATAGAATGCCTGCGATGGGGACGCTTCCGGCGGGGATTTGCGTCCACGTAACTCCGTCCTTGGATGTCGCCACTTTCGCCCCCGTGACTGCATCATATCCGACCGCCGCCCACACTGCGCCATTCCAGAATGCGTCATTACATACTCCACCTCGGAATGCGGACCGCGAGAGACTGACGGCGCTTGACCCCCACGACCGACCGCCATCTGCCGAGTTCGCCGTCCCGCGACTACTGTCTCCGTCGCCACCGCCACCGCCGCCACCGCCGAATAAGAGGGTTGGGTGTTGGATATAGGCCGAACCCGCCCCCGCGGTCCATCCCAGGCCGCGCACGGGTGTCAGTGCCGCAGCGGTCGTCGCCGTCGTTGCCATCGGGATCGCGTAGTCTGCGCTTGTAGCGACGCATCGCATATCCGTCGTGCTAAATGTCGTGACCGCCGTTCCGTAGATATTTGTCGTGGGATATACCCCGAACCATCCACTGGATCCCTCATAGGAGTATGCGAGGGTTCGTCCAGTGGATACCCCCCCGCTCAATCCCGTCGCGTACCATACACCATTTACATACGCGATTCCGGTCGCTCCACTTGTATTTACTTCAAATAGTCCGGTTTTTGTATTTGGGACGGAGGCCCAGCCATCCCGGCCATTGGCCGAAAATAGGAACGAGTATCCGGTAGATGTTTGGGTGTATAACGACGCAACCCAGAGTCCCTGACCGGTCCTTGAATTTACGCCGTATGCAAGCCCGGTGACATTTAAACTTACAGAGGCGACGCCCGTCCAATCAATTCCATTATATGAATATAATATTGAAATCGTGTTAGAACCGAATGCTCCGGCGACCCATAACCCGCGCCCGGTTTCATCACGGCCGTAGGTAATACAGCTGATATTTGCTCCACTCACGATTCGGGCGTTTGAACCGCGGATAGGTTGCCAGTTCAGTCCGTCCGTTGAATACGCCATATTTGCGGTGGTATCTATTGCGGTGGACCCGGTGGCAGCAATGCCACCTGCTACGAATACGCCGGAGGCGCCGCCGCCACTGCCACCGAAGGCAATGGCATTACACTGGGATAATATCGTAAGTGAATTAGGAACCTCGCTCCAACTGATCCCGTCATAGGAAAACACGAGAGAATTCACGCCATTACCACCGGCCACCCAGATTCCATTTCCGATACCGCTGGATGCTGCGGTGTCCGTCGGCGGAGCATATGTAATCGCGCGGATAGTTGTAATCATTGTAGTGGCACCGGTAATCGCCGTCCATCGCACACCATTTTGGGAGAAGGCGAGACTACTCGTGCCGCCGGAACTCGTTCCACCCGCCACCCAGATGCGTCCATTTGGCGAGATCGCGGTGCTGGTTTGCCCGTATTTGATCGCCAGGACAGTTCCGCTGGTTCCGAAGATTTCTTTGGCGCCGATTCCCTGTGACCACGTCTTTCCGTCAATGGTGTATGTGATGGGAGATACAGTTGTGGTTGAACCCGACGTCCCGCCCAATCCTCCAGCAACGGCGACGGCTTGTTGCGGTGGTTGTTGGTTTGCGGGCGTCCACGTCACGCCCCCGTCACTGGAATATACGACGGGGGTGGTTCCATTTCCGGTGGCGACGAACCGGTTGGCATAAGAGTTCCACGATACGGTATAGCCAGTATTGATTGGAGTAAAATCGCCGGACATATCCAGCGCCATAATCTCTCGGCATCGGGTTAGGAAGGGGCCGAATACCGTTCCGGATGTGGGCCCTGGAGGAGCGCCAGCGTCATCGGATACCCGCACCGTTACGGGCGTCCAGTTTATGCCATCGGCCGAATACGCCATTGTATATCCGGGATGGTTGTTTGTCGTGGCGTCCAGTCCAAATACATTTGTAAGGGCCGTAAGTCCTGCCTGGCCGTTCCATCCACCCACCAAGAACCGTCCACCGATGGCATCCCAAATCACGCGGGTGACTTCACTACTGTCCTTGAATAGTGCAGCAGCCCCGCCACGGCCTCCTTGTGGTGGAACAGTCCATGTGTTACCTCCGTCGTTAGAATACATAATCGTGTTGTAAGCAACATTGCCACCTACAGCCACCCACCGCCCGAGTGAGGGTGAGAATGCGATGGATCGGACCTGTCCTATGAATGTTGAAGTGGTTGCCGTCCAATTCGCACCGCCATTTATAGAACGGTGAATCGCGTTTCCACTAGATGAGGTTGTTCCAGCCAGAATAACTGAAAAATCAGTATTTGCCGCGAAGCACGAGATGACGCCCCCTGCATATGTTGCGGGAGATGACGCAACCCACGCCGTCACCGCATCCGCGTCCCCCGAATACATAATCCGGCCATTGGAATTCGTTCCTGCATCACTTCCGCCAATCAACCAGCGGTTATATCCGCCACCGACCCAAAGCGCAGCCCACACCCACGCAAATAGTGAATTCGGACTGCTGATACCGTTCCGCCAGTTAAATCCATCATTAGAAAAATAGACTTTTCGGGTCGCGCTTGCGGAATCACCCCCGCCCACCAAAAATCGGGTTCGCGCTGGATTCATTGCGAGTGAATAGCTTCCATTATTGGCAACCGTCATTCCAGTCCCGCCGTTGGCTTCAGTATCACTCGTCCCAGGGACACGTGCCCATGATGCGCCAGCGTCTGTGGAATACATCAGGCCTGTGTGGGAGGAGGAGGCGTCGGTTATGGCGTTGGTGAGGAGTATGTTGTTGTTGGCGAAAATAACGGAACGAGTTGTGTCTGTTGCGCCACCGAGAGGCGCGCTGAACTCCACCGATTGATTCACGATGGGCGCATCCCACGTAATCCCATCATCCGAGTATGAGAATGCCACTCCGCGCTGGGGTTGACCGCCCTGCACCGTTGTGTATAACCCGGTATCTCCCATCGCCATAAACCGCCGGAGGGGTTTAAATACATTTGCCCCACACCCCTGCCAGTTGCGTCCATTGGTAGAATACGCAACCGTGTTTGTCCCGCGCCCCGTCGCCATCCATCGGCGCGCACCCCATGTAATCCCGCGCCCCCATACCGAGAATACCGTATTCCCGAGTCCTTGCCACGTCGCTGGTATCGTTGTCGCCGACACGTCCGTAAAATATGCCAGTGTATTCACCGTTCCGCGTCCCGTCGCGATGAAATTCCGCCCATTCCACGCGATTCCGTGCGCATACATATCAAAGCCGGTGTTCGTTGCACCACTTTCTGGCACTCCCGTCCACGACTTCCCGTCCATTGAGTACGCCACCGTATAATACGCAGGGGGCGACGACCCCGCAATCAAGGTTCGTGTCCCCGTAGCGACCCACATCTTCCCCGTCCAGATCACGTGGTTCCCGCCACCGGATATATCGCTCATTGCTGCGCTTGGGCCCGCGATATCAACCGAAAATACATTAATGGGTGTTCCTGATATATCGTCGGTCACGGGACCCATCCATGTAACACCATCATAAGAATATGCGGTAGAAAAATTTACCCCGCGTCCTACCGCCACCCACATCTGGCCGTTCCACGCGACGTCGCGTGCTTCTACGGAAAAGATGGATTTCCCTGTTATACCGGTCCACGTCATTCCGCCGTCATCCGAGAAAGCGAGAGAATGCGTCCGTCCATTTCCTGCTGCCACCCATTTTTCGCCATTCCACGCCACCGCGTTTGCGCCGCGCGACCCGCCGACCCCGAACGTCGTCCCCGCCGAAATATCCGCGGCGGACGAAAACATCGCATTCATTGCGCCCCCAGGCACCATCGCCCATGTCGCGCCGTCATCATCCGAATAAGAAATGGTTCCTGTTGTAGCGGGGCTAGGTGTATTCGCAGACCGTGCGATAACCTCCACGCCACCACCGCCCACTGCGAGCATCCGGTTCGCTGGGAAGGTCACTTTATTATCTAGCCTCGCGACATTGATGGGGGATGTGAATGCATGCGTGGTGATACCGACGGCGCCGAAGGCTTGTGTCGTAAATGCCCCCGCACTGCGCTGGACGCCTATCCACGTTGCGGGGACGGGCGGTGTTGCCGTGGAATAAAACATACAATTACTGCCGATATCGCCTAAGAAATACCACGTATTCGTCGCGGGATTGAAACTGATATTGTTGATGATCTCGCCGGACGACGACGGGGTCGGGCCTTTCATTGCGACCCAACTACTGCTGTGGGGGATGCGCGAGGTAGAATAGGCGAATAGTGTCCCGGCATCACCACACGCCACCCAGGTTCCATTTCCATAGGCGACTGACCGACCCATTGTTCCGAATAACACCGCGACCGTAATTGGCATCCAACTTCCCGCGATGGGCGGGTTTTCAATGGAATAACAGAGAGAGTTTGTTCCTTGTCCACTCGCTAACCAAACTCCATTGGCGAATGTGACATTCAATCCGACGGTTCCGAAAGTATTTACTGAACCAGCATCGTTTACATTCGTAAATGGAATAACGACCCAACTATCTGCGGTTGGCGGTGTTCGTGTAGAATACGCAATACTATTTGTATCTCTACCGGTTGCTACCCAAGTACCATTTCCGAATATAATACTTGCACCTACTACTGAAAAATTACTTCCTGATGTCGGAATTCCGACCCACGATTCCGCTGTAGGTGGATTTGCGAGAGAATATGCGATGCTATTTGTCCCAACACCAACCGCAACCCACGCTCCATTTCCGTAGGCGATACAGTTCGCACGTGTTCCGAATGTATTGACAACGCCATTGATGCTTGTTCCCGTAGGGATTCCCACCCAGCTTGACGCAACGGGTGGTGTCATTGTAGAATACGCGATGCTATTCGTTCCTTCACCCACTGCCACCCACGTCCCATTTGCGTATGCGAGATTCCAACCTTGTGTCGTGAACGTCGCAGCGCTATTCGGTATTCCCACCCAACTCGCCGCCGTCGGCGGATTGGCGAGAGAATACGCGATACTGTTCGTCCCTGACCCTACCGCAACAACAATATTCCCGTATGTCGCCATTTGCGCTGGTCCTACACCGTAGACCTGCGTCTTCCCGACACTCACCCCGCTCATTTTAGCAATGATGTCGCTCGTGGAGAGTGTACTCGCAGCTGCAAGCGGGATACTCTGTTTCTTCTGTCGGTTCAGCGCCGTGACGGGCGCGGGTTGCGAATCCATATTCACGACAACCCCCGATGTAAGCGATGTCAGTGGGGTTCCATTGACATACAAGTCACCGTTTATCTTCACGGTCCCGACAACATCCAAATTCGCAGTAGGCGCGGAAGTTCCAAGCCCTAGATTGCCAGAGATGTCAAACCGAGCGACTTCAACGCCCTTTATGCGAAATGGTATTATATTTTGTGAAGGATCACGACTATTGACATCCATCTCCTTCGGGGTATAATATATAAAATACCGATATTTTATTTGGACCATTGTTAACGAAGCACCGCATTCGTTTGGGTATAAACATAAAAATACGCGTATATAATAAATGTCGTTCTATCAGAATCAGAATCAGAATCATTCGTCGTCGTTCTCGTCGTTCCCGCAACCCATCCAAACTCGTCCAACAAGCACACCGCCGTCGGGGGCAGCGGATTACCCGCCAGGCGCTATGAGTTACATCAATATGAATATCGACGAATATCGTATCCAGGATTTAGAGGCATTCTTCACACTTCCTACTAAAAACTATGACCTTCAGGATGTCGTCCATAAGAAAAAGGCGATGTGTGCCGCCGTGGACCGTGATGGGACACTCACTGCACCCGCCCGCGAGAATATCAACTCTTTTTTAGACAAGGCTCTCGCGCGGATCGTCCAGCATCTTCTCCCCATCGGTAGCGGTAAACCTGTCACCGCCCTCCCCCAAAATACTCTCACCGGCGACAACGGGCATTTCATTATCAGCAACCCAGCACGCGATGGTATCGCAAATTACGATTCTAGTAGCAAGACTGGCATCAATCTGGACGATAATGGCGCGCCGCCTGGTATCATCAACCCGATCAAGGTCAATACCATAAAACGCGCCGTGAATATAGATACCCGGTTCCGTCCCAATTATTATACGACGAGGAATTCCGATCTACAAATCAATTTGCCGACAAAGGTGGAGCGCGCGATAAGTATGCGTCTCGCTTCCATCGAGATTCCGATGTCTTTTTATGCCATCAGCGCAGAACTCGGGAATAATATATTCAAGGTGTCGTGGAAATGGGGCGGTGTCGCGGATGCGTCGTGGGCGCTCATTACCATACCTGACGGGAATTATGATACAGGTCTCTCGGATAAGACGAAGGCCGCGCGTATTGAGACAGAAATCAACGCACAATTGGCCGCATCGGAGGCGGGGGTCGCTACAGTAGGGAAACTCAACCTGCGCTATACCGTGGACCCAATTACTGGGAAGTCGCGGTTTTTCCAGGATGCTTCCGCCGGCCTCGTTCCTGCAGCCATCCCTTTCAAAGTCAATTTCGCGGTGAATAAGGCGGGGATCGTATTACCGCCTGGTGAGAACCCGCAACCCTTACAAATGACGCTGGGTTGGATGCTCGGATATCGCAGTATAAAATCCGATGGTTCCGCTCCTAACGGCGAGTATATTTCCAGCGGTAAAGTCATCGGAGGTGGAGGCGGTGGCGGGACGGACGGTGCGGGGAATATTATATCCGAAGGTGTTTGTAACGTTCAAGGAACACGTTATATTTATGTCTCCATTGACGATTTCGTGAATAGTTCCAATAATTATTTCACCGCAGCATTTGCAAGTTCGGTTATGGCACCGAATATCATAACACGCATCAATGTCGCGGATTTGGCGCAGGATGTCACCGTGTTTCATTATGCGCAACAGGAGGGTTATTCCACCGAATTGGACAGAAGTAGGAGTTATTTTGGACCGGTTGATATTCAGAAGATGCGCGTCACTTTATACGATGAGTATGGTAGAATCTTGAATTTGAATTATATGGATTGGTCGATGGAGTTGATGTTTGAGTGTGTGTACTCTTAAAAAATATGCTTCACTCGCGGTTCGCTCGTTCCGCATTTTTGTAAGAGTACATATAGTTGCTCGCTCCGCTCGGGGGGGCTGCGCCCCCTGCCGCCGGGGTGTTGTGTTTTCAATCCCAGAATTATTTATGACGGTAATGAGATCATAAATAATTCGCGCAAAATAGACACCCCGCGCGCAGGGGGCGAAGCCCCCCCGGGCGAAGCCCGAAAGCGTGGCTGGCGGCGCAACGCCCGGCGCAACGCCCCCCCTTAATGCCCGCACGCGCCACACCCACCACCGGCCTTGATACGAAACATTGCTGAAACTGAAAAAACAGGTTGGGTAGACCGAGCGAGTAAGTCGCGTAAAGCAGGTTGTGGTGGATGATTGGGATTGGATGTATTTGTATCGGTCGGATCTCTCGCGGCAGTTGCGCGGAATTGCGCTGCGACTGGAGGGGCTGTGGTGGCGGTATATACCGGGCGATGATTTACCATCGTTGTAAAAAGAAGTCCGTGTTTCATTACTGCGTCTATATATACTACTACTACGTAATATATTACTACGTATACCGTAAAATCTCTCGGATTCAATACTGACCGAATACCAACATACAAAGAATCATTGTTGTGAGTGATGCCATTAGCACGGATAATAGTAGAATAAGTAACTCACAACAATATAGAATGAAATCAATGAGGAACCAAACGACGTCCTGGACGGTGATTTCAAACCAAAGAAGGTAATGTGCTGTATACTCGCCGGGTCCTTGGTCGCGTCGTCGTTGTCGTCGTTGTCGTCGTTGGTCTTCACGCTGTCGTTGCCGGTATGTCCCGTGAGTCAATGGCGTATGAGTCCATAAATTCTGTCCTGTTATTGCGAAGTATACCGCAGGTTTATGAAGTTCGGGACACATATCAATGTCATTGTCATCAAGTCGCCACCGCGAAAATGTATAAATATAGTATTCATTGTATGTTTCTTTCAAGTATTTCTCTCGGAACCACGGGGTGGTGGCGGCGGCGGTGGCGGCGGCGACCGAGGTCGTAAATAATAATAGTAGTGGTGTTATTAGGTGCGTCATCGCGGGCGGTGGTGTAATACAAGACACCAGAAAATCCGTTTCAATTGTTTGTGAAAATACGTTTCGCCCGGTTCACCGGGCTCCACTTTATTTTCGTTCATCTTTGGTACATTCTTATGTCAGTTTATGTTCGGTAATGAAGTGACCCATATGACGTTGATATCAAACAAGGACGTTTGTGAAAATAAAGTGGACTCCGGTATTGACCCATATGACGTTGATATCAAACAAGGACGTTTGTGAAAATAAAGTGGACTCCGGTTCACCGGACGAAACGTATTTTCACAAACAACATTTAACAAAAACACTTCGTATGATACGCAATCCCGTAATTCTGCGTTTTATTGCCTTCCAGGGGCTTCGCCGCCGCCTTCGCGGGTGCTTGTGTGCGAAGAACCGACTTTCCCTTCAAACGGGCTAAATACCGGTCATACGACCCGTGCTTGACATCCACACCCGTGCCTGGTGCGGATGTAGACCCAGGACGACACCTGGTAATACTGCGGTGGGTTGAACTCGCGTGAGAGGGAACATTGGCGTGGACCACACCCGCGACGGCACGGTCGCTATACTGATTCCAATTCACGCCGATGGGGAGTGTTGGCGCGGTGTATACGTGTAAGGCTGCACGATTCATCGTATACTCGCTTGCGGGGACGCGCACGGTGTTCCATATTTTTTGCTGGGTGCTTACGGCGGCGGAGGCGACGCTACTCACAGGAATGGTGGTATCAATATTGCGCTCCTTTACTGGGGCAATCAACTTACACACAGGGCAGTTTGGTAATAATTGCGGCATTATATGAAATGTATATAATACGATAAGATTATAAGATTATAAGATTATAAGAGTATAAGAGTATAAGATTATACCGCGGGGAATTAAGATTTCATTCCGGATAAATTGAAAATAATAAATCTAATATGAGACGTATGACATTGGTGATGAAACACGAAACGAATAATAGTAGCGACGACGAGGGCAGTGGCAGTGGCAGTGGCAGTGGCGGCGGTGGCGGGCCTGCGCGGAATGGTGGCAGGAAATACGAATGCGATAATTGTCGCGCCGAATTCCCCAATAAAACAACCGCAGACCGGCATATGTTGTTCTGTAGGACACTCGCGGAGATACGGCGCGGTGTATCGCAAACGACACACATCGCAGGCGCCGCCGTCGCCGCCGACGACGCATTAGTGCCGACCCCGCGCGAGATGTTTCTCTTGATTCAGGAACTCGCAGCGAAATATAATAAAGTGAAGGACGAATTAGATGTTATGAAACAGTGGGCGAAAATGGTCGGGCGTCGGGTCGGTGGCGCGGGCGCGGGCGCGGGTGGCGGCGCTCTGGCAGGACTGGATTTCACCTCTATATCACGCCAGAAACGCCAAAATATGGAGGTGATTCTAAATGAGGAAGACGCCGAGCACCCCGACCTCGCAGGGTTGCGTCTCGGATTCACGGAATGGCTCACATTATCCCCCACCCTATTGTCTCTCACCGAGGCGGATTTAAATGTGGTTTTCAATGAAGACCTCGTCGCGGGAATCACCGCGGCCATCCTTCGCATCTTGTCCGGATATACCGCGGAATCTGGGAAGTCCCACCTCGTCCCTTTTAAACTGGCGGATATAAAACAGGGCGCGTTCTATATCTATGAGACGGCGTTCGGGCAGGCCACCGACACCTCCGCGCACTCTGGCCCAGACCTCCCATTTGATAGAAAATGGCGCGCGATGGAGGCGTGTGAGTTTCAGTTGCTCGTTCGGACGTTTCATAAACTGTTGTTTCAAGAGTTTAAGAAATGGCAGGATAGGAATTGGGAGGCGCAACGCGAATTGACGAAACAGAGGCAGAAGGCTGCGTCGTCGTATCAGCAGATGATGGCTTCCGCGCAACCGCAGTATCAGTGTTCGCCGGCGATGGCGTCGTGTGATGGGATGTATCCGATGCCGGGGGCGTCGGTGGACGTGGACGTGGACGTGGACGTGGACGTAGCGGGCGATGTGGAAGAGCCAACAACACCGGTTTCAGATCCGGTCTTGTCGGAGGATTTCGATAAGCTTTACAATAAATACGCGGATAAAATGATGGGCGGTGCTTTATCGGATGACACGATATTATCGCGGGTGAGGGCGAAATTGTGGAAGGATATGAAGGCGTGGCGACTTTAAGAAGGGGGTGCCCCCCTTTGACCCCCGGT
>JACCEB011015218.1_pt1 | contig 11089 bp, 11 predicted proteins | sample 7454761 | NCBI WGS metagenome assembly JACCEB01 (sample SAMN15323454, study PRJNA562643) | freshwater metagenome | isolation source: river surface water | place: USA:Blue River Watershed | collected 2017-08-18 | reverse complement strand
CTCCAGTATTAACACATGGCGCATTGACCGTATTTTTGACCAGCTGGAGTTGCGTTATGGAGATTTGACGGACCAAAGTTCTATTGTAGGAATTTTAAGTGAAATCAAAGCTCTTTCACCAGAACGCCTGGAGGTGTATAATTTGGCGGCCCAGAGTCATGTGAAAGTGAGTTTTGACGTGCCTGAATATACTGGTCAGGCCGATGCACTTGGCGTGTTGCGCCTGCTAAATGCAATCAGCTCACTGGACATGTGGTCTTATACGCGCTTTTACCAGGCATCTACAAGCGAATTATATGGAGGTGTAACACATGAGGCTCAAAATGAAGACACGCTGTTCCACCCACGCAGCCCATATGGTGTTGCAAAGTTGTACGCATACTGGATTGTGAAAAACTGGCGCGAATCGTATAATGCATTTGCTGTAAATGGAATTTTGTTTAATCACGAGTCTGAGCGCCGTGGTGAAACATTTGTTACACGCAAAGTTACAATTGGGTTGGCGAAGATTTTGGCAAACCGAATTATGGGGGACAATAAGCGGTGTATTAAACTTGGAAATTTATACTCTCAGCGCGACTGGGGCTTCGCGGGAGATTATGTGGAAGGCATGTGGCGCATGCTTCAAACTGATGCACCGAAGGACTACGTACTTGCTACGGGCGAGACGCATACAATTAAGAAGTTTGTGGATACTGCTTTTAGGGTGGGTGGGTTGCCACTCACGTGGAGTGGTGAGGGAGAGAATGAGATTGGTCTGGATGCAGATGGGATTGTGCGGGTCCGAGTTGATCCGAAGTACTACCGCCCAGCGGAAGTGGAGTTCCTATTAGGGGATGCGGCGCGGGCAAAGATGGAGCTTGGTTGGACACCGAAGATGTCGTTTGAGGAGCTCGTAGAGCGTATGGTGCGAGCGGACCGTGTAAAATACAGTATTTAGAAATAGCCCCCTGGCGTTCGGACATCAATCAAAATCGCGACAGCTAGGATAAACAAGTAGGTAATAGCCTTGTGCGTAGTACAGTCTGGGATAAAGGTTTGGACGGCGAGATCAAAGAGGCCCCAAATTGCGACCCAGATAAGAATCACAGGGAGCTCTTCAAGAATGGATGACATATATACTCTAATAGTAATCTGTAAGAAGTACTATTAGTGGATAGTTGTATATGCAAAATCAGTAAATATGCGCCAAAGGCGCTAAACTCTGCGTGCTAAGCGGCGCAACGCTTAAGGGAAACCAACAAGCTTGGCACCGAGACCGAAGCCAGCACCCTGGCGAGCAGTGACACCAATGGTGGGGGCGAGGAAGTCAAGGACAGCGAAGACAACCGCAGCGAGGAGGGCGAGCGCACCAACCTCGTTCATGTTGAGCTTCTTCTGGGGGATGATGATGGCAGCGACGGCCACGGCGAGGCCCTCAACGAGGTACTTGATGAGGCGAGTGATAACATCAGAAACCATGGAGTCCATTTGTCTTATATCTGAACCTTAGAAAAAATCGCACTGCTATGTCCTAATTGCCGGTAATAACGTCGGTTTAAGGTGTGCCGGTATTACGAATACTAGAGCAATGTCCGAGATGAATTCTAAGCGCCCCGCATCTGAAGATTTCCTTGAGGAGGACCCGGAGATTACTAGCCAACGTTATGTACTTCTCAGCTTCGTTTCTCCAGAGAATATCCTGACTCGTAAGGAGCACTTCTTCTTCCAGAAGTTCCTTGGTGACTATGAGATTAAGTGGAAGACCAAGAATCTGGAGACATACCTTGCCCAGCAGGTGATGGATATCAACAAGAAGCTGGATGAGCGCGCCAACAAGCTTGATACGGATGGCCAGGCAGAGCTCGCCACCTACATGCGTGAGAGCCATCTTGTTGTGGATGACCTCATCCGTTCCTTTGCTGGGTATGTCGCTAAGACCGCCAAGGAGATTAAGACGACTACGATTGCAGATGATTTTGCCGATTTTATGTACCGCAACCAGACCAAGCTGGAGGACGAGTACCATGCAGCCAATGATTTCCATACGACCGTCCGTGGTGTGAAGATTCGTGGTGTCTATCCCACGTCTAAGGAAGCCGAAGTGCGTGCAAAGAAGCTCCAGCGCTCAGACCCTCTTCACAATATTTTTATTGGTGAGGTCGGTAAGTGGCTCCCTTGGGACCCTGCACCTCATCAGATTGCCGAGCAGGAGTACGCAGAGGAGCAGCTCAACCAGCTGATGAAGAAGTACAAGGAGAACGACGACGCAAAGGAGGAGTTCTACAAGGCAAACAAGCTCCAGCGCCCTGCAAAGTCTATCTTTGGTGGGGATGCAGGCTCGCCGGAGAACGACGGGTCTGCAACCAATACGTTTGAGGGGATGTTTGGTGCAGCAGGGGACCTTGCTATTCAGCGCAAGGCTGCAGCTGCGGCTGAGGCAAATGCATCAAAGCCTGTTATGGAGGTTATTCAGGAGGTTACGGAAGTCACGAATGCATCAACCACAACCGCTTAATTGTAATATCCTTCGGGCTCACCTGAGCTATCGGGCATAATCTTAATGCAGGTGTTGGATGCGCCATCACAAAACTCGCCTTCATCGCATACGGCACCAGTTGCAGGATCGGGAGAGCGGCAAGGGAGGAATGTGGAGCTATAACGGACGGGCTTAGGGAGGCCCTCAGGAACAGCGATGCCGGCCATATCTGCAAAACCAGATATGACAGGTCCGAACATAGAGTTCAAGTACTTAATGCCAAGGGGCACAAATACGATGACAACAAGGAAGACGACTATAAGGGACATCATATCACCACGCTTAGACTTTGCCATATTGACTTCTGTTTAGTCTAGATATTTCCTGATAACAACTCTAATAGTATAACATTGTTGGACTATTAGTGTATTTCTTCGTGCTAAGTGGGCGCAACGCTTAAGGGTAAACGGGCAACTCCGAAAACTCAGGCATCTTCGGAGGCTCGGTAGAATCACAGTAGCCATTCATGCACCGGGTTCCAGCTGTCTCGCATCCACCCAGCTGGATGCCACAACGAGAACGCGGACCTGCGGGGACTAGGAAGCCTTCACGCCGACGGAGGAGCACGAGGCCTAACACAGCGACTAGTAGGAGTGTGGCAAGGAGCCCTGGGGTAATAGGCACTACTGCGGTCTTCATTACTTATGTGGGCGGTTTTTAGAGCGGAACCCCTTTTAGACCGTCTTCTTTACCTGAATACTAGGCCCACGCAGACGCTGCGCGTTCTGTGGCGAATAGTTGTTCATATCATCGTCCATGCCACCTCCCGCGCCCCCGCCACGTCCATGCGCCCAAAACTCCGCGGCACCCAAGCGGAACTCGCCGTGAATTTCAGCCTTGTACCAGAAAATACAGTCCTCCAACTTATTGGACTGGACAGCATTGTTAATTACAAGGCACTCATAATTGTTTGTACATTGGTCCATGACTTGGCAGAAGAACTCAAACGTGGGAAATGCACCGCCATAGTTTTCAAAAATACGCTTACGATTGGTCAAATACGACTCGCGCAAAATAAATACATAATCTACATTTGTACGTAGCGCAGGCGGAATACCAAGCGGGTACTGCATAGTAATAATAAAGAACACCTTGAGCCAACGCCCGTTCATGAACAAGTAGCGGATGTTCTTATCGTGCGTCCAGCTGTCGTCGTACATACAGTCGTCCAAAATGAAGAATGAACGCGGGTCAATGCGCGACTTGCCGCCTGCCGACTCTTCCTTTACAATGCGCGCCATGATGAGCTTCTGGCGTTTCACGTAGTTTGCCAAAATCATTGGGTTGTACTCGCCGTGAATGAAAATGGGAGGAATCATTTTACCATAGAAACTATTGGACTCCTCCGTACCACTGATAACACAGCCCGCAGGAATATTTTGGTGGTGATAGAGCAAATCCCGTACAAGAGTGGATTTACCTGTACGACGGCGTCCAATGAAAATACACACGGCGTCCTGAGGAATGGATTTCATATCAAATTTCCGCAGATTTAGATTTAGTGCACTGGCCATTTTAGTAAATTTAGTGAATACTTAAATTTACTTCAAAACGCAGCATATGCGCTTACACACCCTAATTGCCTTCACCCCTTATTGTCAGAATATGGCACGTAAGCGGAAAGCGGCGGCACCTTGTACCCCATGTAAGCCGGAACAGAATCGGTTTCAGCATTTATTGGACAGTTTTATTGTAAGTAAGCCGCTCCCTCAGAGCCTCCGCGAAAGTTTCCCTGACATCAGGTTCCATGGTCGCTACCATCCCGGACTCACACAGTTCCAGCCTGCAAAAAAACTCAACAACGACTCTACTTTTGCATCCAACGGGACCCTAATAGCATTTGCATCAAATCCCACAGAAAAGGATAGTCGCTTTGGCATTGGAAAAATACAGTACAACAACGGAACCGTTGAGCATCGCCGTGTATTTGTGAAAACCATTCATTTGCTGGACCCTTTTGACTTCCTAGAAGGCAATTATGGAGCACTAGATGTATCCAATCTTGCATCTTGTCTCCCTAGTCGCACAAAACGCCCTGACACTGACGATGATGACTTGACTGACCGCTGGGAGAAACTAGATTCAATGTACAATCGTGCCTATGTGGATGCGACCGCAATGGCTGTACTTGGGCGCTTGAAGGAAGCCGATATATTAACACACGCCTTACATTCCTATGGTATGGCTATTGGTGTGCAAGACTCCTATTGGTATGATATTACAGACGACTTTGACTCACTACGTGCGCATCGGTGGTTCTGGGATGTGATTGGTGAGCACACGGACAAAATTAAGCTTGTGAGTGACTCGCCGATTGACGATTCGCTCCGCGCACACCTCCTAACTGTGCCTACGTGGTTTGAGGAGGACGATGGTGAAACCTGCTCTAGTATTCATACAGGGGATGAAGTGGCCGATAGTGAGAATGAAACTGACGAAAATGACAAGGAGTCTGGAGAAGAAACTGTTGAAAATGAATTTGAGGAGCTTCCGCCATTAGAAACATCATCATCAGATTCCTTTGAAGAATCGGCACCACCTTCACCATGTACAATTATGAGTAGCGTCAGCTTTGCATTGGATGATTTAGAGGTCACGTCAATACAAAGTGATAACGATGCCCCTGTATTAAATTTAACACAAAAATTGGGGACTATTGATGATGCCAGTAGTAGCAGCATGAAAATCCGTATATTGGTGGAGTGTAAATCTATGCCTGTGTTATTATTATTCCAAGATGCCGCCGACGGTACAATGGATGACCTATTAGAGGAGGAAATGGAATATATGGATGCGTTGTTGAGTCCTGGGAGCTCAAGTGACGAGGGTCTGAAAATGACAAGCAGTTTAATGGGTATTATGCAGCTTACAGGGCAAGAGCGGGATGGCCGCTGGTCAGCATGGCTGACACAAGTAATTGCTGCGCTGACACAAATGCAGGCGCTGCTCGGATTTTGTCACAATGATTTGCACACAAATAATATTGTATGGACCAAGACCCAAGATGAATTTATCTACTACAAAAATGGAGCTGGCGAGTATTTCAAGGTCCCCACCTACGGAAAGATTTTCCATATCATAGATTTCGGACGAGCGACGTTTACAATCGGCAAGAAGTCCTTCTTGAGTGACGATTTCTTTGTCGGCAATGACGCCTATGGACAGTACAATTATGATGCGTGCTACGACCCTGAGCGGCCGGCGGTGATGCCGAATAAATCCTTTGATTTATGCCGCCTCGCAGTCAGTATGTTGGACGCAATTTACGATGAAACACCGGTCGCAAAAATGGGTGGTGAAATCTTAAATATGGAAGGCCGCTGGAAGAAATATACTACATCGTCCGAGTTATACAACTGTATGTGGTCATGGATGATTGACGATAAGGGGAAGAATGTGCTACGTACAAGCGACGGTGAGGACCGTTTCCCAGGATTTGAGCTTTACACTCATATTGCAAGTTACGTTCATAATGCCGTACCACGGGAGCAATGGACGAAACTACCATTTGTGAATTATAAGATTGACTATGTACCATCCGCAAAAGCGTATGATTTGTACCTCGCCTGAGCGAGGCATTACCGAACCACGTGACGGTACCTCGCCTGAGCGAGGCATTACCGAACCACGTGACGGTACCTCGCCTGAGCGAGGCATTACCGAACCACGTGACGGTTCATTTAGAGCTGCAGGTCAAAATCCCGCCCAAGCCCACCGCCACTAAAGGACTTAGACCGCTCTACGACCTCCTGGATGGACGGCAGGGGAACAGTTAGGGAGTCTAGGTCAGGGAACATCGCCGGCACGAAATACCGTGTGGAAAGTACAATGGAAGCACCACTGACAAAGTCACGGGCGACCGATTTGGCATTGGGTTTATCATCGCGATAATAGGCGGCAACAACACCAAGAGTTGCAAATGCGACAGCACCAATCATACCATATAAGAGCACAGAGCGACCGAACATTTTCGGTTGATAAGATTTAAATTCTGTAAATCTTATCACACATATTTCGCTGCAAACGCACGTGGTCCCCAGCCAGCGACGTTTTTAATCAAACGAATCAAAGTCATCGTCGGCTAAACCAACAGGCTCTTCCACCGGGGCCTTTTTAATGCTGCCATCCTCACCCAACTCATCTAAGTCATCCAGTGCAGAACCTGATTCATCCTCAATAATCAGCTCGCCCCCAACAATCTCACCAGAGCCACGGACTTCCAAATCCGAGTTCTCCCCATCAAAGACTGTGTCATACTCGGCAAACTTCACCTCGGCCTCGTCGTCAATCGTAAGAACAGTCGGGCCATCTGCCACAATCTCCTGAGGGGCACTCTCTACACTTGAACTAGTCTCCTCGGCAGTTGTGGGTGTCTCCACAACCTCCTCTACATGCTCCACTGGTGTTTCAGTTAGGGGTTCAAGGATTGGTGCTGGTGCTTGCTCACTGACTTCCTCCTCATTGTCTGAATCATCTGAGTCAGAGTCCGCCACCCCAACTGCCTCATCACCAAGCGGCAAGCATTCACGTAAAATATTCTTCACAGGTACCAAACACCGAATTGTATTCATAATCGCCTCATTCACTAACTGCTCGGCCTGACGGTAGTTCTGTTGGCGTTCTAAATTCTTAATGTCATCACGGAACAAATAGGTGTGCTTCCAAAATATCTTGGCCGTTTCACAGCACACCTTGAATAAGAAATGGTCCGTTTTATGAATCGTTAGCTGAATGTTCGGCTTGCGACCCTCACGCTTTCCTGGAAGCTGAATCGCCGATAACACCTTGGTATGTGCAATAAACACAGCCATTAATAACTCCTCGTAATAGTCACAGTCTATTGATTTTTGCAAGGCCCCCACTTCACGCATAACCTTCTCCATATTCCAATCAGGAAGCTCATTAAGAAGCACTTGGTACTGGTAGAGGGTCTTGTGTGACTCAGAGCCGGCATCCTTACGGGCCTTCTCAAGTAAATCCATGAATAACTTAAATACGGCCGGGGTCGTGATTTGACACAACTGCCGACTGTATTCAGCACGAGCATCCATATACGAGCCAACAACGGGGTCCGACTGATACGATTCCATACTCTCTAACTGGCTCCGCGGTTGGTCAGTCGCACGGATTAACGCAACACTGCACTAGCTTGTAAATACCCAATAATAGACCACGGGTTGGCGGCAATTAGGTGTGCATGGGCGATGAGCTTCTGCTCCTCGGGCGTACAAGTGGCAAATGCATCCCAAATGGAAGTCCAAGGATTCACAGCGTCGGCGTACATCATCATCATATCATCGGCGGTAGGAGCTGTGCGGACTGTGTAGGCCTCTTTATGGGCCCACAGCTCAGGAAAATGGCGTGCTAAACAAACTGCAAGTTGATATTGACGATATGTGGGATTTACAATCTGAGGTCGCACTTTGGCAATTAGGTCGGTGGAGTAGGTGCGTGCAAATTCCTCGGCAATGGTGGCGTCAGTCTTGGCAGGAAGGCGCATGATTTCACAGCGACTCAAGATTGGCTCCTGAATGGACTCTAGAGTGCGCGCCTCCAGACAAAATCGCACGCGCAAGGCGTATGTCTCCAGGATTCGCCGCAGGAAACTCTGGGCCTCGGGGGTCAAATCATCAGCGCCCTCAATCCACAGTAGGGTCGGCTCGGCACGCAAGGCCCATTCGTGAATCACGGTGCGCTGTTCGCGGAGCGTGCGGTCTTTACGGCACGGACAACGGAGAAGTGTGCGCCCTTCACGTGCGGCCAATTGTTGAATGTAGCGACTCTTTCCACAGCCTGCGGGGCCGATGACAAAAAGGGGTTTTAGACGCTCGGATTCCATACGTACTTGACTATTAGGGTGGTTGCGGATTTAGGTAGTGAGATACATAATATATATAGTATATAGATACAATAATATGTTTAGTGGTTTATTTACACAACCACCTTTAAAGCCTCGTGAAACTATAATTAGTAGGCCTATTGAAAAATGGACAGAATCACTAATGTATGTGAAAGAGCAAATTGACAGACTAGGTACAAATAATTCAAATATAGCAGGACTACAATGTAAGACTAAAAAATCAACTAATGAATCTAGTGTGTCAATTACATATAATGAATCGGAATTTGATAAAATTAGTAAAGTTGTTAAGAGACTTACAGGCACTAAAGCTGACGTTTCGTTACTCAGAGTGTTTAAATCAAATAACCCTTATTATATATATTATGATAAATATATGATATATAATACATATTTTATAAAAGATAATTTTAAAGCAGAATTAAATACACATGGATTAAATCACAAATCATTATTTAATAGTGTTATATCAACTGTTACTACTGTAGATAAAACAAGATTACTTAGTGAGTTAGGTGTGCTCAATGTAGATTTTAATTCTATAGTTGAACATTGTAAGTTAGGTGCCACAGTATGTTGTATAAATTTTGTAAATGATAATCGTCGGTATCACGCCGTTGCAACTATTTTTTGGTATGAAGGTGGAACGCTTCATTGTGGAATATACGATCCAATATATTATATACGTGAAAAAGATAACTATATTTGGGCTGTTAATACAATTACGTGGTCATTAATGTTATTAGGAAATGTAAATGATGTAAATGTTAATATTCAAAACTTTAGTGAGCTATGTTACACTACAGAAAAGGGTGTGCGTTGTGTTCAATATATTATTGATGCAGAGTATTGTCAAATGTATTGTTTATATTTTATATATTTATATTCGCGTGCTGGGTTCCCAGAAACAAAGGACGGTATTCAAGCAGTTATTAATGATACATATATTAGTGATTTCAGGGAATTGAAACGAAATCCTTGTAAAGCAACAAATTCATTTCGTTTAACATTTATGGCATTTGTATTATCAGTGTTACTATGTTTCTCAGATGAAAATGATGTATCATATGCAGTAAATACCTTATATAATGTTGTTAAAAATGATGGATATGAATTGCTTACACCAGAAATACGTGGGCTAATTAAAACTGATACTACACCTAATAGTGAATTGGTATCATCATTTTTAGCATCACACCCAAATTATGTTGGTATTAGTAATGCATACGATTTAAGTGTAGTACCAGAACGTGTATATACTGTACTATATCAACGCAAAGGTGTAAATGAAAGTCCTCAAAGTTATACTGGTCGGTTAATGAATAAAAATATGCAGCTAGCGTTTTTAGATAAATTAGGGGTTACAGGAAAACCTAAACACTTTGATAAAAATGAGATTCTTGGTGTATTTCACCCGCGCATACGTGGAGGGCGCTCACGTAGGTGCAGGCGGCGTACTATTTGTCGTAAATCACGGCGACGTATTTTTGCTAAATCATAAATCCAAATTATTCCCAGTCGGCTGCCGGCCTTGGCCAAGCCAGGAAGATTTTCAAATCCTAAATCGTATTTTGTAGCTCGCAAATCATAAAATACATCTGAATTTCTATTACAGTTGTATTTTATGAACTAATTAATACACAGCACGCATTACTTCTTCTTCTCACCCTTTGCCTGAGAAGGCGCAAACATTTCGCTGTAGCGTTGCATCATGTTCCGCTCATCGGTCTCGGCGTTCTTCCGCAAACTGATGTTGAGAGGATTTTCCTCCACCGCCGCCACAAACTCGGGCTGCGTCCGCTGGACATACACATCCTGCTGTAAGGGATGGCGGTATTTCACACGCCCCAAGTCGCCGGCCCCTGTGGTCAAACTCTGTACACGATTGACTGCATTTGGCCGGTCATTGATGTAATCCGAGTCCAGCTTCTTCGTGACCTGATTGATATTTCCGTCAAACACGGCAATATTTCCGTTACCTGCCACAGGCTTCCGCAAGGCCGCCACCTGCTGCTTATTCGGGTTGAGGCGCATATTGAGCGACGCCTCGTGGCTGGTGTGATTTGTGTGAGACGACATCGGCGCACCATAATAGTCCCGCTTTGATAACTGGGCCTTCTGGGTCGGCTTGGCAATATCATCAGGGTCATACACCTTCAGACGAGTAGGAGCGGAGGCGGGTGCAGCAGTACCATAATAGTCAAAGTTAATGGTTCCCTCCTTGACCGTTGTACGGGCGATATCCGTGGGGTCCCAGACAGTGATGGCCGGCACACCACTACCAGCATAGCCAACTGGCGTACCCGTCTGGCGGATGTTGCCAATGGTCTCGGCACGACGAGTAGGGCGGGATGGGTCATCATAATGCACTGTGACTGCACCGGCCTCAGCAGGGGCCAAGTTGAGGCCCATTGCGCGGTCCGAGGTGGCCGTGCGCTCATTCTCGCGGTTCTCGTAACTGCCACGGCCATAATCGTTTGGTACATACTCACCATCCTGGAATCCCTCCTGGGACTTCTCACGACCCTCGCCACCAAGGTCATTCGTATAGTAGGTCGTCATATCAGCGTTACGGAATCCAGCACCACCATACTGCTGGGTCATAGGCGTACGATACGAACCTGTCACATACGCCTCCTGGAACTCCTGAGATGCAGCAGGACCAATGTACTCAGTTGAGGTCTCAGGACGAGTCGTGTAGTTGAGAATCT
>JACCEB010861270.1_pt1 | contig 11089 bp, 8 predicted proteins | sample 7454761 | NCBI WGS metagenome assembly JACCEB01 (sample SAMN15323454, study PRJNA562643) | freshwater metagenome | isolation source: river surface water | place: USA:Blue River Watershed | collected 2017-08-18 | reverse complement strand
GGCTCTTGGCCCATGCGAACGACCTCGCGGAGAATGGCTGTCTGCGCCTCCGGGAACTTCGCCCCATCGCAGACGCCGCTCACGCCGAAGAGCCCGCTCAGGCCCGGCGTGTAGATCCACGCGCTGACCGAGTGCGTCAGCGAGGTGCGTTCGCGGACCGCTTGGTACAGCCGCGAACTGCGCCCGCCGCCTAGCAGCGTGGACAGCACGTCGAGCACAGGCACGTCAGGATGGGTGAGGTCGGGAATGTGCCATCCCAGGTGGAAGTGCGCATGCTCGACCGGGGCCAGCTCCAGCTCCTCTCGGGGCGACATCTGCCGGGGCTCCGGGACCAGGTAGTTCACCGGGATCGTGCGCGCCTGGGTTCCCTCGTAGGCTTTGCGCACCTGCTCGATGACCGCGTCGGCCTGCACATTGCCCACCACCACCAGGAAGCAATTGTTCGGCGCGTAATGGGCGCGGTAATAGGCCAAGAGGTCGTCGCGGGTGATCCGGTTGAACAACTCCAGCAGGCCGATGACCGGATAGCGATAGGGGCTCTTGGTGTAGGCGGCCGAAAAGAGGCCTTTGCTGGAGCGACGGCCCGGGTCGTCTTCGCCCATGTCCATCTCGCGGCGGATCACGTCGAGTTCCTTCTCGAGTTCGTCGGCGGGCAGCGTCGCGTTCTGGAAGATGTCGCAGAGGATGTCGATCGCGGTGGTCGCACCCGAATCGGGCACGTTGATCCAGTACACCGTGCGGTCGAAGCTCGTGTAGGCGTTCATGTAGCCGCCGGCGGCCTGCACCTCCTGATCGATGCGGCCCGCCCCCCGGGTGCTGGTGCCTTTGAAGAGCATGTGCTCCAGCACGTGCGACAGCCCCGCTCCCAGCCAGGATCCCTCGTGGATGCTGCCCGCTCGAGCCCAGGCCTGCACACTCACGACCGGTGCCGAGGCGTCTTCGCGGATGATCAGTTCCAGCCCGTTGTCCAGGCGATGGACTCGCACCCCCGCGGGAATCTGGGGCAGGCAGGCGATCTCCGTGTCGTGCGGCAGTGAATGCATGGGAGCGGGATTGTCGGCGGGCCGGGCTGCTAGGCAAGCCTGCCGGCCTCGAAAAACCCAGGATGCCGTGACCGGATCTCCGTGCGAATCCCACCGAAGGCAGGGGAGTTTGACCCGGGTGGGTGCCTCCGATAGCCTGAAATCCATGGACCAGCCGGCCGAATCCCCGTCATTTCCGGTCCGACGTCAGGTCGGTCGGCCATCGACTCCACGGCAGGTGCTCTGGCAACTGGAGCAGATGCGTCGGTTCGTCCAACAACACACCCATGGAAAACCCGCCATCGTCGAGGGAGACGCTTTCCCGGTTCGAAGAATTGTTGGCAGGCCTCGTCCGGGCCGGGGTTGATTTCGCCGAAATCCGGGGCGGGTAATTCGTTGACGCCCGTTTCCTCTGCCCAACAGACTTGCGGAGAGTTCAAATCGCGCTCCTTTCTACCCTACAACCATGAGCACTCCCTCCGCTTCCTCGACCGTTTCCAAAGGCCTTGAAGGCATCATCGCCGCCCACACACGGCTCAGTGACGTTCGCGGAGACATCGGGCAGCTCATCTATTGCGGCTACGACATCAACGAGTTGGCCGGCAAGGTGACCTACGAAGAAGTGGTGCACCTGCTGTACCACAACCACCTGCCCAACGCGAAGGAACTGGCCGACCTGAAGGCCGTGTTGTCGGGCTACCGCGAATTGCCGCAGGGAGTGATCGACCTGCTCACCAACCTGCCCAAGGACTGCCCGCCGATGCATGCCATCCGCACCGGGGTCAGCGCGCTGGGCTGCTACGACACCACCGCCGACGATGACAACATGGACGCCCAGCGCCGCAAGGCCCTGCGTCTCATCGCCCAGATCCCCGTCATCACGGCCTATTTCCACCGCTCCCGCCAGGGCCTGCCGCTCGTCGCGCCCGATCCCAAGCTCGGTGAGGCCGCCAACTTCCTGTGGATGATCGACGGCGAGAAGCCCTCCGTCGAAAAGGAGAGCACCATGGACATGTGCTACGTGCTCCATGCCGACCACGGCATGAACGCCTCCACGTTCAGCGCCCGCGTCACCATCGCCACGCTGAGCGACATGTACTCCGCGGTGACCACGGCGATCGGCACCCTCAAGGGCCCCCTCCATGGCGGTGCCAATGAAGGCGTCATCAAGATGCTCAAGGAAATCGGCTCTCTCGATCAGGTCGATGCCTACGTGGCCGACTGTCTGGCCCAGAAGCGCAAGATCATGGGCATCGGTCACCGCGTCTACAAGGTGCTCGACCCCCGCGCCCCGCACCTCAAGCGCATGGCCCAGATCCTGTCCTCGAAGCTCGGTGAGCCGAAGTGGATCCAGATGTCCGAGCGCATCGCCGAGATCATGCTCACGGAGAAGAACCTCCACGCGAACGTCGATTTCTACAGCGCCACGGTGTACTACAGCCTGGGTATCCCCACCGACCTCTTCACCCCGATCTTCGCCATCGCGCGCACCAGCGGTTGGACCGCCCACGTGCTCGAGCAGTTGGCCGACAACCGCCTGATCCGCCCGCAGTCGGTGTACACCGGACCGGTCGGCCTGACCGTTACCCCGTTGGCCCAGCGCGCCTGAACCGGTTCGGGGTGGCCCTCAGGGCCCCCTGAATCCCCGTCCGTGGTGGGCCTGCTGCTGAGTCGTCGCCGAGGCGGCTCTCTAGGGCTCCCGCCGCGAATACCCTGTCTTTTCGAAGTCAATCCATTGGAAGATCCAGCCTGAACTGAATGAACATCCACGAGTACCAAGCCAAGCAGTTGCTCAAGCAGCACGGGGTCGCCGTTCCCTCCGGTGAACCCTGCAAAACGGTCGCCGAGGCCAAGGCCGCAGCCGAGAAACTCTTCGCTGCCGGTCATACCCTGGCGGTCATCAAGTCCCAGATCCACGCCGGTGGCCGGGGCAAGGGCACCTTCAAGCACGGCTTCAAGGGGGGCGTCAAACTGGCCAAGTCGGTCGACGAGGCCGTGAACTTCGCCGAGAACATGCTCGGCAAGACCCTGGTCACGGTGCAGACCGGGCCCGAAGGGCGCGTGGTGCAGACGATCCTCGTGGCCGCTGCCGAGAAGATCCTCAAGGAGTTCTACCTGGCCGTGCTGCTCGATCGGGCCAACAGCCGCCCGCTCATCATGGCCAGCACCGAGGGTGGCGTGGACATCGAAGAGGTCGCCGCCCACACCCCGGAAAAGATCATCAAGGAGTGGGTCGATCCCGCCGTGGGCATCCAGCCCTATCAGGCCCGCAAGATCGCCAGCGGCCTCGGCCTCAAGGGCGACGCCTTCAATGGCGCCGTGAAGCTCATCATGGGCGTGTACAAGACCTGGTGGGAATGCGACGCCTCGATGGTCGAGATCAATCCCCTCGCCGTGGTGGAAACCCCGGCCGGCAAGGAAGCGATCATCTGCGTCGATGCCAAGATCGGCCTCGACGACAACGCCCTCTACCGCCACCCCGACATCCAGGCCATGCGCGACCTCGCCGAGGAGTCGCCGCTCGAGATCGAGGCCAGCAAGTTCGCCCTCAACTACATCAAGCTCGATGGCAGCATCGCCTGTCTGGTCAACGGTGCCGGTCTGGCCATGTCCACCATGGACATCATCCAGCACTTCGGTGGCATGCCGGCCAACTTCCTCGACGTGGGCGGTGGGGCTTCCAAAGATCAGGTATCCGCGGCCTTCAAGATCATCCTGAGCGACCCCAACGTGAAGGCCATCTTCGTGAACATTTTCGGCGGCATCATGGACTGCAACGTGATCGCCACCGGCATCGTCGAGGCCGTGCGCGAGACCGGTCTGAAGCTGCCGCTGGTCGTCCGCCTCGAGGGCAACAACGTCGCCGCCGGCAAGGCCACGCTGGCCTCGTCGGGCCTCACCATCATCAGCGGAGACACCATGGCCGATGCGGCCAAGAAAGTGGTCGCCGCCGTGGCCGCCTAGTCCCGAGACACGACCACCCGCATCCACACGAACCCCTTACTTCTCCAATAGCATGTCCATTCTCGTTACTCCGCAGACCCGGCTTCTGGTCCAGGGCATCACGGGCGCCTTCGGTGCCCGCCACGCGCAGTTGTCCATCGATTACGGCACCCAGGTCGTCGCCGGCGTCACTCCGGGCAAGGGCGGTCAGATCTTCGAACACCGCGGCGTGAAGGTGCCGATCTTCGACACCGTCGCCGAGGCCGTCCGCGAGACGAAAGCCACGGCCAGCGCGGTCTTCGTGCCGCCGCCCTTCGCCGCCGACGCGATCCTCGAGGGCGTCGATGCCCAGCTCGACCTGGTCGTCGCCATCACCGAGGGCATCCCGGTCAACGACATGATCAAGGTGAAGCGCGCCATGCAGGGCCGCTCCACCCGCCTCATCGGACCCAACTGCCCCGGCATCGTCACGCCGGGCGAGGGCAAGGATTCCCACGGCGGCTGCCGCATCGGCATCGCCCCGGGCTACATCCACAAGCGCGGCCACATCGGCGTGGTCAGCCGCTCCGGCACCCTGACCTACGAGGCCGTGTACCAGCTCACCAGCCGCGGCGTCGGCCAGTCCACCTGCGTGGGCATCGGCGGCGACCCGGTCAACGGCACCTCGCACCTCGATGTCATCCAGCTGTTCATGGCCGATCCGGACACCCACGGCATCATCATGATCGGTGAGATCGGTGGCTCCGCCGAAGAAGAGGCCGCCGAGTGGATCAAGGCCCACGGCACCAAGCCCGTGGCCGGATTCATCGCCGGCGCAACCGCGCCTCCGGGACGCCGCATGGGTCACGCCGGCGCCATCGTCAGCGGCGGCAAGGGCACGGCCCAGGCCAAGTTCGACGCCTTCCGTGCCGCCGGCATCGGTGTGGCCGCCACTCCCAGCGAGATGGCCGACACGCTGCTCAAGATGATGTGATTCAATCAGGGCCGGCCCCGGGCGGATCGTCGCCGGGGCCGGCCCTTTTCCTGCCCGGATGCACTGGCTCGACTGGATGACCGACCTTGTCGGGTTGCTGCTGTGGCTGTCGTGGCGGGGTTTCGGGTCGTTGCCGGTGTCTCCCCGCCCGGCGCTGACCTTGTTGTCGAACCTCCGGCCGGCCGACCGGACAACCCGCCGGAGCCCGATGTTCCTGCCGGCCCTGGCCGTTCTGCTGCTGGTCCGGGCCGTTGTCCACCACTCCTTCTCTCCGCAGTTCGCCGAGGCCGTGCCCTGGTCGCTCGGGGCGGTCACCGTGGTGTTCCGGAGCGACCTGTGGGGGCGCATCCTGGCCCATTCGGTGTTGAGTTGGTCGTACTGCGTGGCTCAGGCCTACCTGTGCTTCGCCCTGCTGGCCACGCTCCACCGTTCGGATACCGAGCCCGACTCCATCACGCGCTCGGTCAGGGCCGAATTGGGCGTGGTCGCCCGGTGGCCCTGGGGGCTGGCCTTGTTGCCGTTCCTGATCGCCCTGGGGTTGTTCTGGATGGCCATCGCGCCCTACCTGGTCTCGGCCGGGCTCACACCCGCCCGGGTTTCCGGATCCCATGCCGTCCAGCAGGCCGTGGTGGTGGCTCTCGGGGGACTCACCGCGTTGAAGTGGCCACTGGTCGGTCTGTGCTTGATGCGCTTCCTGCTCGACCATGTCTACCTCGGTTCCATGCCCATCTGGGATTATTCCCACGGAACCGGGGGGCGTTTGTCGGCGTGGTTGGGGTGGCTGCCCTTGAAATTCGGCCGGGTGGATTTCACGCCGCTGGCCGCGGCCGGGGTCTTCTGGAGCCTGGGCTATTTCCTCCAGGGAGCCCTCCCGAGGTTCTTCCTCCGCCTCCCGCTATGACTCCGGCTCCAGCGGGTTCTCCCTACCTGCGAGACTCGGCCGAAGGGGTCGTCCTCACGCTGAAGGTGATCCCGAGATCCTCGATCACCGCGCTGGCCGGAATCCAGGCCGAGGCGTTGAAGCTCAAGGTGACCGCGCCGCCGGTGGACGCGGCCGCGAATGCCGAGGTGATTCGTTTTCTGGCCGAAATCCTCGATGTGCCCCGCGGCGCCGTTCAACTCCTTCGTGGCGCCACCAGCCGGCACAAGCAGGTCCGCGTGGTGGGGCTTTCGGCATCCCGGGCGCTTCAGCGGCTCAAGCCCCTGCTCCAGTCCGACTGACCGGCTCCCCCGGTGGTCGTCTCAGCCCATCATCGCGACGCAATCGGTGAGGAAGGGCAGCAGTTGCTTCTTGCGGGAGACCACGCCATTGAGCTCGAAGATGCCGGCCTCACGCTCGGGATAGCCGATGGTCTTGAGGAAGCCGGGAGACCCCGCCACCAACAGTAGGGAATTTTGGACCACGACATCGGTGACCAGCAAGGCCGCGAAGAGGTAGTCGTGCTGGGAGCGGTAGGCCTCGAGCGCCGAGGCCACCTCGGCTTTGCGCGCATGGAATTGCTCGAACCCGACCTCTTCGATCTGGGCCACGCTGAAGCGGTGCCCCCGCTCGGAGTACTCCTTGCAGTCGGTGGTGATGGCCTGGGCCGCCGGCTTGGTCGTCAGCACCGACCCGGAACTGAAGAGCTTCTCGGTGAAGCGCGTGGCATCGACTTGGGCGATGGCCTCGAGGCGTGAGAGCACCGTGGCATCCCGCGGCGTGGTGGTGGGGGATGTCAGGTTGAGGGTGTCGGACACCAGGCCCGCCAGGAGCAACCCGGCGATGGCCGGCGGCAGTTCCACTCCGGTTTGGAAGAAGCAGTCGGCCACGATGGTGCTCGTGGAGCCCACCGGCTCATTGCGGAAGAGGATCGGCTGGTGGGTCGTGAACGCGCCGATCCGGTGGTGATCGATCACTTCGATGATCTCCATCTGTTCGGCCCCGAGCACCGCCTGGCTGAGTTCGTTGTGATCGACCAGGATCAAGCGGCGACGGATCTGCTTGAGGAAGTCGGACTTCGAGAGCATGCCCACCACGCGGTCATCGGCATCCACCACGGGGAAGGCCTGGAAGGCCGAGGCCGCCGCGATGCGTTGGATGTCGGCCAGTTTCTCATCGGCCCGAAAGCTCAGGAAGTCGTCGCGCAGCAGGCGTTCCACCGGAATGGCCGCGCGGCAGAGCATGGCCGTGGTCGCCGAATCGTGGGGCGAAAGGATGAGACTGACGGCATGGTGACGGGCCATGGCTTGGATCTCCTCGGAGACGGCCATCCCACCGGTGATCACCATCAGTCGGACCCCACCCTGGATGGCCGTGCGTTGGATGTCTTCGCGGTCGCCCACCACCACCACCAGTTTTTGAGCCGAGTAATTCTTGAGCCGCTCGGTGAAGCTGATCGGCTTCATGGCCGCCACCATGAGGATGAGGTCTTCTTCGACCTCGTCGGCGTAGCCGCACAGAATGCGCCCGCCCAGGGTCCGTGACAGCCCCTGGATCGAGGCGACGATCCGTCGTGAATCGAAGATGCGGTTGGGCGAGGGGAAGAAGAACTTGCTGGCCTTGAAGACCGACAGCAGTCCCCGGCACCGATGGTCCGCATCGAGGATCGGCAGCACGCGGATGTTGCGCTGATCCATGACCGACATGGCCTCGCAGATGCTCGTGCGGGGCGAGACCGCCACGACCTTGTCGACCATCACGTCGCGGACCTGCGGCGACACATCGGCCACGAAGCGGGGGGCGGGAACGCCGAAGGTCTTGAGGACGAAGTCGGTGCGCTCATTGCAATCGCCGCATCGGGCCGCCACGGCGTCCTTCAGTCCGGTCCGGCGTTTGAATTCGGCATAGCCGATAGCCGAACAGATCGCGTCGATGTCGGGGTTGCGGTGGCCGATGACCAGGGTTTCGCTCATGAGTCGGTCCGCCCAGCATGGCGCAGCGGCGGGCCCACATCAATTGCCCGCCGCCGATGAATGCATCGGGCAATGGGGTCGATCCCGGGGCGGGGGCTCCGGCTCGAAGGGCAGGGGAGACTTGATTTGGAGCGGCCCTGCGCGTGCAGTGGGCACCATGAATGCGGGATGTCGCAGCGGGGTGATCGTGAGTCTGATCGGGGCCGTCTGGGTCGCCGGGTGCGGCCCTTCGGACTCGACGGCCGATGCGGCCAAGCCGGCCAAGCCGGCATCCAACCCGTTGGCGGCTCCCGTGGACTATCTCGGCGCCACCGCCGCCGGAAAGAAGACCGCCGAGCGGGCGGCCCATCTCGCCCCGGTGGTCGCGGCCTTGCAGCAATTCCATGCCGCCGAAGACCGTTACCCGACCCGGTTGCAGGAGTTGGTCCAGGCGGGCTTCCTGGCCCGCGTGCCCGAGGCGCCCGCCGGCCAGGCCCTGAGCTACAATCCGAACGACGGATCGGTGCGCTGGGTGAGCCTGCCCGCGCGGTAGACTGACCGGAACCTCAGCCTCGACGGGACCGGGAAAGGAGCAGCGACTGGAACAGCGACAAGAACAGGAACCGGGACCGGCCGTTCACGGCGCTTCCAGGTCGACGAAGACCGGCCGATTGGACCGGGTGCCCGCGATGCGTTTCAGATCGGTGGAAACCGAGGCGAACATGACCCGGTTGGTATGGCCTTTGAAGCTGCCGGCGATCGATGTGGCTCCGTCGGCGATGCGGACCCGGTGCAGGTTCTCGGCCGAAAACTCGATCACCAGCAGGTGATCCTCGTCGCGGTTGAGCGTTGCGACGTGGAGCGATCGACGCAATTGGATGGGCTGTTCCCGCGCGACGGACCCTGTCTTGAGATCGTACCAGGTGTTGCGGTCACCGGAGAGGGCCAGCACCGCCCCGGCCTTGGGCGACACCACCAGGTGGCTGGGATTCATGCCGGGGATGGGCGACATGAAATTCGTGGCCCCGTTGGAGGCGTTCCACGACATCAGGCGTTCGTCGGCGATGCGCGCCGAGTGGAACCCGCGGATCTCCTCCCAAATGATGTTCCGCGTGTAGGCCAGGAGCGTCTGGCCGTCGGGCGTGAAGGCGAGGGTACCCACGCCGCAGTTCGGCAGGCTCCAGAGCACCTGGCCTGTGACGAGGTCCCACACCATCAAGGTGGCGGCCTCGGAGGTCTGGCTGATGCCCACGGGTTTGACCACCGCCCCGGCCGCGGCCAAGCGCTTGCCGTCCGGGGAAAGCGCGCAGACCAACTGCGAACCGAGGGTCGACGAGGCGATCAGGGGTTCCTTGAGCCGGAGGGTGTGCTTCAGGGATCGCTCGGGGATCGACCACACTTTCAGCAGGCCGGAAGTGCCGCTGCCGCTGACCAGGGTCTTGCTGTCGTCGGAGAACTGCATCCAGTTGACCGTGGCCGCATGGTCGCCCAACACGGCCTCGCGCCCCCCATCCTCGGTGCGCCAGAGCACCACAGACCCGCCTGATGGAGGCAGGTTGGTCTGGGTCGCATCCTTGCGGGCCTGGGAACCTCCGGCGATCCATCGGCCGTCGGGCGACTGGGCGTAGGAGAAGAAGATCGTGTCGTTGGTGCGGGTCTCCAGCGGGGTGAACTTCGCGGCCCGGGCCACCCCGCACAGAAGGAACGCCCACCCGACACACTGCCACAGACGCATCATGCGCCGACGGTAGGGCCCGGACCGTGGGTTTCGCCAATCGAAAGATGAGCTCGGGCGCCGAGGGTTCCGGTCGACACGAAAAAGCCCGGAGACCGAGGAACGGTCTCCGGGCTGAAGGGGACGGACTGCGTCAGCGGGCTGGGTGACCCGCGGGTCGGCATCAGCGGCCCTTGGGCAGGGCGCTGCGGCCGGCGTACACCGCGTTCTTGCCGAGCATCTGCTCGATGCGCAGGAGCTGGTTGTACTTCGCGGTGCGGTCGGTGCGGCTGAGCGAACCGGTCTTGATCTGACCGCAGTTCGTGGCGACAGCGATGTCGGCGATGGTGCTGTCTTCGGTCTCACCGGAGCGGTGCGAGAGGACGGCCGTGTAGTTGTTCTTCTGGGCCAGTTCGACGGCGTCGAGTGTCTCGGTGAGCGAGCCGATCTGGTTGACCTTCACGAGGATCGAGTTGGCGGTGCCGGTCTCGATGCCCTTGCGGAGGAACTTCACGTTGGTGACGAAGAGATCGTCGCCCACGAGCTGGGTCTTGCCGCCGAGCTTGTCGGTGAGCTTCTTCCAGGTCTTCCAGTCGCCTTCGGCGCAGCCGTCCTCGATCGAGACGATCGGGTACTTGGCGCACAGGCGGGCGTAGAACTCGACCATCTCATCACCGCTGAGCTTCTGGCCGGAGCTCTTCTTGAACACGTAGGTCTCGTTGCCGGTGTAGAATTCGGAGGCGGCCACGTCGAGGGCCAGGAAGATGTCCTTGCCCAGCTTGTAGCCGGCGTCCTTGACGGCGGCGGCGATGGCGTCGAGGGCCGCGTCGGCGCTCTCGAGTTTCGGGGCGAAACCACCCTCGTCACCGACGGCGGTGCTCAGGCCCTTCTTCTTCAACACGGCCTTCAGGGCATGGAAGATCTCGGTGATGGCGCGGAGACCCTCGCTGAAGGTCTCGAAGCCATGGGGCATCACCATGAATTCCTGGAAGTCGATCGGGGCGTCGGAGTGGGCGCCGCCGTTGATGACGTTGGCCATCGGCACGGGCAGGACCTTGGCGTTGGGCCCACCGAGGTACTTGAAGAGGGGCTGACCGAGGGTCGCGGCCGCGGCCTTCGCATTGGCCAGGGACACGGCGAGGATCGCATTGGCGCCCAGCTTGGCCTTGGTCTCGGTGCCGTCGAGCTCGAGCATGGTCTTGTCGACGGTGAGCTGATCGAAGGCGTCGACGCCGGCCAGGGCCGGGGCGATCTTGTCGGTCACGTTCTTGACCGCCTTGCTGACGCCCTTGCCGAGATAGCGCTTCTTGTCGCCATCGCGCAGTTCGATCGCCTCGTGCTCGCCGGTGCTGGCGCCGGAGGGGACCGCGGCGCGACCGACGGCGCCGGAATCGAGGAGGACGTCGACCTCGACGGTGGGATTGCCACGGGAGTCGAGGATCTCGCGGGCTTGGATATCAACGATGTTGCTCATGTACGTGTTCAGGATTCGTTCCGAAACACCGAGAGAACCGCACGCGCCCTCGAGCGTCAAGACGCCCGCGCTGCGGCCATGGCCTCTTCGGG
>JACCEB012169938.1_pt1 | contig 11090 bp, 10 predicted proteins | sample 7454761 | NCBI WGS metagenome assembly JACCEB01 (sample SAMN15323454, study PRJNA562643) | freshwater metagenome | isolation source: river surface water | place: USA:Blue River Watershed | collected 2017-08-18 | reverse complement strand
CTGATCGTGCCGCTGGTGGTGAAGTTCCACGGCGGCTGATCCCGCCCCGCTCCCTGAGCGAAGCCCGCCACTTGGCGGGCTTTTTTGTGGGTGCAAACCTCGGCCTCGCGCACCCGGTACCATCCGGCCCCATGACCGAACTCGTCGTGCGCCGCCTGCTCGTGGACATGGAGCAGCCCATCCCCCGCCACTGGTGCGCGGGCGATGCCTTCCGCACGGCCTTCATGAACGCCCTGTCCATGAGTTTTCCGGTGGGCGAGCAGTTCTTTATCGACGCGGTGCGTGAAGGTCACAAGGCCCTGCCCCCGGAGCAACAAGCGCGCTACGCGCAGGAAGTCCAGGGCTTCATCGGCCAGGAGGCCACCCACCGCCGCCTGCATGGCCTGTACAACGACCACCTGGAGCGGCAAGGCCTGGTCAATCACTGGGGCCCACGCGCCCTGCGCCGACGCCAGATGCTGGACGGCCTGGACGTGCGACACGCGCTGGCGGCCACATCCGCCTACGAGCACTTCACCGCCATCCTGGCCGACTGGCTGCTGCGGCATCCGCAGGCCCTGGGCGAACAGGACACTCGGCTGGTGACGATGTGGCTGTGGCATGCGTCCGAAGAATCCGAACACAAATGCACCGCCTTCGACCTGTACCGCGCCCTGGGCGGTAACGAAGCCTGGCGCCTGAAGTGGTTCCGGCGCATTACCTTTTTCTTCATCACCGACGCCCTGCGCCAGACCGTGAGCAACCTGCGCCGCGACGGCACCTTCTGGCACTTGTCCACCTGGCGCAGCGCGGTGACCTTCCTGTTCGGGGCCGGCGGCCTGGTGCGTGACACCCTGCCCGCCTGGCGCGCCTACAAGCGGGCCGACTTCCATCCGAACCAGCAGGACTCGCAACCGGCCACCGAATGGCTGCTCGCCCACAGCGGCCAGTACCAGGCGCTCTCCCGACCGGCCGCCTGAAGCCGTAGCGGGCACCCCGCCCTGGCCGAAGCCGCCGGGCGCGGCGGCACAATGGCGGGATGCAGCTTCACTTCATCGCCAACATGCCGCAGCCCGGGTCCTCGGGCGAAACGATCCCCGTCATCGATCCCTCCGACGGCCAGGTGTTCGAGCACCTGCAACGGGGCACCGCCGAGGACATCGACCGCGCGGTCCATGCCGCCCGCCACTGCTACGACACCGCCTGGAGCAAACTGAGCGCTGCGGAGCGTGGGCGCCTGCTGATGCGCCTGTCCAACAAGCTGGCGCAGCACGAGGAAGAACTCACCGCCCTGGAACAGCGCGATTGTGGCAAGCCGACACGCCAGGCCCGCGCCGACGCCGCGGCCATCGTGCGCTATTTCGAGTTTTACGCCGGCACCTGTGACAAGCTGCATGGCGACACCATTCCCTATCTGGACGGCTACTCCGTCATGACCTGGCGCGAACCGCACGGCGTCACTGGCCACGTGATTCCCTGGAACTACCCGATGCAGATCTTCGGGCGCAGCGTCGGCGGTGCCCTGGCCGCAGGCAACGTCTGCGTGGTCAAGCCCGCCGAGGACGCCTGCCTCTCGCTGCTGCGGGTGGCGCAACTGGCTGCCGAATGCGGCTTTCCCGCGGGCGCGATCAACATCGTCACCGGCTACGGGCACGAAGCGGGGGACGCGTTGGCGCGCCATCCGGGCATCGACCACATCAGCTTCACCGGCAGCCCGCGCGTGGGCACCCTGATCCAGCAGGTCGCCGCCGAGCGGCATTGCCCGGTCACCCTCGAACTGGGCGGCAAGAGCCCGCAAATCGTCTTCGCCGACGCCGATCTGGACCTGGCGGTGCCCGCCATCCTCAATGCCATCGTGCAGAACGCAGGGCAGACCTGTTCGGCCGGCTCGCGCGTGCTGATCGAGCAGTCGATCTACGAACCCTTGCTCGAACGCCTGGGTGACGCCTTCACCCGCCTGCGGGTGGGGCCGGCGGCCATGGACCTGGACGTCGGCCCCCTGATCCGCGCCAGCCAGCAGCAACGCGTCTGGGATTTCCTGTCCGACGCGCAATACGCCAACATCCCGGTGGTCGCCGCAGGCCAGATCGTGGATGAAGCGCCCGAGACCGGCTTCTACCAGGCCCCCACCCTGCTGCGCGACGTGCCGGTGGACCACCGGCTGGCGCAGGAGGAAGTGTTCGGCCCGGTACTCGCCGCCATGCCATTCCGTGACGAAGACGACGCCGTGGCCCGCGCCAACGCCACGCCCTTCGGTCTGGTGGCCGGTGTGTGGACCCGCGACGGCGGACGCCAGATGCGCATGGCTCGCCGCATCCGCAGCGGCCAGGTGTTCATCAACAACTACGGCGCGGGCGGCGGCGTGGAACTGCCCTTTGGCGGCGTGAAGTCCTCGGGCTACGGGCGCGAAAAAGGCTTCGAGGCCTTGCTCGGGTTCACCACCCTCAAGACCGTGGCGATCCGCCACGGGTGAACCCCGGGGCGATCAGCGCACCCGCGCGCTGGCCGCGATCGCCTCCACCCCGGGCAGGCCGCGGCGGAAGAACCCCAGTCGTGGCGCCGCATAGCTCAGAGCATGGAGCTGGTCATCACGTACGGCCACCCAGCCTGCCACCGACAGGTGTACCTCGTCGTGCGACCGCACCACCAGGAGTTCGAAGCGCAAGCCCGGCCCACCGGCGAACACGACCGGCTCCAGGCGCGTGAGCCTGACCGCCGAGCCCTCGGCTGCATACAGGACCTCGAACAGGTTGGCCAATTGGTCGGGTGCCATACCGGCACGAAATACCGGTACGCGTAACGGCTTGCCGCCATGGGCGGGCGGCGCAGTCACCATCAGCGGCTGCCCGCTGCGGATGCCGGCCCACAGACGCAGGTGGTCCAGCGCCAGACCCTCCTGGATCCAGGCTTCATACGGCTGCTCCAGACCGGAGGGCGCGAGCCGGTTCCAGGCCTGACCCACCTGCACGGTCATGCGACCACGCAGGGTCTGCTCGCCTTCGATCTTCACCACCGTGCTGCAGGCGGCCAGGGTGGCCACCAGGACCAGCACAAACACACCGCGTACCCCGTGCAAACCCGTCATGACCTGAGCTCCGACACATAGCTGCGAATCAGGCCTGCATCCCCGGCCTGGGGATCCAATGCGAGGTAACGCTCGAAGGCTGCCGCTGCCGCAGGCGCGTCGCCCTGGCGCCGGCGCAAGAGGCCCAGGGACCGAAACGCGGTGGCGGGCGCCTGCGGGGTCGCAGTGACCTGCGCCAGGTCCTGGCCGGCGCGCTCGAGGTCGCCGGGCGCCTCGCGCAGGCGATACACCTCGCCGCGCGCAAAGCGCGCCGAGGCATCGCCCGGTGCACGAGCCAGCAGGCGATCGAGCAGGACCAGGCTCTGCTCATACTGCCCACGCCGCACCTCCGCCACCAGCCACTCGAAGCGATGGCCGGCGATGGCAAGCGCCAGGGCCGGCGCCCCCGCTTCACCCCCCCGGCTACCCGCCAGGCGCAGCAAGTCGTCGCGGCGGTTGGCGGCAGCAGGATGGGTGGCCAGGAGCGGGTTGCGCGTGCCGGCGTCTTCGCCGTCGGTTACCCGCATCTCGCCCAGAAGGTTGTCCCAGACCTGGGCGGCTTGCGCACCGTCATAGCCGGCACGCTGCATCAGGGCCATACCCAGTCGGTCGGCGCGGGTCTCCTGCTCGCGGGTGAAGGAGAACATGCCGGCGGTGATCCCCATCTGGGCCACCGCACCCGCCACGCCGAACAGACCGATCACCTGCGCAAAGGCGGCGCGGTTGCGGGTGTCGCGCAGGCGCTCCAGTGAATGCCGTTCCAGGTAATGCGCCAGTTCATGCCCCAACACCGCAGCGAGCTGCGCCTCGTTGTCCATCCGCAGGAGCAGACCACTCCAGACCTGCATCATCCCGTTGGGGGCCATCGTGGCATTGAACTGGGCGTTGCTCACCACATGCACCCGCACGTCGGCGCAGTGTTCGCCGCCCAGGCGGCACACCAGGTCCTGCAGGTAACGCACCAGGGCCGGATCGCGCAGGACGAAGGGGCTGCGGCGCAGGCGCTGCTCCTCCCGGTCCATGAGGGCCCAGAGGCCGCCCTCGTCGGTGTCGGCGGCCGGCGGCGTGAAGCGCCCGGGCAGCACCAGCGGCTCAGGGCTGCTCGCGGCGGCCGCAGGCAGGCCCAGGCCCAGCGCACCCAGGCAGTGGCGGCAGGTGCTGCGCAGGAAGCCGCGACGTCCTGGGGCGGGCGGCGGCGCAAGGCGGGCGGGCTGCGGGCGGGACGTCATGGGGCGGATGGAAAGGCTTGCAGCAACACGTCCAGCGTTTCCTGGGCACTGCCTGGCTCGCGCAGGTCACCGGCGTTGCGACGCAGCGCGTTGAACCAGACCACCCGGCCGTCACGCAAATCCACCAGCGAGGCATAGCCCACCTGGGAGCCGCCCGCCATGCCCACCCCGAGCAGGGCCATGGCCAGCATCGTCGCCTTGCGCTGTGCGCTGGCATAGGAGTCGCGGATCCAGAAGAACAGGGCGTAATCGGCGCCGGTCTTGTCACGCAGGGGGGCGACCGCGTCCCCCAGGGACCATTGCAAGCCACCGGGCTTGGTCGGCAGGCGCCACACGCCGCCCACCACGTGGTGCAGGAAGATGGCCTCGGCCACCGCGCCATGCAGGGCGGTGAGCTCCGCGAAGTCATCGAGATCGCGCGCGGTAAGTTCTTTGAAGCGCGTGCCGAAGGCCTTGCGCCGGGCGTGCAGGGCCTCGCGGAAATGGCGCTGAGCGGCAGACGTCCAATCTGCGCGCGGCTCAGACACGCCACCGGCGCTGATGGAGAACAGTTCCAGGTCCGCGGGCACAACCAGCAGGGTCGAACCCGCCGTCCGCTGGATGAACCCGGGCGCCAGCTGCGGCGAGGCGGCCACCGGCGGGGCCGCCTGAGCGGGCTGCGGCGTCTGGGCCTGGCCGCTGGCGGGAAGGCAGGCCCAGGCGGCCAGCACCCACGCCGCCACCACCGCCCTGCCCGTCCCGGATCCACCCACCATATCCGCCTTCCGCACCCGTGGGTGCAACAGCCGCGATGATAGGCCCGGCGGCGCCCGGGGCCAGCCGCCGCCCCCGGTGCAGACCGGACCCCTGGCTGATGAGCAACAATCCTGGCTACAACCCGGAACCCCACGAGGAACCCATGCGAGTCCAGGACAAATCCATCATCGTCACCGGCGCCGGCGGCGGCATCGGCGAGGGCATTGCGCGCCGCCTGGCCACCGAAGGCGCGCAGGTCATCGTCAATGACATCGACGCCGCCCGCGCTGAAGCCGTGGCGGCCGCCATCCGCGCTGCGGGCGGTCGGGCCACCGCTGTCGCTGCCGACGTCACCCGCTCGGACGACGTGAAGGCGCTGGTCGCCGCCGCCGTCAAGCAACACGGCCAACTGGACGTGATGGTGAACAACGCCGGATGGACGCACCGCAACCGCCCGGCCCTGGAGGTCAGCGAGGCGGAGTTCGACAAGGTCTACGCGGTCAACGTCAAGAGCATCTACCTGGCCACCCTGCACGCCGTGCCCGCGCTGCGTGCCAATGGCGGGGGCAGCTTCATCAACGTGGCCTCCACCGCCGGCCTGCGGCCCCGCCCGGGTCTGACCTGGTACAACGGCTCCAAGGGCGCGGTGATCACCACCAGCAAGTCGCTGGCGGCGGAACTGGGGCCCGACAACATCCGGGTGAACTGCATCAACCCGGTGTTCAACCCCGACACCGGCCTGTCCGCCGAATTCGCGGGCGGCCCGATCAACGACGCGGTGCGCGCCAAGTTCCTGGCCACCATCCCGCTGGGGCGCTTTTCGACCGCCCTGGACGTGGCCAACGCCGCTCTCTACCTGGCCAGCGACGAGGCGGCCTTCATCTCGGGCGTATGCATCGAGGTGGACGGCGGGCGCTGCGTCTGAAGCCGTCCGTCCTGCTTGCCTGCAGGCGTGCGAGGGGCATGCGCGCAGCGGCACAATGGCGTCATGTCTGACCGTGTGATCCCCCTGGTCGCCCACCGCCCGCCCGCGCGGCCCGTGGCGGTGCCGCCGCTGCCGCGTGCGGACAGCGGCCCGGTGACCGACGCCCTGTGCCGACCGCTGCATGACCTGCGTATCAGCGTCACCGACCGCTGCAACTTCCGCTGCAGCTATTGCATGCCCAAGGAAGTCTTCGACAAGGACTACCCCTACCTGCCCCATGCCGACCTGCTCACCTTCGAGGAGATCACGCGTGTGGCGCGCCAATTCGTGGCGCTGGGCGTACGCAAGATCCGCCTGACCGGCGGCGAGCCGCTGCTGCGCAAGCACATCGAGGTTCTGATCGAGCGCTTGGCGCAACTGCGCACGCCCGAGGGCCAGCCCCTGGACCTCACGCTCACCACCAACGGATCGCTGCTGGCGCGCAAGGCCCGCGCGCTGCGCGACGCCGGCCTGCGGCGCGTCACCGTGAGCCTGGACGGCCTGGACGACGCGGTATTCCGTCGCATGAACGACGTGGACTTTCCGGTGGCCCAGGTCCTCGAGGGCCTGGACGCGGCGCAGGCGGCGGGGCTAGGTCCGATCAAGGTCAACATGGTGGTCAAGCGCGGTACCAACGACCACGAGATCCTGCCGATGGCGCGGCACTTTCGCGGCACGGGCCATGTGCTGCGCTTCATCGAGTACATGGACGTAGGCACCACCAACGGATGGCGCATGAACGAAGTCCTGCCCTCGGCCGACGTGGTAGCCCGCTTGCACGCCGAATGGCCGCTGGTGCCACTAGAGGCCGCAGCGCCCGGCGAGACCGCGCAGCGCTGGGCCTATGCCGACGGCGCGGGCGAGATCGGCGTGATCAGCAGCGTGACCCAGGCCTTCTGCGGCGACTGCAACCGCGCCCGTCTGTCCACCGAGGGCCAGTTGTACCTGTGCCTGTTCGCCAGCCAGGGCCACGACCTGCGTGCCCTGGTGCGCGGCGGCGCCAGCGACGATCAGGTCGCCGCGGCCATCGCTGCGATCTGGCAGGGGCGCGACGACCGTTATTCCCAATTGCGCGCCGCGATGCCCGCCGACCTGGCAGGCTTGCCGGGGAGCGGCCAGCGGCGCGTCGAAATGAGCTATATCGGCGGATGATTTCCTCGCAAGACATCACGGGCCTGATCCTGGCCGGCGGACGCGGCGCGCGCATGGGCGGCGCCGACAAGGGCCTGCAGAACTTCAACGGCCTGCCCCTGGCCCTTTACACGCTGATGCGGTTGCAACCCCAGGTGGGCGAGGTGCTGGTCAACGCCAACCGCAACCTGTCGGCCTATGAGTCCTTCGGAGCCACGGTGTGGCCCGACGCCCTGCCCGACTTCGCGGGACCGCTGGCTGGCTTCATGACCGGCCTGGAGCACTGCGACAGCCCCTGGCTGGTCACCGTACCCTGCGACACACCGCGCTTTCCGCTGGACCTGGTGCAGCGCCTGGCCGAGGCAGCCGAGGCGCAAGACGCCGAGATCGCAATGGCCCGCGCGCCCGAGTCGGACGGCGCGCTGCGCCCCCAGCCGGTGTTCTGCCTCCTGCGGCGCGAACTGATGGAGAGCCTGCACCAGTTCACCCAGGGCGGTGGGCGCAAGATCGACGCCTGGACCGCGAAGCACCGTACGGCCCTCGTGGACTTCAACGCGCCGGGCGACGACCCGCGCGCCTTTTTCAACGCCAACACGCTGGACGAATTGCGCCAGCTGGAACAAGGCGGCTGACCATGAAGACGTTGGAGCAGATCGCTGGCGAGCTGCAAGGCTACGACCCGCAGGCGCTGCGTGCCGAGGCGGTGCACGAGTTCCTCGAGCACCTGGTGGTCCCGCTGGCCGAGACCGAGACGGTCAGCCTGTTTGACGCACCCGGCCGCATCCTGGCGCAGGACATCGTGTCCCCCATCAGCGTGCCACCCCACGACAACTCCGCGATGGACGGCTACGCCTTCGACGGTGCCGCCTTGCAATCCGCAAGCGCCCTCGAACTGGACGTGGTGGGTACGGCGCTGGCCGGCCAGGCCTGGCGCGGCGTTGTGGGCGCGGGTCAGTGCGTGAAGATCATGACGGGCGCCATCATGCCCTCCGGTCTGGACACCGTGGTGCCACAGGAATTCGTGACGGTGCAGACCGCAGCGGGCACGACCCACGTGACCCTCCCGCCCGGCCTGCTGCAGCCCGGTGACAACCGACGCCTGAAAGGCGAAGACCTGATGCAGGGCCAGCCCGCGCTGCGCGCCGGCGAACGCCTGGGCCCTGCGGCCTGCGGCCTGGTCGCCAGCCTGGGCCTGCAGGAGGTGCAGGTGGTGCGGCGGCTGAAGGTGGCCTACTTCTCCACCGGCGACGAGATCCTGTCGCTGGGGGAATCACCCCGCGAGGGCGCGGTCTACGACAGCAACCGCCACACGGTACGGGCCCTGCTGATGCGACTGGGCTGCGAGGTGATCGACCTGGGCGTGGTCCGCGACGACCCGGCCCTGCTGCGCCAGGCCTTCACCCGCGCCGCGTCCGAAGCTGATGCGATCATCACCAGCGGCGGCGTGAGCGTCGGTGAGGCCGACTTCACCAAGGCCATGATGCGCGAGCTGGGCGACGTCGCCTTCTGGAAGATCGCGATGCGCCCGGGCCGTCCGATGGCCGTCGGGCGGATCGCCTCGGGTGGGCGGCACGCCGCCCTGTTCGGGTTGCCAGGCAACCCGGTGGCCGTGATGGTGACCTTCCTGGCCTTTGTGCGCCCCGCCCTGCTGCGCCTGATGGGGGCACGGCCCGAGCCGCAGATCCTGCTGCGCGCGCGCTGCGGCGAGGCGATTCGCAAGAAGCCCGGGCGTACCGAATACCAACGCGGCATCGTGACACGCACGCCCCAGGGCGAGCTCCAGGTGTGCACCACCGGCAACCAAGGCTCGGGGGTGCTGCGTTCGATGGTGCAGGCCAACGGCCTGATCGTGCTGCATCACGACCAAGGCTCTGTCGCCCTTGGCGACACGGTGGACGTGATGCTGTTCGACGGCGCGATCTAGCGCCGCCGCGCCTCACTGCCGCAGCAGGTTGCGGCCAATCATGTCCTGGCGCGGGTCGGTCAGTTCTAGCAGTTCAGGCGCTGGGGGCACAGGCAGCCGCAAGCCGGTCAGGCGCAGCAGGGTGCGCAGCTCGAACAACACGGTCTGCTCCATCTTCGCATCGGGCTGCAACAGCTGCTCATGCCGCAGCAGTACAGCCTCGAGCAGTTCCAGCACCGGTCGGGGCACGAACAGGCCGCCATCGAGCTCGGGGATGGCCTTGGGAAGTTGTCGCATGGGGGTCTCCTAGTGGCGAAGGAGACTAGGCGGACCCCGTCGGCCCCGCTGTCGGCGCACGCCGCGAGGCGGGGGCAGGCAGCGGCGGACGGGGCGCCTCACTCGGCATGGACCCCGGCCAGCGTGACGGTGGCTACTTGGCGATCAGGTCGTCGGGCGCAGGGTGCGCCGCGGGCACTTCGCGCGCCGAGGCCTTGTTGGCGCCCGGCACCGACCGGCGCGCGAACAGCGTGTACATGGTGGGCACCACGAAGATCGTGAGCAGCGTACCCAAGGACATGCCGCCCACGATGACCCACCCGATCTGCTGGCGGCTCTCGGCGCCCGCGCCGGTGGAAATCGCCAGGGGCACCGCACCCAGCACCATGGCCCCAGTGGTCATGAGGATGGGGCGCAGGCGCTGCGCGGCGGCCTGGACCAGGGCATCGACCATCTCCATCCCCTGCTCGCGCAGCTGGTTGGCAAATTCGACGATCAGGATGCCGTGCTTGGTGATCAGGCCCACCAGGGTGATCAGGCCGATCTGCGAGTACACGTTGAGCGACCCGCCAGCCCATTGCAACGCCAGGAGCGCACCGATCATGGACAGCGGCACCGACAGCATGATCACGAAGGGATCGACGAAGCTTTCGAACTGCGCCGCAAGCACCAGAAAGATGAACAGCAAGGCCAGCACGAACACGATGGCCAGGGCGCCCTGCGAGGCGCGGAATTCGCGCGAGGTGCCATTGAGGTCTGTGCTGTAGCCCGTCTTGAGGATCTTGGCCGCGGTCTGGTCCATGAAGGTCAGGGCCTGACCCAGCGAGTAGTCCGGCGCCAGGTTGGCGGTGATGGACACCGAGCGGCGCTGACCGAAGTGATTGAGCTAGCGCGGGCTGACGCTCTCGCGCACCTTGACCAGGGCCGACAGCGGAATCATCAGGTCGTTGCGCCCGCGCACCTGAATGCGGTCGATGTCTTCGGGCGTGGTGCGGCCATTGGACTGCACCTGCACGATGACGTCGTATTGCTCGGCGTCACGCTTGTAGCGGGTGACGTTGCGGCCACCCAGCATGGTCTCCAGGGCCTTGGCCACCACCTCGACACTCACGCCCAGGTCGGCGGCCTTGTCGCGGTCGACCTCGATGCGCAGTTCAGGCTTGTTCAGGCGCAGGTCCACGTCGGGCTGGATGATGCCCGGGTTCTTGGCAATCTCGTCCAGGAACTGGCGGGTCACGCGATTGAGGTTCTCGTAGCTGTCGGAGGTCTGGATCACGAAGTTCAGCGGACGCTCGCGGAACCCCTGGCCCAGCGAAGGCGGCGTGATCACGAAGGCGTTGACCCCGGGCAGCGAAGCCATGCGGGGACCCATCTCGCGCGCCAGTTGCAAGGTGGTGCGCTCGCGCTTTTCCCATTCGACCGCGCGAAAGATCACGCTGGCCTGCGACACCGTGGGGTTGCCGACGTTGCCGAAGATGCGATCGAACTCCTTGTAGTTCTGCCCCATGCGCTCCATGATCTGCGCGTAGCGGTTGGTGTATTCGAGCGTGGAGCCATCGGGTGCGTTGACCACCGCCAGGATGGTGCCGCGATCTTCCAGGGGTGCCAGTTCCTGCTTCATCCGGGGCCACACGCTGGCGATGCCCCAGGCCGCCAGCGCCATGACGACGATGACGCCCCAGCGCGCCTGCAGCAGCCAACCGCGCACGCCGCCCGTTCCACCCCCCGCAGGGGTCCAGCGCGCGGTGACGATCCATCGCAGCAGGCGCTCGTAGCCACCCGAGAGCGCAGTCAGAGCACGCTCCATGG
>JACCEB011942000.1_pt1 | contig 11091 bp, 10 predicted proteins | sample 7454761 | NCBI WGS metagenome assembly JACCEB01 (sample SAMN15323454, study PRJNA562643) | freshwater metagenome | isolation source: river surface water | place: USA:Blue River Watershed | collected 2017-08-18 | reverse complement strand
TTGATCGCAACGATTGCCTTGTCGTTCCACTTGGTGATCTTGCCCTGGTAGATGTCTCCAACAATCTTTGGAGTCAGGTTCAGGCGAGTTACACCCGGAAGGTTGTAAGCGATGGTGACTGGGCCACCTAGCAGCGGAACATATACGAAGTTCTTTGGCTTTGCCTCAGAGGCTGAGTAAAGAGAGTCAGAACCACCGAAGTCGTAGGTGCCGTTGCGGAAGTTGGTCTTACCGGTGGTGGAACCAACCGAGGTGTAGGTGACCTTGTGCTCGGTGTAAGCCTGAGTACAGACCTGCTGAAGTGCGTAGGTGTAAGAAGCACCACCAGCTGTGACTGTCTGGTTGGCGTTTGCTGGACCAGCGAATGCTGTGGTGGCTAGGGCGGCGATTGCCAGTGCCCCAAACAACTTGTTGCGCATTTAATCTCCTCGTTTTCGGAATGCGTGAAGAGTCTGACTTCACCGAGCTAACAACTGCTCACCAATTTGCTAACGCCAGGTGAACAGTTGGTTTCTAGCCGAAGCGGCCGTTGACGTACTCGTTGGTGCGTGGGTCGATTGGGCCGTAGAAGATCTGCTGAGTCTCACCAAACTCAACCACGTGACCGGGGGTGTTGTCCTCGGCTAGGAAGAAAGCGGTCTGGTCAGAGATGCGCTGAGCCTGCTGCATGTTGTGAGTGACGATGACGATGGTCATCGACTCCTTCAGCTCCAGGATCGTCTCCTCGATGCGGCGAGTTGAACCTGGGTCCAAAGCGGAGCATGGCTCATCCATCAAAAGCACATCTGGGTTCATCGCCAAGGATCGTGCGATGCACAAACGCTGCTGCTGACCACCAGAAAGTGAGATGGCTGGGTCATTGAGGCGGTCCTTAACCTCATTCCACATCGAGGCACGCACCAGGGACTGCTCAACCAAATCCCCCGCGTCAGAGCGAGAGATGCCGGAGAGCTTTAGTCCAGAGATCACGTTCTCCTTGATGGACATGGTTGGGAATGGGTTTGGCTTTTGGAAAACCATGCCGATCTTGATACGAACATCAACCGGGTCCACTGCCTCACCGTAGATGTCCTGACCATCGAGCAGCACCTCGCCACCAAAACCGGCACTTGGGATTAGCTCGTGCATGCGGTTCAAGGTTCTAATGAAGGTTGACTTGCCACAACCAGATGGTCCGATCAAGGCGGTGACCTGGTTCTCTGGGAACTGTAGGTTTACGTCCTTTAGAACGTGGCGAGCGCCGAACCAAACGTTTACGTTTCTAGCCTCTAGGTGGAAATTAGCCATTTACTTGGCGCTCCTTTTCTTAGCCTTTTTCGGCGCACTCGCTAGACGCGCTGCCGCAAACAGAATTCCTACGAAGATCAGCAGCACCATGGCTGCGCCCCAGGCTCTGGCGATTGAGGTGGGGTCACCCAGGTAGATGAAGTTGAAGATGTAACCCGGAAGTGTTGCCATACCACCGTCGAATGGGTTTACGTTGGTGCCGTTGGCTAAAGCAACGGTCAACAGAATCGGTGCAGTCTCACCGATAACACGTGCGATACCCAAAAGCACTGCGGTAACGATTCCAGATTTGGCAGCTGGCAGGGTGACCATCAAAAATGCACGGTAGGAAGGTGCTCCCAGGGCCAAGGCTCCGTTGCGCAGATCCTTTGGAACCAGTCGCAGTGACTCTTCAGCAACACGCGAAACCGTAGGGAGCATCAGCGGGATCAGCGCGAGAGCACCCATGAATCCCGAGTAGCCACTCCAACCCGAGAGAATCAGCATCGAGTAAATGAACAAACCGGTTACCACCGAAGGCAGCGCCGACATTGCCTGCAGCAGGGTGCGAACAATGCCACGACCAAACTCTCTGGTCTCAGTTAGGTAGACGGCGGTTGCGATTCCAAGCGGCACGGTTACCAGGGTTGAGATACCGACAGTGATTGAGGTTCCCAGAATGGCATGTCCAACTCCACCGATCTCTAGACCGGTTTTACCTGACACATAGACGTTGTTTTGGTAGATGAAGTGTGGGCTAATGGCCCTGAATCCCGACTCGATAACCGCCCAGAGGACAGAGATCAGGAGCACTAAGACAAACAGCGAGAGGAAGAACGTAACTACCAGCAGTAGTCCATCTCTGATTCCGCGCTTACCGAAGGAGAAATAACCAGCCCAACCACCTGCAAGAAGCTGCAGTGGCAAGAGGATGGTGAATAGTCCGGCCATGAAATCCATGCCGGTCAAAAGCAAGATCAGCCCAAAGACCGCGGATGGAACCACGATGGTGATGGCCGAGGAGAGCTTGACCTTTGCGCCAAGGTTTTTCCAAGGCTGAGAATTCTTTGGCCGTTCAACGGCAAGCATGCTGCTCAATCTTTCCTCCAAGGCTGTGCCTTCTGCACGATGTAGGACGCAATCGCGTTGATCACCAGAGTGATGATGAACAGCACAACACCGGCCGCTAGCAGCGCCTCAACCTCGTCTGGGGTGGCCTCACCAAAGCGAGCCAAGATCAAAGAGGCGATAGCTCCACCCTGAGGTTCAAGCAGGTTGAACCAGTTGTACTCGTCGAAGACCAGGTTTAGCACGAAGAAGATTGCGACCGTCTCACCCATGGCGCGACCAAGCGCTAGCAAAACGCCACCCAAAATTCCACCGGCTGAGGTTGGCAGAATCACCTGGCGCAATACCGACTCTCTGGATCCGCCTAGAGCGAGAGCGCCCTTGATGATCTCCTTGTCAACCTGGGAGAAAATCTCGCGGGTGATGGAGGAAATCAGTGGCACGATCATCACTGCAACCACGATTGACGCAATGAAAGGTGATCTCAGGAAGGTTCCGGTGTCATTGGCTAAAAATGGCAGGAACGGCGAGAAGGTCTCACTCAACATCTGAGCCCAGTGGGCACCGACGGGCGAAAAGACCCCTAGGCCCCAGAGGCCGATTACGACAGATGGAATTGCAGCCAACAGGTCAACAATGACGGTGGCTGCTTTTGCAACCGGAGTTGGTGCTAAAAACTCAATGAAGTATGCGATCGAGATTGCCATCGGAACAGCGATGGCGACACCGATAGCTGCAATCAGCAACGAACCCCAAAGCATTGGGCCGATGTGAAGGATGGGTGGGTTGGTGGTGTTATCCCAACCGGTGCCAAAAGCAAACTCAATAAGACCCTGCTTCTCAAACGCGGGCCAGGCACGGATAGAGAGGAAGAAAAGGATGAGACCGATGATGACAAAGGAGGAGTAACCGGCGGCCTTTGCTACCGCGAAGAAAACCTTGTCAGCCGTTCGAGATGGCTTGGCGAGAAGTTTTCGCTGGGTCGGAACACTCATGATTCAAAATGTTTGTGCGCAAAGGTGAAGCCTGATTGTTTCGAAGGTTAACGGCAGGTGAACTTATCAGCTCAGATTGACGATTTCACCGCTCCAGATTTGCCACATCCGCACCAGCATCACCGCCACGGTCAACCCCGTTGCACCAAGCACAACCGTCGACCATTTCGAACGCTCAACCAGTGCCCAAAACGCTCCGCCGACGGGGATGATCATGGCTACAAGCAGGTAACCAAAGTACTCCCAGGTGTCGACTTTCGCCTGCTGACCAGCAATCACCATTCCAAGCGAAACCGCCAGTTGAATTACGAGCATTACCTCAACAAATGCGGCTAATCCGATCGAAAAACCACTCGGCGGCCGCCCAATCAAACCCATCAAGACCAGCAATAGACCGATACCGAGCGTGAGGGAAAGCTGGGCCTGGTAAATCCACTCAACCATTTAACGCCTCCGGAAAAACCACCAGGGATTTATAACTCGAACCAGTCGGCTCCAAAATCCCGATCAACTTCCCTTTATAGATGGCACTTAGCATCCCAGTGCTGCTTATAGCCAAACGTTTTCCGTGGACCAAATCGATCGCCTGCTGATCAGTCAACTCTGCAATTGGATAGATCTTGGCAGCTGCCTCGGTGAGGCCCAAAAGCACTGGGTCCTGGTCGAGAGTTGATGCCTTCTCAATCTGGTATTCACCGATTCGAGTGCGGCGAAGTGCTCTCAAATGCCCACCAACGCCAAGGCTTTCCCCGAGGTCTCTCGCAAGCGCCCTGATGTAGGTTCCGGAGCTGCAGTCGACCACCACATCGAACTCTAAAAACTCATCGACTATTGCAATTTCAGAGACCAGCTCAAAGCGCGTTACCTCAACCTCACGGCTTTTTAGCTCCACCTCTTTGCCCTCGCGCACCAGGTCATATGCTCGCTTGCCGTCGACCTTGATAGCGCTAACGGCAGAGGGGACCTGTGAGATTCTTCCGGTCAGCTTGGCAATCTCAGTTTCAATAACTGCCCGGTTTAGATGCAATGCACTAGTGGATGACAGCACTTCACCTTCGGCATCATCAGAGACGGTGCTTTGACCGAGCCGGATGCGTGCCTCGTAGGTCTTGTCCGCCCCCACCAAAAAAGTGAGCAACTTGGTTCCTGAGTCAACTCCCAGCAGCAGCAAACCAGTAGCCATGGGATCCAAGGTTCCCGCGTGACCAATCTTTTTGGTGCCCAAAACTTTGCGGAGCTTCGCGACTACATCGTGAGAGGTAAATCCCTGAGGCTTATCAACCAAAACCAGGCCGGAGGGCAACTTAGTCTTCCTGGGCCTTTGGCTTTAGGTATGGATCGGCATCACCTGCAGGCTTTGCATCCTTCGCAAGACGCTCAACCTCTTCATCGCGACGCTTTGCCTCGGCAAGCAATTCAGCCAGTGCGCCAGCGCTGGCTGGAATCTCATCCAGCAACAGCTCGATGGTTGGGGTCACACGAACGCCAAGTTGACGACCGATCTCACCACGTAGCCGTCCGCGATTTCGCTCAAGAGCGGCAATCGTGAGCTGCTTGTCTTCCTCTGATCCAAGAACTGTGAAATAGATCTTGGCGTGAGTGAGGTCGGGAGATACTCGAACATCGGTGAAGGTCACAAAACCTAGGTCTGGGTCCTTTACGGCGCGCTCCAACGCCTCGGCGGCGAGAACCTTGATTCTCTCCCCCAGGCGTCTGGCGCGTGCGTGATCAACCATTAGACCCTCGGCTTCTCAACCATCTCGTAGGTCTCGATGACGTCATCGACCAAGATGTCGTTGAAGTCACCCAGACCGATACCACACTCGTAGTCAGTCTTTACCTCAGTGGCGTCATCCTTGAAGCGCTTCAGGGAGTCAACCTTGAGGCCTTCCTTGATGACGGTGCCGTTGCGCAGCACGCGAGCGAGCGCGTTGCGGCGAATCAGACCGGAACGTACGTAGGAACCTGCGATGGTGCCGAACTTGGAAGACTTGAAGATCTCGCGAACCTCCGCGGTACCCATCTGCTTCTCTTCGTACTCTGGCTTGAGCATGCCCTTGAGGGAGTTCTCGATGTCTTCCAAAGCGTTGTAGATAACGCTGTAGAAACGAACATCGACGCCCTCGCGGTCCGCACGCTCACGAGCCTTGTTGTCTGGGCGAACGTTGAATCCGATGATGACAGCGGAGTCAACAGTTGCCAGGTTGACGTCAGACTCGGTAATTGCACCGACACCGCGGTGGATGATGCGCAGCTGAACTGAGTCATCAACCTCGATCTTGAGTAGCGAGTCCTCAAGTGCCTCAACGGCACCGGAAACGTCACCCTTGATGATGAGGTTGAGCGATTCGACCTTGCCCTCTTCGAGAGCCTTGGTGAAGTCCTCGAGCGACATCTTCTTGCGGGTCTTGGCCAATAGCGCATTGCGATCAGCAGCCTCACGCTTCTCGGCGATTTGGCGAGCTTGACGCTCGTCTTCGGCAACCACAAAGGTGTCACCGGCACGAGGCACGGACTGGAGTCCCAACACCTGCACTGGTCGAGAAGGAGTGGCCGCGGTCACCGCACCACCGTTCTCGTCGAACATGGCGCGAACACGACCGTGTGAGGAGCCTGCAACGATGGCGTCTCCAACCTTCAAGGTTCCAGACTGAATCAGCACGGTAGCCACCGAACCGCGTCCGCGGTCTAGGTTGGCTTCGATTGCAACACCGCGAGCAGGCTTGTCTGGGTTGGCACGAAGATCCAAGGCAGCATCTGCGGTCAGTAGCACTGCGTCGAGAAGGTTCTCGATGCCCTGACCACGTAGTGCAGAAACATCCACGAACATGACATCGCCACCGTATTCCTCAGCGACCAAACCGAACTCGGTTAGCTGCTGGCGGATCTTGGCTGGGTTAGCACCCTCCTTGTCGACCGTGTTTACGGCAACCACGATTGGGACCTGAGCGGCCTGGGCGTGGTTCAAAGCCTCGATGGTCTGTGGCATAACGCCGTCATCCGCAGCGACAACCAAGATGGCGATGTCGGTGACCTGAGTACCACGAGCACGCATAGCGGTGAACGCCTCGTGACCCGGGGTGTCAATGAAGGTGATGGCGCGATCCTTGCCATCGTGCGTCGCGTGAACCTGGTAGGCACCGATGTGCTGGGTAATACCGCCGGCTTCGCCAGCAACCACGTTCGCGTTTCGGATCGAGTCCAGAAGCTTGGTCTTACCGTGGTCAACGTGACCCATAACGGTTACGACTGGAGGGCGAGCCTGCAGTAGGTCCTCGTCCTCGTCTTCAATATCGACTGAAATGTCGAGACCAAAGCCCTCGAATAGCTCTCGCTCTTCGTCCTCAGGTGAAACGACCTCGACCTTGTAGCCAAGCTCCTCACCCAAAATTGCAAAGGTGTCTTCATCCAATGAAGCGGTCGCGGTTGCCATCTGACCAAGGTGGAACAGCACGGTGATCAGCTGACCAGCGTTAGCGCCAATCTTGTCGGCAAAGTCCTGAATTGAAGCACCGCGGCGAAGACGCACAACGGTGTTGCCATCGCCTCTTGGTACTACTGCACCACCAAGGCTCGGGGCTTGTCTTTGCTCAAACTCTTCTCTCTTGGTGCGCTTTGACTTTCTAGCCTTGCTCTTAGATCCACCCTTACCGAACGCACCAGCGGTTCCGGCGCCGCGGCCAGCGCGGCCAGCGGGTCCCGGACGGCCACCCGGAGCTGCGCTTGGAGCGCCGAATCCACCTGGACGAGGTGCGCCGAAGCCTGCACCACCAGCTGGGCGTGGTCCACCTGGACGTGGAGCGCCAGCACCTTGCGGACGAGGTCCGCCTGGACGTGGAGCACCAGCACCCTGCGGACGTGGTCCACCTGGACGTGGACGACCCATGCCCTGGTTGGAGGAAAACGGATTGTTGCCAGGACGAGCCATTGGGCGAGGAATACCCATGCCCTGGTTTGAAGAAAATGGGTTGTTGCCAGGGCGAGGAATGCCCTGCAGTGGAGTTGGCGCAGCTGGAGCAGCCGGAGCTGCAGGTGCAGCAGGTGCAGCGGGCGCCGGAGTTGCGGCGGCTGGACTAGGGGCTGCAGGAGCAGGAGCCTTCGGGGCTGCTGGTGCTGGCTTTGCCTCTTCGGTCTTTGCCTCTGGCTTGGCAGCCTTCGGCTCAGCCTTTGGCTTTTCTACCTTCGGGAACGCAGCGCGAAGCTTTGCGGCAACCGGTGGGGCGATCGTGGAGGAACCACCCTTGACGTACTCGCCAAGCTCCTCAAGTTTTGCCAAAGCAATCTTGGTATCGATACCAAGTTCTTTAGCTATGTCGTACACGCGTGGAAGCGCCACTTTTTCTCCTGTCCGGGCCTACCCGAACAGGGCAGGCTTTAGTGCTGAGCGGATCTCATTTCGAGGTTCTCATTTAATCGCCAGCATTTTTCTCTGCCTGTTTCTCGGGCCGGTTCTTGAGCTTGGCCACACTGGCCTCACCCAAAACTCTTTGGAAACCTTTTCTATCGATTGCCTTGTCGATGCAGCCCTGGTGAACCCAGGTTCCTCGACCGAGTGAGGAATCTCTGAAGACAAAGTCATCTTCGATTCGGACTACCCGGATTAGGTTTTTCGATAGATCGCGCTGACGACAGCCAACGCAGGTTCTTACTGGGTTCATTCTAGGGCCACCTACCCCGCTTGGGCTAGACCTAAGCGCCAGTATCTGGCTGAATGTCGATTTTCGCTCCAGTCAACTTGGCAGCAAGTCGGGCATTCTGCCCCTCTTTGCCAATTGCCAACGAGAGCTGAAACTCCGGAACCGTCACACGCACAGCCCTCAGTGCAGCATCAACCAGCCTTGCACTTGATACTCGGGCTGGCGATAGCGCGTGAGCGACAAACTTTGGAAGATCTTCGGAAAAGTCGACCACGTCAATCTTTTCTTCGTTCAGCTCAGCTGACACAGCCCTCACTCGCTGACCTAGCTCACCGACGCAGGCTCCCTTGGCGTTGATGCCGGGCTGCTTTGCAATGACGGCAATTTTGGTGCGGTGGCCGGCTTCTCTGGCAACTGATGCAATCTCAACCAAACCGTTGGCAACCTCAGGCACCTCAAGTGCAAATAGCTTGCGAATTAGACCGGGGTGGGTTCTTGAAACGGTGATCTGGGGACCACGAGGACCCTTTTGGACGCTGGTTACATAGACGCGAATGCGGCGACCGTGGGAGTAGTCCTCACCCGGAACCTGCTCCTCCGGAGGCATCATGGCCTCAATGGAACCCAGGTTGACGTAAACCATGTTCGAGCGAGTGCCCTGCTGGATTACGCCGGCAACAATGTCACCCTCTTTACCCTTGAACTCGCCGAGTAGACCCTCATCCGAGATCTCTCGCATGCGCTGGGCAATTACCTGCTTAGCCGCATACGCTGCCACACGACCGAATCCCTCGGGGGTGGCATTCTCTTCAGAGACCTGCTCACCCTCTTCGTTGAAGACGGGCTTATGAATGGTGACGTGACCGGTCTTGCGGTCTAATTCGGCGCGAGCTGACTTCTCAGTGGCGCCGATGTGCTTGAAGTAGGCAGCAAGAATTGCAGCTTCGATGATTGTGACCAACTCATCGAATGGGATTTCTTTTTCGCGCTCGAGTAGTCGCAGTACTGAGAGATCGATGTCCATCTTGTCGGCCTGCCTTTTTCTGTTATGAGCGTCGAGCTAAAAGCTCTTCAATCGCAGATTCTAGCCCTACCTGGACGCGCTCACCGCTTCGACGGTTCCAAAGCTCGACCTGACCCTCAGAAACTCCGCGGCCACAGATGATGACCCAAGGAACACCAATCAGCTCAGCGTCGGCGAACTTCACGCCCGGACTCACCTTTTGGCGATCATCGAGCAGCACGGTGAGACCCTTGGCTTCTGCCTGCATAGTCAGCGACTCTGCAGCTTGGAAAGGCTCGTCATCCTTACCGGCAGCGATGATGTGAACATCAGCCGGAGAAACCGACTCTGGCCAGATCAGGCCAGAGTCATCACGGTTTGCCTCAGCCAAAACTGCGACCAAGCGAGTAACTCCAATTCCGTAGGAGCCCATGGTGACAGTGACCAGCTTCCCGTTTTCGTCCAGGACCTTTAGATCCAAAGCTTCGGCATACTTTCGACCGAGCTGGAACACGTGACCAATTTCAATGCCGCGAGCTAGTTCAAGCTCTCCAGAGCCGTCAGGAGCAGGATCTCCGGCTCGAACCTCAGCGATGTCGGCCATACCGTCCGCTTCGAAGTCGCGGCCAAAGGTGAGGTTGAAGACATGCTTTTGATCAATGTTGGCACCGGTAATCCACATCGACCCCCTGGCGACTCTCGGGTCAAGCAGGTAGCGAATGCCTGAGATTCCGTCTTTGCCCAAGAACTGCTTGCCATCTTGAACTGGGCCGATGTATCCCTTCACAAGCTGTGGGTACTTCGCGAAGTCGCTCTCGTTAGCGGCCTCGACATCATTGGGTCCAAAACAAGCCTCGGCACGCTTTTGATCAACTTCGCGATCTCCTGGAAGACCAACCACAACCAGCTCGCGCTTACCATCCGGTGCGACCAGAGCAAGCACGACATTTTTTAGAGTGTCGGCCGCGGTGTATGGGCGAGGACCAGGGTGGTTTTGATTTGCGTAATCAACCAAGGTAACGATGGTTGGGGTGTTTGGAGAGTCAAAAATCTGTGGCGCCGGGTTGTTGGAGGCGTCAACCTCTGGGGCAGGCGCAAAGCTAACCGCTTCGACGTTCGCGGCAAAGCCTCCGGCCGATCGCACGAAGGTGTCCTCACCAATTGGTGAGGGGCTGAGGAACTCTTCCGACTTTGAACCACCCATCGCACCAGCATCAGCCTTCACAACCACGTACTCAACACCGAGACGCTGGAAGATGCGCTCATAGGCATCACGCTGTGCCTGGTAACTCTTCGCTAGACCCTCATCGGTGACATCGAAGCTGTAAGCGTCCTTCATCACGAACTCGCGACCACGAAGTAGACCTGCCCTCGGACGAGCCTCATCGCGGTATTTGTTCTGAATCTGGTAGATCGCGAGCGGCAAATCTTTGTAGGACGAATACATGTCCTTCACCAAAAGCGTGAAGACCTCTTCGTGGGTTGGTGCCAACAGATAGTCGGCCTTCTTGCGATCCTGCAGCCGGAAGATGTTGTCGCCATATTCTTCCCATCTACCGGTGGCCTCATAGGGCTCCTTCGGCAGAAGGGCTGGGAAAAAGACTTCCTGAGCCCCGGCTCGCTCCATCTCCTCGCGCACGATGCGCTCGATGTTTGCCTTGACCCTGAGACCTAGCGGCAGCCAAGTGAAGATACCCGGGGCTGCGCGACGGATGTATCCGGCGCGAACTAGAAGACGGTGGCTTTCAACTTCAGCGTCGGAAGGATCCTCGCGAAGTGTGCGCAAAAACAAAGAGCTCAGGCGAATTGGCATGAGCACAATGTTAGAGCTATTCGCCTACGCTCACCTGCGCAGTACCAACGATTGCAGGATCCATTTCGGCTGCAATCCGGTTAGCCTCTTCGATCAACGTGGCGACGATTTCGGTTTCTGGGACGGTTTTGATGATCTCGCCCTTCACAAAAATCTGACCCTTGCCGTTTCCGGAAGCAACACCGAGGTCTGCCTCACGAGCCTCACCCGGTCCATTTACCACACAGCCCATTACAGCAACGCGAATTGGCACGGTTAGATGCTGCAGCCCCTCGGTCACCTGGTTGGCGAGCGTGTAGACATCGACCT
>JACCEB011589469.1_pt1 | contig 11095 bp, 8 predicted proteins | sample 7454761 | NCBI WGS metagenome assembly JACCEB01 (sample SAMN15323454, study PRJNA562643) | freshwater metagenome | isolation source: river surface water | place: USA:Blue River Watershed | collected 2017-08-18 | reverse complement strand
TTTGCCAGTCGAGTAGCCAAGAAATTTGTTTAGAATGGATTGATGGCCAGTACTGGCTTCACTCCGATGACCCTAAAGAAAATCCGGTGAGTGTGATGATTGATAGGGAGTTAGAACGTCACCTGAGCTATTTTAAAAAATCCTCTATCCATAAAGAAATTCTTGCCCGGGCCCTAGGTATAAAAAGTGGTGTGCGACCTAAAGTCCTGGATCTCACCGGTGGTTTTTTAGGGGATACTCTTTTGATGCTTAGTTTTGGCTGTGAAGTCACAACTCTTGAGCGCCATCCTGTCGTTTCTTTTTTAATCAAAAGTGCTCTTGCTAATTCCCAACATCCCTTACTCGCTCATCTCAATTATGTTTCTTCAGATGCAGAAACTTATTTGAGAGCTCATTCCTCACAGGAAGTCATTTTTTTTGACCCTATGTTTGAGGATGCCAATGAGAAAACTCTCCCCAAAAAAGAGATGCGTATATTTCGATCCGTGGTCGGTAAAGATCTTGATGCCAAGGATGTGTGGGCCCTTGGACTATCATGTCGCCCAAAACGTCTGGTGGTCAAGCGACCGCGACTCTCAGTGGCCCTTGGAAATACCCCGGATATTTTATTTGAGGGCAAGGCTACGAGATATGATGTTTATTTGCCGAAAGAGTAGAACTTTTGCATCAAATCTCCTAAAGTAAAGTCTCAATTTCCGGAGATTTTATGACTACTAAATATGACGTTTATGCCATAGGTAATGCGCTTGTTGATATGGAGTATGAAATCAGTGATGATTTCCTTGAAAAGTTTCAAATTGATAAAGGGTTAATGACTCTTGTTGATGAGGCAAGACAAAACGCCCTTCTTGATACTCTCGGTGGAACGCCCCGTAAACAGCAATGTGGTGGCTCTGCGGCCAATACGGTGATTGCTGTTTCTCAATTTGGTGCGAAGGCTTTCTATTCGTGTAAAGTTGCTTCTGACCCCATTGGAAACTTCTATTTTCAAGACTTACAAGATAATGGCGTGGATTCAAATCTCAAGATACAAAATCGTCAATCTGGGACAACAGGCAAATGTCTTGTTCTGATTAGCCCAGATGCTGAAAGAACAATGAATACATTTCTAGGAATAACTTCTTCAATCAGTAAGGAAGAGATCATCCCAGAAGCCATCAAGAATTCAAAATATATGTATATGGAAGGCTATCTTGTGGCCTCTCCAACTGGAAAAGAAGCTGCTATTGAGGCCCGAGAACTTGCAGAAAGTTATGGCGTTAAAACCGCTTTAACCTTTTCTGATGTGAATATGGTTAAATTTTTTAGAGAAGGACTTATGGAAATGATAGGCCCAAAAGGGGTTGATCTTCTTTTCTGTAATGAGTCTGAGGCCTTAAGTTTTACCCAAACACAAGATATCTTTGAGGCCCGTGAAAAGCTAAAAAAAGTATCAAAAACTTTTGTCATTACTCGTGGTGAAAACGGGGCCATGATTTTTGATGGTGTTACATTTATTGAAATTGAACCGTATTCAGTGAAGGCCGTTGACACGAATGGGGCAGGCGATATGTATGCGGGAGCCTTTTTATTTGCCATTACCCATAATCATTCTCATGCCTCAGCTGGTAAACTTGCCTCTTTAGCGGCGAGTAGAGTAGTAGGTCAGTTTGGTCCACGTCTTAAATGGCATGAGACTCAGGAAATTAGAAATCATATCCTTGGAGATGCATAATGAGTGACTATCTTTTAATTAAAAAAGTATTCGATGTTAAACCGGTAGATCAGATCATCACTGTGAAGGGATGGATTAAATCATTGAGACAATCTAAAAAATTCTCTTTCATGGTTTTGAATGATGGAACAACTCAAAAAGATCTTCAAATCATCGTTGATGCGAGTCTTGAAAATTACGAGGAAGTCACAAAGCTTACAATGGGATCTTCTGTTGAGGTTGAAGGGCTTTTGGTTGCCTCACAGGGGAAGCAACCTATAGAAATGCAGGCAAAAAAAGTTCATGTGTTTTGTCTTAATGCAGAAGATTATCCTCTCCAGAAAAAAGAAACTTCCCTTGAGTATTTAAGAGAAATTGCTCATTTGCGCTCAAGAACGAATACTTTCTCAGCCGTTTTTAGATTAAGACATGTCCTTGCTCAGGCAACTCATGAGTATTTTACGAATGAAAGCTTTACCTATCTCCATACTCCTATTATCACGGCTTCTGATGCTGAAGGTGCCGGTGAAATGTTTAGGATATCAACACTTCATCTAGATAAGCTTCCGAGGACTGACAAGGGTCAGATTGATTTCACAAAAGATTATTTTGGAAGAGAAACATTCTTGTCTGTTTCAGGTCAGCTTGAGGCAGAAACATTTGCAGTTGGTGGATTAGGACGTGTTTATACCTTTGGGCCTACTTTCCGGTCTGAGAATTCCAATACGGCCCGACACCTTTCTGAGTTTTGGATGGTAGAACCGGAAGCAGCCTTCAACACACTTGAAGATAATGCTAAATTGGCGACTGGTTACGTAAAGCATTTGATAAAAAAATCCATCGAGCAATGTGGTGATGAATTAGAATTTCTTGCTTCAAGATATTCACCTGAGAATTTAAAAACTTTAGAACACGTGATGAATTCACCATTTGAAATGGTGACATATACAAACGCGATTGAAATCCTAACTGAAGTTTCAAAAACTCATAAGTTTGAATATCCTGTGTCTTGGGGAATGGATCTTCAGACAGAGCATGAAAGATTCTTAGCTGAACAATACTTTAAGCGTCCTACAATTGTGACTGACTACCCTAAGGACATCAAAGCTTTCTATATGAAGCAAAATGAAGATGGAAAAACAGTTCGCGCCATGGATGTACTTGTTCCAGGTGTGGGAGAACTTATTGGTGGATCTCAACGTGAAGATAACTACCAAAAGTTAGTTAACCGCATGGAAGAAATGAAAATGGATACCAAAAATTATTGGTGGTATCTGGATTTGAGAAAATATGGATCAGTCCCTCATGCAGGATTCGGTTTAGGTTTTGAAAGGGCCGTCATGTATATTTCAGGAATGAGCAATATTAGAGACGTGATTCCTTTCCCTAGAACACCAAAGAATGCGGAGTTTTAAATGAAAGTTGCTGTTGTAACTGGTGGGTCGAGTGGAATTGGACTTGCGATTATTAAAAGTCTTCAATTACAAGGGATTAACGCCATTTCATGGGATATTAATCCTCCCAAAGAAGATGTGCCCTATATCGTTTGTGATGTCACAAGCGAAACTTCAGTGTCAACAGCAGCTCTAAAAACGATCGAATTATATGGAACACCATCAATTCTTATCAATAATTGTGGTCTTCAGTTCATGTCTTCAGTGGAAGACTTTCCGCTTGAGAAGTGGAACCAATTAATTTCAATACTTCTTACAGGTACTTTTTTATGCTCAAAGCACCTTATTCCTTCCATGAAAAAAGAAGGGTGGGGTCGCATAATAAATGTTTCTAGTATTCATGGTAAGGTGGCCAGTCCTTTTAAGGCTGCTTATGTTTCTGCCAAACATGGAGTCTTAGGTTTATCAAAGGTCATGGCCCTGGAACTAGCTGAATATGGAATTACGGTTAATTCAATTTGCCCTGGTTTTGTTGACACTCCCCTTATGCGCCAACAAATGAGTAAACAAGCCCAATTAAATAATATGAGTGAAGATCAAGTTGCTCATGAAATCATGCTCAAACCGGCGTGCATAAAGAAATTTACTACAACTGATCAAGTTGCAGGTATGGTGAATTATTTTATCTCTGATTCTGCTGCAACAATCACAGGCGAAGCTTTTTCTATGTCGGGTGGTTGGGGCATGGGCCAGTAGTTAGAAACTCCCAAATATTGAGCCTAGTATAATCACAGCAGTCGTTGCGATTACCGGGATGGCAACGGCTACAACAAAGATGTCTTTGTATGAATCCTTATGGGTAAGTCCACAAATAGTGAGAAGTGTGATCACTGCACCATTATGAGGAAGTGTATCAAATCCACCAGAGCTTAATGTGGCCACTCGGTGAAGTAACTCAGGTGAAATGTTAAATTGCTGAGCAAGTTCTAAATATTTTTCTCCCAAAATTTGAAGCCCAATACTCATCCCTCCTGAAGCCGAGCCGGTTATACCTGCAAGTAAATTAATGGCCACGGCCTCAGAGACAAGAGGATTAGAAGGAGAAATATTTAAAATCATTTCTTTCAAGGCACCAAACGAAGCCAAACCTGCGATGACGGCCCCATAACCAACTTCAGAGGCGGTATTAAACATTGGGAGAAGTGAGCCTAGGGTCCCCTCATTTATACTTCCTAAGATCGATTTATTATATTTCTTAAAAAAGAGAAGGATAAAAGCGATCGCGAGAGATAAAGATGAGATGATGGCCCACAAGCCTTTCAAAGCAGGAAGAGATGTTCCAAAATCTTTCTTGAGAAAATCTGAATTCCAATGAGGGATGAGAAGTTCAGAAAAAATAAAATTTCCAATGATCACGATAAGCAGTGGAGTTAAGGACATTAAAAAACTTGGTCTTGAAAATTCTTCATTTTCTTGACCAGAATCATCACTGGCCACGATTGTTTTTTTTGAGTTGTACTTCATCCATAACATCCCCAATGAAAACATAATCATTCCTGCAATACATCCTAGAAAAGGAGCAGCAAAGCTAGTTGTGCCAAAAAAGGGCATGGGTATGGCATTTTGAATGGCCGGGGTTCCTGGAAGTGCTGTCATCGTAAAGGTAAATGAGCCAAGAGCGATCGAACCTGGGATATATTTTCTGTGAATACCAGCTTTTTTAAATAAAGTCGTCGCAATAGGGAGAACAGAAAAAGCTACGACAAAGAGTGAAACCCCACCATAAGTCAAAAGGGTGCAAGCAAGAACTGTTGCAAGAATAGCATGCTGAGAACCTAGTTTTTTTGAAATGCTCAAACCAATCACTTCCGCAGCTTTTGAGTCATTCATGAGTTTCCCAAAAATGGCCCCTAGAAGGAAAATAGGGAAGTACTGAAGAATATACTTTGATAGCGCCCCCATAAAGACTTGAGTGTATTGGCTAAGTAAAAGACCTTGGTTGCTTGACAGGATGATCTCTGGCTGAAAAAGAGCAGCAATTAAGGCGCAAGCTGGAGCAAGAATGAGGACATTAATGCCCTTGTAAGCAAAATACATGAGTGAGGCAAGCGAGACTATAAGTCCAAAAAGACCGATCATTTGAAACCTTTAGATTTTAGAGATTAAAAAATTTGACTATGAGCTGGGTGCTTGAAGGAGACTCTGGATTAAAATTTCTTGAAACAGGAGCTCCGCCACTCCACTCATGAGCGAGTTCTTTTATGAAGACTAGTTCCTCATTGAAATTGAGGTAATTTATTTTTTGTCTGTTAAGAATGTAGCCATTTGGATAGCGAAGAGTCTCTTCATTTGTACGACTTGTATTTGATAAATTTCTTCTCCCATCATCCATGTAATCAACTAAGACTTCATGAGTTTGTGAGATGAGCTCTGCATGTAAAGGAAAAACTCTTTCATCTTTGAGCCCATGAATTATCATTGCTTGTTTCAGAAGACGTTTATTGTTCTTTTCTTTAAAGCATTTGAAAGCATGAAGTCCTAAGTCCTCCGGGCTCTTTTGATCCTGACGAGTCAGGACATCCTGGGCCTCAAAAATAGATTCCGCAACTTTATAGGCAAGGCCTGAGTGAACAGCAAAACCTTTAAAGTAGTCAGGATAGCAAACCGCTAAATTTTCGGCCATGGCCCCGCCGGCACTTAGCCCGGCCACAAAGATTTTATTTTTATCAATAGTGTAAGTTGAACTTACTAAGTTGAGAGCAGAAATAATTTCACCCATCTCATTTTGAGGATGTCTTATTTGTTGATTAGAGAAAAACCAATTCCAACAACGATCTGTGTTTGAGTAGTAATTTTGTTCAGGGACTAAAAGATAAAAGCCCCTCTTCTCTGCCTCTTTATCAAAACGAGTCCCTCTTAGAATAAGATCTGCTGTCTGCTTACAGCCATGGAGTAAGATCAATAACGGACGAGGGCCGTTGATCCTGCTTGGTTTAACAAAAAGGTAGTTCCTATTTTTTAAAAGAAGCGTCTCTGTTTTGGCATAGGCAATATTGAGAGTCGTCGATAAAATAAGGGATAAAAAAATCAGTACATTCATTTTTTTATTCTTTAACCAGATTCTCTGTTGCGAGGAGAACAGCTTCTAAAATATTTTTCATGTAATTAAAGTTTAGGCGCTCATCAACCACATCACATTTCGAGTGATAGCAAGGGTCAGCATCTCCACCGAAGAAGTTTTCTGAAATAACGACTGCTGGCAAACCATTTCTCCAGAATGAAGCATGATCGCTTCTATACGTACAGGCCTTAACTATGGTTAAAGGAAGTGAAAGTTCCGAAATTGCGGAGCGAATTGATTGAGAGAGATGAAGAGAGCTTGGTTTTTGACAATCAATCACATGAAAGCTTCCATCTTTTCTCTGATTCACACCCATCATTTCAAAATTAATATTTCCAATAATGTCTTTCTTGTTTTTTAAGGTCGCCACATAAGCATCAGAGCCAACTAAGCCTATTTCCTCTTTATCAAATCCTAAAATTCTTATTGTATAGGGGTAATTTTGCTTAGAAAGTTCTTTGGCAACGGCCAATAATCCTATTGTCCCTGTTCCATTATCGTTGGCCCCTGCGCATTTTACGCTATCAATGTGGGATGAGAGGATAAGGACCTTCTCTGGATTCTTAGATCCTAATTTTTCTGCGATAAAGTTTGTTCCATTCCCAAATGGCTGAGAACTAACTGAAAAACCTATTTGATTATATTCTTCTTCAAGAAATAGTCTTGCAGAGTCCAAGTTCTCATTTGAGCGACGATCAGGCGTAGCAGAAAATTGCTTTAATTTTTCTTTGAAAAAGGAGATATCAATTCTTTCTTTCTTAATTCCATGTGATTTTAAATTTTTAATCCCTGAAAGGGGAAACTCATAACTAACTGAGAGATAAGCTTCATAATCTGTTCTCCAGTCATGATTCTCATGTGGCCACACAGGTAGAGAAAAAAGCGTTAAAAGGAGCAGGGTCCATTTCATAATTTATCCTTAGATTTAATCCCTATGAATTAGCATGAAGACACCATAACTTAAAGAGAAGGGGGCATTTTTACTGATTTTGCGCACTGTGTTTGACGGCCTGTTTGAAGTCTTGAAACAATCTAAGTATGCATTTATTTTTATTAATAGTTCTTTCAGTTTCACTTGTCGGTTGTGGGAAAGGTTTCAAAAAAAACGATACCTTGCCCGAAGCAACTCAAGCACAATCTACCCCTGATCAATACACTATAAATCAAGATTATTTGGTTCAGCTGAATCGGTACAGAGTGAGTAAAAAACTTAGACCTCTCACTTATAGTTCAATTATTGAGGATGAGGCGGCAAAGCACTCACGATCAATGGCGATGCATACGACAACTTTTGGACATATTGGTTTTAATCGTAGATGTTCAAGAATAAAAACGAGACTAGGTCCTGTTCAACAGTGTGGAGAGGTTGTGGCCATGGGGCAGAAAACAGCCTCACTGGCGATGAAGTCCTGGCTCAGCTCTGATATTCATCGTCAGGAGCTTGAAAATCCTGATTACACTCATACTGCTATCGCAACTTATAAAAGTTTAAATGGCACCCCTTACTGGACACAGATTTTTATTGAGAAGTAGGCCTAATTAAAAGCTATTCGGAGTGATGAGTTTCCATCTTGGGCCTTAATGACATTAAGGTTAACGGGTATTGAAGATGTGAGCTCTTTAATATGAGAAATGACTCCAATCATGAGTCCTCGAGTTTGAATTTGTTTTAAGACATCTAAAACATCATGCAGTGATTCTGAGTCTAAAGTACCAAAACCCTCATCAATGAATAATGAATCTATTTCTGCTTTACCTCGGGTCATTTCTGCCAATCCGATGGCCATGGCCAGTGAAACCATGAACGTTTCTCCCCCAGAGAGGGTCGATATTTTTCGAACCCCTCCATCTCGGAATTTATCCATGATAAAAAATTCGGGAGTCATTTTATTAGATTTTGAGAAATGAATAATTTCATATCTACCCTGACAAAGCTTTTGGAGCTCTTCGTTCGTTTGAATGATAAGATTTTCTTCAACGATTGAAAGAACAAAAGTTCTTAACTCATCTTTACCTAAGACTTCATATAAGCGTACTTTCTTCTGATGCTTTGAAACGAGGTCATTTGTTTTTAATTCGAGAATTTTAATTTTGTCTTGTTTTCTCTCCCATGCTTCAAACTTAGTTTGAAGTGAAGCAAGTTCCATTTTGAGATCTGTTGTCATGTTTTTATGGAATTCTTTTTGTTTTATGATGAGATCATGGATAGGAATAAATAATTCAATAGGATCTGAAAGTTTAAGATCAAAATTTTTAAAACTGGAGATAATGAGAACAATTTCATCAGTTGAAGGTTTAAATTCTACATTTGAAATATCTTTAAGCGTGGCAAGTGTTTTGGAGAACACCAGGTCGATCTCTTTTATAATGTCATCAATCGAGATGAGTCTACTTTGAAGATCTTTAATTTTTAGCTCTTGAAGTCTTAATTCTTTATCCTTACTTAAAAACAAATCGTTTTTTTCTTTTAGCTCATTTGTCATCTCTTCAAGGATCGAAGCAGCTGTTTTTTTACCTAGTTTTGATTCAAGGTCATGCATCAAAGTCGTCGTTGCCTTTTCTTGTGTCGAGATAACTTCTTTGAGTTGAGTTAAATTCAAGTTGAGTTTTTTGATTTGATCAGCATGAAATGATTCAAGTTGTAAGCTCTTTTCAATCTCAAACTCGATTTCATTCAACTTGCGAATAAATTTCTCATCACTCTTGAGCATCGCAATAAGATTCTTATCAAGAGGGGTAGGTAAGGATAGCTCTTTTTCATATCGGTGAACTGCCTCTAATGAATTCTGTATTTGTTTTGAAAGGTGAGCGAGGTCTTTATCTAATTCTTTAATAATGTCTGCCTCACGAAGCAAATCTTTTTTTACAACTTCAAGCTCCAGAGTTTCTTTTTCCGTTAGCCATAGCTTTCTTTGAGAGTCATCAATTTTCTGGCGGACCTCTTCGATGCTGGGGATGCTTGAATGCAGGTGCAATTTAATCTTTTCTGTTTGGTCTAGGTTCTCAGCAAGATCAGCTTTGAGTTGAGTTGTTTTTTTCTTAATTCCCTCAATCTCACTCCCGAGGATTGTTTGATTGTAGATTAGCTCTCTTTCGCTCTTCATTACATCAGATAGATCTCTTATGACTTGGTCATTTTTAATTCTATTAATATCTTCAATGCTGAAAGGAGATCGACAAACGGGACATTGCTCGGACTCTACAGTGCTCGCATGAGTAAGGCACTCTTCAATCGCCGAAAGAAGTTTTCCCATTCTAAGTTCTTTTTGAATGTTTTCTAGTTTCTTTTCGCCTTCATTTTTTAAATTAGATTTTAAAGAGCACTCCTCATCTGAAGTTTTTAGTCCCGAAAGGATTAGGTTTTTTTTATTTTCTAAATCGGTCAGTTTTTCATGGGAGGATTTGTTGTGGTTGATTTTATCCTGGACCGAACTTTCCTCTTTTTTTAGTAATTCGACTTCTTTTTTTATCGTATTTATTTTGGAAGTGCTGGCTTCTAGCCTTTCAATCTTATTTGATCTTTCAATTTGTAATTCTTTATTTTTTTGGAGAGTCTCTTGCTTTGTTTCAAATTCTTTTGTTTTTTGTTCGAAAATATTCCATTTCTCAAAAAGATCGATAAGGTCAGTTCTTTTGAGAAGAGAGTAGTTGTGGACTAAGTTCTTTTCTAATTGTTTTTTTTCTTTTTTTTGTTCTTCAAGTTTAAGCTGGTTTTTATCCTTGTTTTCAAGAATTGACTTAATTTCTTCTTCTAGCGTTTTCTTAAAGTTAGTATTCTTGGCCAACTCCGCAATAAAGTGTCTTAATTTTTCCTCCTCCTTTAGGAGTTCTTGTAGGAGGGGCCTTTTTTCATCAAATATTGATTTTAAATGATCTAGCTCCTCTTGATAGTCTGATTGTGATTTAGAGAGCATGTTGAATTGAGTTGTTTCTTTCGCGAGAGCTTCTTTTAGTGCCCCAGTTTTCGACAAGTTTTCGTTATTCTTTTGATGGTAAGTTATAAGGCTTGAATAATTGAAGGCAAATTTTTCAATGATCTCAACCCAGTTGTCATAAAGCGTTGTTTTCGTTTTTAATTCTTCAATTTTTCCTGAGAGATTGTCTCCTTCTTCGTCAGGTCCTTTAAGGGCATGTAGCTCTATATCAATTTCTCTTATTTCCTTTTCTAAATCATCTTTCTCTTTTTTTAATATATTTGAAAGGCTATCAATTAGTTCTCCGGGGTAAAGCTTTTCCAGGATTTCTTTTCTCTCAGTGAAATTTGCAGTTAAAAAACGTGCAAATTCCCCTTGGTTGAGGATGATACACTTACAAAACTGATCAAAATCTAGCTGAAGGATATTTTCAGCTTTTTCGTTGAGGATGACTTTGGAAGAATTAAACTCAGCCTCTTCTATTTGATAAAGTTCTCGAGTTGGTACTTGTGGTGTTGAGTAGAGTTCACCATTTTGTTTTCTCGTTTTGACTTTCCATACGGCATAATAAATTTTACCTGCTGCTTGGAAAATGAGTTCAATCGCACCTTCCTTCTCACCTAGAGTGACGAGGTCATTTTGATTGATATTTGATTTATAGACTTTTCCGTATAGAACCAGTCCGATACTATTGAGAATTGTTGATTTTCCTGAGCCTGTCTCACCTGTTATGGCAAAGAGAGAGCTTTCTTTTTGGATATCAGCAAAGCTAATTTCGTGATCACCTCTAAGAGATGCGATATTTTTAATCTTTAATTTGATCAGGCGCATTTTTGGCTTTTTGAATGAGTTCTATAAAGTCGGATTTAATTTCATCTGGTACTTTTTCAAGTGCAGGATATTTTTGTTTGTAAAATTCTTCAAAAATTTCAGGCAATCCTAATTCAAAGATTTTTTTCTTTGAGGGCTTTTT
>JACCEB011006557.1_pt1 | contig 11095 bp, 10 predicted proteins | sample 7454761 | NCBI WGS metagenome assembly JACCEB01 (sample SAMN15323454, study PRJNA562643) | freshwater metagenome | isolation source: river surface water | place: USA:Blue River Watershed | collected 2017-08-18 | reverse complement strand
GATGATTTGCGCGAAGGAAAGCGCACCGTACTTATAGCAATGACGCTTGAATCACTTGACGCCCGCGGCCGCGAAGAACTACTTGCTCATTTAGGCCAACCTGAAATCTCCCCTGAAAAGATTGAAGAGCTACGTGCTCTCATCACTTCATCTGGGGCGGTTGAAAAGGTCGAGAATCTCATTGAGAAATTGACCAATGAATCACTTGCAGCAATCGAAGATCCATCAATCCACCCATCATCGAGAGAACTTCTCACTTACATCGCGCTGAGCGCGGTAAAACGGAGCGCCTAATGGTTGCACGCATCAAAGGTCCATCTCAGAAAGTTGTTGTCGTCGGAGCCGGTCTCGCTGGATTAAGCGCAGCGCTACGTCTGGCGGGCGCAGGTCGCGATGTAACTGTGATTGAACGCGAGTTAGTTCCAGGCGGTCGCAATGGCTTGCTCAATAAAGATGGCTACGCATTCGATACCGGACCAACCGTTCTGACCATGCCTTCATTGATCCAAGATGCATTTAGCGCTGTCGGCGAAGATATGAAGGATTGGCTAGAGCTGATGCCGGTCTCCCCTCTCTATCGAGCTTTCTATGCAGATGGTTCACAGATTGATGTCCATGCAGATACTGCAGCAATGGAACAGGAAATCCGCGAGAAAGTTTCTGCAACAGAAGCTGCCGGATATCGCGACTATGTAGATTTCGTTACCAAGCTCTATAAGTATGAAATGAACGATTTCATCGATCGCAATATTGATTCACCACTTAACTTGCTGACACCAAATCTTGCACGTCTTATTGCGCTCGGTGGGTTTAGACACCTTCAGCCTAAGGTGAATCAATTCCTCAAAGATCCTCGCCTGCAGAAGGTCTACTCATTCCAGGCGATGTATGCCGGCGTCAGCCCGCAGCAAGCACTTGCTATCTATGCAGTCATTGCGTACATGGATTCAGTCAACGGAGTCTTCTTCCCTAAGGGTGGAATGCATGCCGTTCCTCGTGCACTTGCGGCAGCTGCAGCAAAGCACGGTGTGAAGTTTGTTTATGGCTCTTCTGTAACCTCACTTGAGAAGCAAGGATCACGAGTCACGGCTGCAATAACCGATAAGGGTGAGCGGTACGAATGCGATGCAATTGTTATGAACCCAGATCTACCAGTTGTCTGGAAAGATTTGCTCGGCAAAGAACCTCTCAGCATTAAGCGCTTGAAGTACTCACCATCTTGCGTGACGCTTCTCGTTGGATCTTCAAAGCACTATGACCACATTGCACATCACAACATCCACTTTGGTGAATCATGGGATGGCGTCTTTGATGAGCTCATTAAGAAAAAGGTTTTGATGACGGATCCATCTGTATTGGTGACCGTGCCGTCACACGATGACAAATCTCTTGCACCTGCTGGTAAAGAGTCATATTACGTACTCTTCCCAACTCCTAACCTTGATGCCGATATTGATTGGACAAAGGAAAAATCACGTTATCGCGATGAGATGATCCGCGTCCTTGAAGCTCGAGGTTACGACGGCTTTGGTGATGCTATCGAGGTCGAACATATGACCACTCCCCTCGATTGGCAGGCACAAGGCATGGAGCGCGGTGCACCATTTGCAAGCGCACACACCTTCTTCCAGACCGGACCTTGCCGCCCTCGCAATATTGCAGCGGGCTTCGACAATGTCGTCTTCGCAGGCAGTGGAACCCAGCCTGGCGTTGGCGTTCCGATGGTTCTCATCTCGGGACGTCTGGCTGCAGAGCGCATTGTGGGACCTGTTAAGTAAATGTCAGATCTGCTTCAGCAATCTTATGACGAGTGCAAACGCCTCAATGCGCTTCATGGCAAGACCTATTACTTAGCAACCCTTCTACTGCCGGCGGCAAAGCGCCCACCGGTCCACGCACTTTACGGGTTTGCTCGCTATGCCGATGAAATTGTTGATGATCTTGCATCAACTCTGACTCCAGAAGAGAAGGCAGTGGCACTTCGAACTTGGGGCGACTCAGTTCTTGCAGATCTTCGAGCAGGATCGAGCGACGACCTTATCGGACGTGCATTGGTAGATACCGTAAAGAAGTATTCGATTCCACTCGAGTACTTCGATGCTTTTATGGTCTCAATGGAGATGGACCTCACCGTCACCCGATACAAGAGTTATGAAGATTTGATGACCTATGTCTATGGCTCTGCGGTTGTTATTGGTCTAGAGATGCTCCCTATTCTTGGATATAGCGATCCACGTGCGGTAGAAGCGGCAACAGCTCTTGGAACAGCATTTCAATTGGCTAACTTCATCCGCGATATCGGTGAAGATATTGATCGAGGACGCATCTACATGCCACTCGATGATTTGGCTCGCTTCGGTGTGTCGGAAGAGATGTTGCTCAAGCGTCAGTTGACGCCAGAGATAGTTGAGGCAATTAAGTATCAGATTGCTCGAGTAAGGGAGCTTCAAGAAAAGGCAGAGGCGGGAATCCAATACCTCGATCCAATTTCTCGCCCTTGTATTCGTGCCGCAAGTGAGCTCTATTGCGGAATTGTCGATGAGATTGAAGCTAATGGTTATGACATCTTCAATAAGAGAGCAACTACCTCAACGTGGCGCAGAGCGCGTGTTGCGGGAATCGCATTTATTCAGACTCTTTTCCTTCGAATGCGCTAGAGTTTTATCCACGGGAGCCACGGTGGCTGAGAGGAACTCAATAACGAGTTCGACCGTTAGACCAGTTCGGTAATGCGAACTGAGAATATTTGAGGATCTATATGTCATCCATCTTCTTTACCGCCTGGGGCTATGAAGTCTCTTATCTCGAATTCATCGCAGCAGTTGCATCTTTCATCGGCGTTGGACTGGGAATCACAGGCAAGCGAATCACCTGGCCATGGTGGGCGCTAAGCAGCGCTCTCTACGGAATCTTCTTCCTTCAATTTGATCTCTATGCAAGTGCTGCACTTCAACTTATCTTTATAGCAGCTGCAATTGCTGGCTGGTTTGGCTGGGAGGCAACGGGAGCAAAACCGGGGGCGCTCTCGCTTGAACTGCGTCTCATAACTATTGTGGCAATCATGGCGGCAACAGCTCTCTTAGTGCCTGGGCTCACCGATCTTGGTGCAACGGCAGCGCTTCCAGACACGCTTCTTCTATTTGGTAGTTTGGCGGCACAGATTCTGATGGTCTATGAGAAGTATGAGAATTGGCTTCTCTGGCTCGTAGTCGATGCTGGTTATGTTGCGCTTTATGCATCACAGGGACTTCTCTTCACTACAGTTCTCTACATCGCCTTTACGATCATGGCTGCATTGGGATGGAGATCTTGGTATGGAACTCACCGCCGCGCTATTCGATCTCTGTAAATCATCTGATCGCCCCATTATCGCAATAGACGGTCCAGCTGGAGCAGGAAAGACAACGCTTGCCAATCATCTGAGCGCTGCCTTATCTCTCAAATATAAGTGCGCCATTCTTCATATGGATGATCTCTATAACGGTTGGGATTGCGCCTTTGATCACCACCTAACAGATGCGCTGTTGGGCGCCTGTAAAGCGCATCAAAAAAGTCAGCGGATCTCTCTATCTCGCTATAACTGGAGCAGAGGTGAGTTTGATCCAGCCGAAGAGATTCCACAGGCAGAGCTGCTCATCCTCGAAGGCGTCGGATCAATGCAGAGCGCAGTCCGTCCTTTCTTGAGCGCTTCTATCTGGATAGATATCGAAGCTCACGCTGGCTTAGCGCGAGTGCTGATACGAGATGGTGAAGGCATCTCCCAGCAGATGCAGAAATGGCTCATTTCACAGGAGCAACATTTTCAGGAGAACGACTCACAGAACGCAGCTGATTTCGTCCTCAGTAACTAGAATCCGCACGTGTCAGATCTCAGCGGCGAACTCATCGACGGGCGCTATCAGCTCCTTCGCCAAGTAGCCAACGGTGGAATGGCAAGCATCTACGAGGGCTTTGATACTCGCCTCGATCGCAAGGTTGCGGTCAAGATTATGCATCCCCATCTTGCACAAGATGAACAATTTGTTGAGCGCTTTATTCGCGAGGCAAAAGCTGCAGCCGCTCTCTCTCATCCCAATATCGTGGCCGTTCAAGATCAAGGTTGGAACCAGAGCGGAACGCCTGCTGTCTTCATTGTGATGGAGCTTGTTGAAGGCCACACCTTGCGCGAATATTTACATCAGCAAGGGCGACTCTCATATCGCGATGGCATTCGCTTCCTCTTGCCGGTATTGAGCGCTCTCGCTGCAGCTCATCGCCAAGGTATCGTCCACCGCGACATCAAGCCAGAAAATATCTTGGTCTCGAAAGAGGGGCGTATCAAGATTGCAGATTTTGGGCTAGCAAAGGGTCCCCTGCTAGGCACGACCATGACAGTTGAGTCCAGTGTGATTCTAGGAAGCGTCTCTTATCTATCTCCCGAACAAGTGCAACGCGGTATTGCGGATTCGCGATCTGATGTTTATGCCGTTGGAATTACCGCCTTCGAAATTTTCACAGGCAAGAAACCCTTTGACGGTGCAGAGCCAATTCAGATTGCTTATATGCATGTCAATGAACGCGTTCCACGTGTGAGTACGATCATCAAAGATGTCCCTGCTGAGCTCGATGAATTGATTTATCGCGCGACAGCTGCAGATCCTGATGAGCGCCCTCGCGATGCCAATGAATTCCATGCGCTTCTTGCTGCTATTAACTCTCGTCTCAATCCAAAAGAGAATCAGCTCAGCCTAGAGCTAGATATTCCTATTCAACCCATGCGCCCTAAGCGGGAAGTGAAGTCACTTCGTAAACGTATCAAGGAAGCAACCACTCAAGTTCCTGTAGTTGAAAAGTCCGAACCTGTTGCCGTTGAAAGAGAGACCACGGCACAGGTTGCTCAACGGAAGAAGGTAAGTAAGCGGGTACGTCGAAATCGCTATATCGCAGCTGGTCTCGCCGTTGCACTCGGAATATCGGGCTGGTGGGTTCTTATCGGCCCTGGTTCACGAGTGGTCGTACCTTCAACGGTTGGCGCAACTCAGAGCGAAGTCACTGCAGCGCTTTCGCCATTAGGTCTCACCTCAATTGTGATTGAGCGTCGCTATAGCGAGGATATTGAGGCAGATCGCGTTATCGAATCAATTCCACCAGGCGGTGAGAAGGTAGATCAAGCAGGCACGGTAAAGCTCGTCTTCTCTAAAGGCCCTGAACGTTATGTGATTCCAATGGTTCAAGGACTCACGCCTGAAGCTGCACAAACTGCGATTGGAAAGTTTCCACTCAAGGTCGCACCAATCATCGAAGTATTTGATTCCACCGTTCCAAAAGGATTTGTCATCTCGGTGACCCCGATTGCCGGAACAAAGGTAAAACGCAATACCACTGTAACGATTACAGTTTCTAAAGGAATCGAACAAGTCGCCCTGGCTTCATATATCGGTAAGAATGGCGAACAAGCTCTCAACGAGTTAACGGCGGCGGGCTTCGCAGTAACGGCAACTTATGCATTTAGTGAGACTCGATTAACTGGTGAAGTTATTTCGCAGAATCCGGCAGGTGGCGGAACTGCAAATAAGGGTGGTGCGGTTTCACTGGTAATCTCTAAGGGAACGCAATATGCGTACATCCCTAACATCTACTCCATTGAGGAAGCGAAGGCTGTCAAGGCCCTACAAGATCTCGGACTCAAGGTTGTAGTGAAGAAGATTGGCAAGAAGACGGTCAAGAAGGTCACAAATATCACGCCAAAGGTTGGAACCAAGGTAAAACGTGGCAGTACGGTAACCATCACAGTAGGGTAGGCCGGTGCCTGCAACCAAGAATTCACGTCCACGTATCGGTGCTCATACTCCAACTTCAGGAGGAATGGCTAAGAGATCTATCGCCTATGCCGAATTAACAGGCGCTGAAGCGATCCAAGTCTTCACCTCAAATCCGCGCGGATGGGCGATGCCCGAAACCAACCATGAGGCAGATGCTCTCTTTCGCGAGAAGGCAGATGCGCTCGACCTCGAGGTTTATGTTCATGCCCCATTCTTAATTAACCTTGGATCTCCCACCGAAGATACTTACAAGAATTCACTTGCCTCAACGGCCTTTTCTTTAAAGCGCGGTGAAGAAATCGGCGCACTTGGAGTCGTCGTACATACTGGTTCTGCAGTTAAGGAAGAGTTTGTAGATCAAGCATGGAAGCAGATCAATAAAGGCATGATGCCGATTCTAGAAAAGCTCGGCGATAACGCTCCGATGCTTCTACTTGAGCCAACAGCTGGCCAAGGACAATCACTTGTAAAGCGGCTAGAAGATCTTGAAAAATATCTGAAGGCGCTTGAATACCATCCAAAGGTTGGAATCTGTCTCGATACTTGTCACGTCTTCGCCGCAGGTCATGACATTGCAAAGAAGGGCGGAATGAAGGAGACCCTTGATCTCCTCGTTGAAGTCGCAGGAATCGAACGCATTCAATTAATTCACGCTAATGACTCGATGGATGTCTGCGGTGCGCTCAAGGATCGCCACCAGAATATTGGTAAGGGCTTCATCGGAGAAGCGCCTTTCAAAGAACTCCTCAAGCATCCTGCCGTCGTCAATGCTCCTCTGATTCTCGAAACTCCAGGAATGGAGCCAGAGCACGGCGAAGAAATCGCACTCTTGAAGAAACTTCGCGGATGACATCACAGCAAGATCGCCTCATCAAACTGGCGCCATGGGCGCTCCTTGGCGTTGCGGCAACTTGGGGTATGGCTTTTGTAGTCATGAAGGATCCCATTGCAAAGCAGAATGTAAATAGCTTCCTCTTTACCCGATTTGCAGTCGCTGTTATTGCGATGATTGCCCTCAAGCCATCGGTTCTCAAGAAATTTACTCCAGAGATTTTTCGTAAAGGACTCTTAGCTGGAGTCTTTCTCGGAACCGGCTACATTTTCCAAACTCTCGGCTTGGCAATAGCAGGCGCAGCTATCACCGGCTTTATTACCGGACTTTATGTTGTAGCCACACCGGTGATCGCATGGATTGTTCTCCGACAGAAGATTGATGCATATACCTGGGGCTGTGTTATTACAGCGACCGTAGGTCTAGCGCTCCTATCTCTGCATGGCTGGTCTGTTGGATATGGTGAAGCGCTCGTACTTGTCAGCGCTATCGCCTTCGGCGCTCACATCGTTGCTCTCGGCAAGTGGAGCAATGGGCTAGATAGCTATGCGATGACCGTTGTTCAACTCACCGGCTGTGCGCTTCTCACTGGCGCGCTGGCTTTCGCCGAAGGATACGAAGCCCCTGCCGGCAGATCTGGCTGGCCAGTTGTCTTCTTCACTGCGATATTTGCAACCGCTATCGCATTTATGGTTCAGACTTGGTCGCAAGCGCACATCTCATCAACGAAAGTCGCTGTGATTCTCACTATGGAGGTCGTCTTCGCGGCTCTCTTTGCTGTTCTTTTCGGCGGAGAGACAATAAGGTTGCAAGCCCTCTTTGGAGGAGTCCTAGTTCTCGCAGCAATGTTTGCAATTGTAAAACCGAGAGATATAGAGGTTAGCTATGGCAATTGATCTTCGCTCAGACACTGTCACTCGTCCATCACAAGGAATGCGAGAGGCAATCGCATCAGCTCTCGTTGGCGATGATGTCTATAGCGATGATCCAACGGTCAACTCTCTTGAAGAACGAGTCGCAGAACTCTTTGGCATGGAGGCAGGCCTCTTCTCCCCCACCGGTTCGCTGGCAAATCAACTTCTCATCCGCACACTCGTTAACCCTGGTGAAGAACTACTTACTGAAGAGCGTGCGCATATCGTTCGTGCAGAGCTCGGCGCAGGAGCAGTCTTTAGCGGTATAACAACTCGCACATGGCACTCAGAACGCGGCCTTCTCAACGCCGATACTCCACTTGCTCTTGCACATGAAAATGCCGGACCATATCTCGTCTCTACAACAGCGATTGCAGTTGAAAATACCCATAATTTTGGTGGCGGAACTGTGCAACCAATCTCAGAGATAGCTCGCTTAAGTAAAGAAGCTCGTGCCCGAGGAATTTCAATGCATCTCGATGGCGCTCGTATCTGGAATGCCCATGTTGCATCAGGTACTCCATTCTCAGAGTTCGGTCAGCACTTTGACACCATCAGCGTCTGCCTCTCTAAAGGACTTGGCGCACCAGTCGGTTCTATCTCATTAGGAAGCAAGGCCGCTATTGCGCAGGCTCGTATCTGGCGCAAGCGATATGGCGCAGGCATGCGCCAGGTTGGCCTTTTAGCTGCAGCAGGTCATTACGCTCTCGATCACAATATCAATCGCTTGGCTGACGACCATGCCTTGGCGAAGAAGATGGCGCTTGCACTTGCAGCCCATGATGCAACGCTCATCAACCCAGATCATGTAGAGACAAATATTGTCGGCTTAGATTTATCTCATGCAGGAATGACGGCCGCTGACTTTGCAGCGCGTTGCAAGGAGAAAGGTCTATGGATTAGCGCGCTCGGCAAAAGTTATGCGCGTCTTGTGACCCATCTAGATTTCGATAGCGCTCAGTGCGATGAAGCTATTGTTATTATGCTTGAAGTTCTCGGCTAGTCGAGCGCGCCTTCGTGCTCAAGTAACCATATCTTCTTATTGACTCCCCAGCCATAAGCGCCGATAGCGCCGCCTGATTTGATTATGCGATGACAGGGAATGATGATCGCAATCTTATTCTTGGCACAAGCGCTTCCTGCAGCGCGCACTGCCGCAGGGCTTCCCGCGCGATGAGCAAGATCTGCATAAGACTCCATTGAACCAACTTTGATCTTACGCATTGCTGCCCATGCCGCCTGAGAGAAATCTCCACCTGGCTGTTTCACATTGATTGAATTAATCGCTCTGAGGTCACCATCAAAGTAATCGAGGATCTTCTCGGTGATACCTGGGGCTTGCTTTCCCTTGCTGATCTTCTCTTCTAATTCGCGATGAGAAAGCGAAGAGAGGAGATCTTGAAAGCCGGAAAGGTTGAGCCCCAGTACAGTCTCGCCACGAGAAAGCAGGTAGAGCTTTCCAATCGGCGACGATATCGTCGTAGAGAGAAGCTCGGACATTGCGATTTAGCGGTCGCGGAGCATTTCGGCTACGAGGAATGCGAGCTCTAGAGATTGTGAGTGGTTTAGTCGTGGGTCACATGCGGTCTCGTAACGAGATTCGAGATCCTTCTCAGAGATCTGCTCTCCTCCACCAAGACATTCAGTGACATCATCACCTGTGAGTTCGATATGGATTCCACCAGGATGTGTACCGAGCTTCTTATGGACCTCAAAGAATCCACGGACTTCATCAAGAACGTCCTCAAAGTGGCTAGTCTTGTAACCATTTGATGTTTCAAAGGTATTTCCATGCATTGGATCGCAGACCCAGAGCACCTGAGCGCCGCTCTTGGTTACGCCTTCGACGAGAGCAGGCAAGATCTCACGGATCTTTGATGCACCCATGCGAGTGATAAATGTAAGGCGACCAGGCTCACGGTTTGGATCCAGCTTCTCAATAAGGGCAAGTGCATCCTCGACCGTTGTCTTTGGACCAAGCTTGACGCCGATTGGATTGCGAACCTTTGATGCGAAATCAACATGTGCGCCATCCATCTGGCGTGTGCGCTCACCAATCCAGATGAAGTGTCCTGAAACATCATAAGGAAGTTCAGTACGTGAATCGATACGTGTAAGAGCCTTCTCGTATTCAATAATCAACGCTTCATGGCTGGCATAGAAATCAACCGCCTTAAATTCATTGGGATCTACACCAGCTGATTCCATAAATGAAAGTGCGCGCCCGATTTCATTAGCAACCTGCTCGTACTTTTCGCCAAATGTAGAATCCTTAATAAATCCCTTGTTCCATTCATGAACTCGGCGAAGATCGGCAAAGCCACCCTGTGTAAATGCGCGAACCAAGTTAAGGGTCGCTGCCGATGTGTTGTAGACCTTTACTAGGCGCTGAGGATCTGGGGTGCGAGACTCTTCAGTGAAGTCGAGCCCGTTAACCGCATCTCCACGGTAAGCAGGAAGCGTGACTCCATTGCGAGTCTCAGTATCGTTAGAACGTGGCTTAGCGAATTGACCAGCCATGCGCCCCACCTTGATGACAGGCAATGAAGATTGATACTGAAGCACTGCCGCCATCTGCAAAATTGTCTTGATGCGATTGCGAATTGAATCAGCCGTTGCTGATCCAAAAGTTTCAGCACAATCTCCACCTTGAAGCCAAAAGGCCTTACCTGCCGCTGCATCTGCAATACGAGCTTTGAGCTCATCACATTCACCTGCGAAGACAAGCGGTGGCAGAGATTTGAGCTCTGCCACAGCCTTAGCTAACGGTTCGCCACTTGCTCCACCTGGCCAGTTGGGTTGCTGCGCAGCAACGCAACTATCGTCAAAGAGTGAATCAAGTGATGTCATGTCGTTAGCCTAAAGTCTCGTAGGGATGCGATGCAGGGTAATTTCAATGGCTTGCCATCTGAAATCAACGAAATTGTTAGCCGAAGAAGGAGAAGACTTCCTCGTAACGAGAGATTGGGACCGTCTTCAAGACATCGGTTGCAGATGCCAATGGGACGTGGACGATATCTGTGCCGTGAAGGGCCATCATCGTTCCCCAGTCGCCCTGGTGAGCTGCTGTAATCGCTTCGAGGCCAAATCGTGATGACAAGACGCGGTCGAACGCTGTTGGAGTACCGCCGCGCTGGATGTGGCCAAGCACTGTGCAACGAGTCTCGTAACCTGTCTTAGCTTCGATCTCTTTAGCGAGCCAGTCGCCGATTCCTGAAAGCTTTACGTGGCCGAATGCATCGAGCTCTTGATCCTTAACGATCATGTCGCCATCTTGTGGGATCGCACCCTCTGCAATAACGATGATGGGCGCAGTGCCGGTTTCAAAACGTGACTTCACGTATTCGCAGACCTTATCTACAGAGAACTTAACCTCTGGAACCAAGATGCAGGCTGCATCGCCTGCGATGCCTGAGTGAAGTGCAATCCAACCTGCGTGGCGACCCATAACCTCAACGATTAATGGGCGGTGGTGTGACTCAGCAGTTGTATGAAGGCGATCAATTGCCTCCATTGCAATATTGACTGAGGTATCAAAGCCAAATGTG
>JACCEB010073548.1_pt1 | contig 11095 bp, 11 predicted proteins | sample 7454761 | NCBI WGS metagenome assembly JACCEB01 (sample SAMN15323454, study PRJNA562643) | freshwater metagenome | isolation source: river surface water | place: USA:Blue River Watershed | collected 2017-08-18 | reverse complement strand
TCCATTGCCGAGCGGATCAGGGTGCTGCCCAGACTGCCCCCATTGCGCACGATGGACTGGATGACCTCCCGGAAGGTCAGCATGCCCACCAGGTCGCCGTGCTCCATGACCACCAAGGAACCGATGTCCTTCTCGGCCATCAGCGTGACGGCCTGCGCCAGTGGCTCGTCGGGGCCGACGGTGTACAGGGTGTTGCCCTTGACGCGAAGAATGTCGCTGACTTTCATGGGGAGCCTCCGGGGAGAGGTGGTGAGGGTCCGAGTGAATATAGCCCACAATCCAGCGTGCAACCAACCTCTGGCCCGCGCCATGAAGCTCGACGTCCTCGGTCACCCCACCTTTTGTCACACTGGCACCCACGCCCTCGAGCGCGGTCGCCCGACCATCGTGCTGTTGCATGGCGTGCTCAACGCGCACATCGTATGGCTGGCTCAGGCCGAGGCACTGGCCGCGCAGGGCTGGAATGTGCTGGCGCCCGACCTGCCCGGCCACCTGGGCAGCGGAGGCACCCCGCCGGCCAGCGTGGAGGCGGCGGCCGACTTCCTGCTGGGGCTGTTGGACGCTGTTGGGGCGGAGCAGGCGGTGCTGGCTGGCCACAGCTTTGGCTCGCTGGCCGCACTGGAGGCCGCCGCGCGCGCGCCTGAGCGGGTATCGCACCTGGTCCTGATTGGCACTGCCTATCCGATGAAGGTCTCACCTTCGCTGCTGGCCGCATCGCTCGAACAGACCCAGGAGGCCATCGATCGGGTGGCGCGCTACTCACACTCGCGTGAGGCGGTGCAGGCCGCACAGCAGGCTCGGCCGAAGGCGCCGTCGCCTGTCGACCTCACCCGCACGCTGATGCAGCAGGTGCAGGCCAGCAACCCGCAGACGCCGCTGATGCACATTGGCTTCCAGGCCTGCAACCAATACCAGGGCGGCGAGGTGGCCATGGAAAAAGTGCTTTGCCCCACCCTCTTCCTTCTGGGCCGTCAGGACGTGATGACTCCGCCCGAGGCCGTCGCCACCCTGCAGACCCGCGCCCGCAGGGGCCAGACCGCCCTGATCGACAGCGGCCATGCGCTCATGAGTGACAACCCCGACGGGATGATGGCGGCGCTGCGTGATTTCCTGCCGGTCGCGCCAGCGCGCTGACCGACCGGTACCAGCGCAAGCCCAAAAGCCTTTTCAGGCAGGAGGCGCCAGCGCCTCGCCCAGCGTGAGACCGTCCATCCGCTGCCGGATACGGCCAGCGACCACATCGGCAGGCAGCAGCAGCCGATCTGCCAGCGGCGCCAGTGGCACTTGGCCAGGCTCGACCAGCAACACCAGCCGAGCCGGCTGATGCGGCTGGTCTTCGTCCAGGCGAGCCACCCAACCGATCTCCATCAGCGCCTCCATCACCGACTCGAGTCTCAGATGGTCCACCTGCATCGACCGCGCCAGCTTGGTGAGGGCCAGGCCACCCAGGCCCTCTGCCCGTGCCTGCGCGAGCGCTCGCAAGGCCTCGAGCGCGAGCTGAAATCGCCAGCCCGGGCCATGCGGCTGGCGCACTGGGCCGGCCATCAGCCGAGGCAGGTGGGCAGCCAGCACCGCACCCAGCAGGATGACCACCCACACCATGTAGATCCAGACCAGCAAAATGGGAACGGTGGCAAATGCGCCGTAGACCATTGAGTAGCTGGGTACTGCACGAAGATAGAACGCCAACAACCAGCGGGCGACCTCAATGCCCAGGGTGGCGAGCAGCGCACCGGCCCAGGCATGGACTCGCTGCACAGGCGTGTTGGGCACGTAGCGGTACAAGGCTGCGAGGCACCCCATGAGCAGCAGGAACTCGATCAGGTCCAACAACAGCAACACAAGGTCTGGCAGCGCCTGCACCAGACCCCGGGATGCGGAGAGCACATAAGAGCTCAGGCTGAGAGAGCCCGCAATCACCAGCGGCCCCAGGGTGATCACCGCCCAATAGACCAGTACCCGCTGCCCCAGCGGCCGAGCCTGGCGCACCCGCCAAATGGCGTTGAGCGTGCGGTCGATCGTCAGCACCAGGGACAAGGCCGTGACCGACAGAAAGACGATGCCGAAGGCCCCCAGGCGGCTGGCCTTGATGGAAAACTGCGTCAAATAGCCCAGCACCTGGCGGGAAATGGCGTCAGGCACCAAACTTTGCACCAGCCAAGCTTGGACCGCGCCCTGGAACTTGCCGAAAACCGGGAAAGCGGTGAACAGGGCCAACACCACAGTGAAAAAGGGCACCAGGGCGATGGTGGTGGTGAAGGTAAGGCTGCGGGCGGAGACGCCCAAGCGGTCTTGCACCCAGCGATCGCGCAGGGAGCGGAGGGCGCCTCGCCAGGGGAAGCGAACCAGGCTCTCAAGCAGGGTGTGGGCTTTCATCGGCCGCTATGATGCCACCGCCCCATGAATACACCCACCGACCCGACCCCAGCCGACCGGCCTGCCGCGGCCTCCCCCAGGCCCACTCTCCCGCCCGTCGTGGTCTGGAGCCAACGGCTGGCCGTTGGCAGCTTGCTGGGGCTGATCGTCCTCTCAGTCGCCTGGGAGTTGTGGCTGGCCCCAATCCGACCGGGCGGCAGCTGGCTGGTTCTCAAGGCGCTGCCTCTGTGCATCCCGCTGGCAGGGCTGCTGCGAAACCGGCTCTACACCTTCCGCTGGGTCAGCCTGGTGATCTGGCTTTACTTCATCGAAGGCGTGGTGCGCGCCTGGGGAGACCCCGCACCCGCGGCCTGGCTGGCCGGGGTGGAAATCGCCCTATGCCTGGTCCTTTTTGCCGCCTGCGCGGTTTACGTCCGCCTGCGCCTGGCAGCCGCGCGGCGCTTGCCTGAGCCTGCCGAATGAGCGACGCCGTCCTGCGCACCGACCTGCTGCAACGCCTGGTTGGCATCGTCGGAGCGGCCCACGTGCTGCATGAGGGCGACCTCAGCGCCTGGGAACAAGACTGGCGCAAGCGCGCTCGGGGCAAGGCCCTCGCCGTGGTCCGGCCGGGCAGCACCGCCGAGGTTGCAGCCGTGGTACGCGCCTGCGTGGCGGCGGGCACCGCGCTGGTCCCCCAAGGCGGCAACACAGGCCTGGTGGTCGGTGGCATTCCAGACGACTCAGGCACCCAGGTGGTCTTGAGCCTGCAGCGGATGAACCGTGTGCGCGAGCTCGACGCAGACAACCTGGCGGTGACGGTAGAGGCCGGCTGCGTGCTGCAACAGCTGCAGCAGGTGGCACAGGACGCCGGCTTGCTGTTCCCCTTAAGTCTGGCGGCCGAGGGCAGTTGCACCCTCGGCGGCAACCTCGCCACCAACGCCGGCGGCACACAGGTGCTCCGCTACGGCAACACCCGCGACCTGTGCCTCGGCCTCGAAGTGGTCACCGCCAGCGGCGAGGTCTGGGAGGGCCTGTCGGGTCTGCGCAAGGACAACACCGGCTACGACCTGCGTGACCTGTTCATCGGCAGCGAGGGCACCCTGGGTGTGATCACCGCGGCCACGCTCAAGCTTTACCCCCAGCCGGCCGCCACCCTCACCGCCTGGGCGGCCGTCCCTTCAATGGAAGCCGCGGTGCGGCTGCTGACACTGGCCCGCGGCCGGCTTGCCTCGGGCCTGACCGGTTTCGAGGTGATGGGCCGCTTTGCCCTGTCGCTGGTCGCACGGCATTTCCCGCAGCTGCCAGTGCCCTTCCTCCAAGGTCACGGCACCACGGTGCAACCGGCAGGCAGCACGGACGCGCCCTGGGGCGTGCTGCTCGAATTGGCCGACACTGAATCAGAAACCCACGCACGAGCGCAGCTGGAGGCACTGCTGGAGGCCGCGCTCGACGAGGGCTGCGCCCTGGACGCCGTGGTCGCCGAGAGCCTGGCCCAGGCCAAGGCGCTGTGGCATGTCAGGGAGAGCATCCCGCTGGCCCAGGCCGAGGAAGGGCTAAATATCAAGCACGACATCGCCTTGCCGATCTCGCGCATCCCGGCCTTTTGCCTGGAGACCGACGCCCTGCTCGAGGGCGCCGCACCGGGGATGCGAATGGTGAACTTCGGCCACCTGGGCGACGGCAACCTGCACTACAACGTACAGGCACCTGAGGGCGGAGACCCCCAGGCCTTTCTGCGCGAGCAGGAAGAGCGGATCAATCACCTTGTCTATGAACAGGTACGCCGCTTCGGTGGCTCGATCTCCGCCGAGCACGGGGTGGGCGAGCTCAAGGCAGACATCCTCCCCCGGTACAAGAGCGGCCCAGCCCTGGACCTGATGCGCGCCATCAAACAGGCCCTTGACCCGAAAACTTTGATGAACCCGGGCCGGGTGCTGGGCGGGTAAGCCCCTCCCGTCACACGCCCTGGCCGGCCCTCCGGTAGCCACCCCGAGGCTCCTCCATAATCCCTCCCATGACGAGCCCGCGCCCGATCCGCTCCCAGTACGAAGACTTCATGCGCCATGTGTTTGAACATGGCACCGCCAAGACCGACCGCACCGGCACCGGTACCCGAAGCGTCTTTGGCCACCAGATGCGGTTCAACCTGGCCGAAGGTTTCCCGCTGGTAACGACCAAGAAGGTCCACCTCAAATCGATCATCCACGAGCTGCTGTGGTTCCTCCAGGGCTCGAGTGACAACAACTGGCTGCGTGAACGCGGCGTCACCATTTGGGACGAGTGGGCCCGCGAAGACGGCGACCTCGGGCCGGTTTATGGCGTGCAGTGGCGCAGCTGGCCCACGCCGGGTGGCGGCCATGTGGACCAGATTGCCGAAGTGGTCAAGACGCTCAAGTCCAATCCCGACTCGCGCCGCATCATCGTGAGTGCCTGGAACGTGGCCGACATTCCCCGCATGGCGCTGGCGCCCTGCCACGCCTTCTTCCAGTTCTATGTGGCCGACGGCCGTCTCTCCTGCCAGCTGTACCAGCGCAGCGCCGACATCTTCTTGGGTGTGCCCTTCAACATTGCCAGCTACGCCCTGCTCACGCACATGGTGGCGCAGCAGTGCGACCTGGAAGTCGGCGACTTCATCTGGACTGGCGGCGACTGCCACATCTACAACAACCATGTCGAGCAGGTGCAACTGCAGCTCTCGCGCCAACCCTTCGCTTACCCCACCCTCCATATCAAGCGCCGCCCCGGCTCCATCTTCGACTACGAGTTCGAGGACTTCGAGGTTCAGGGCTATGAGTGTCATCCGGCGATCAAGGCGCCAGTGGCGGTGTGAGCCAACGCCCAAAGGCACCGATGAAGCTGGGCATGATCTATGCCCGCGCCCGTAACGGCGTGATCGGCGACCAGGGCCAGCTGCCCTGGCACTTGCCGGAAGATCTGGCGCATTTCAAGGCTACGACGCAGGGCTGTCCGGTCATCATGGGCCGCAAGACTTGGGATTCGCTGCCCCCTCGTTTCCGGCCGCTGCCGGGCCGACGCAACATCGTCGTCACCCGCCAGAGCGCTTGGCAGGCCGAGGGCGCCGAGCGAGCAGGCTCGCTGGAAGAGGCACTGGCCCTGTGCGAGGCAGCACCCCTGGCCTGGGTGATCGGCGGGGCCGAGTTGTATGCGCAGGCCGCACCGCTTGCTCAGGTGGCCGAGGTCACTCTGATCAACGCCGACTACCCGGGTGACGCCTTCGCGCCCACGCTGGGTCCGGGCTGGACCGAGTCGACCCGCAGCTCCCACACCTCAGCAACGGGGCTTGGCTACGAGTTCATCAGCTACCAACACACCATTGCATAAGCAAGACCCGAGGAATACACACCATGTCCGGAGGCGGTTTTAATTTCCATGGCCCGAATGACTACAGACTCGAGGCCGATGGCCTGCCTGCATCCGTGAATGCGACAGCTCTCTGGACGTATACCCTCCCGCACCCAACCACTTGCTACATACCCTCTTGAGCCTGGCATGAAGATAGCGACCTGGAACGTCAACTCCCTCACCGCGCGTCACCAGCATGTGCTGGACTGGCTGGCCGTGCAGCCAGCGGACGCGCCGGTCGATGTCTTGTGCCTGCAAGAGCTCAAGATGACCGACGACAAGTTTCCGCTGGAGGCTCTGGCCACAGCGGGCTACCCGCACTGCGCGGTGTTCGGGCAGAAAACATACAACGGCGTGGCCATCGTCTCGCGCCATCCGCTGTCCGAAGTCACGCGCAATATCGAGGGCTTCGCCGACGAGCAGTCACGGGTGATTTCCGCCACTGTGCAGGCGCCCGGGACCGAGCCCCTGCGGGTCATCAACGGCTACTTCGTCAATGGTCAAGAGCCGGGCAGCGAGAAGTTTGCCTACAAGATGGCCTGGCTCGACGCACTGCACCGTCAGGTGGGCGCTGAACTTGTCCGCCACCCGCGGCTCGTGCTGCTGGGTGACTTCAACATCACACCTGAGGACCGCGACTCCTATGACCCGGAGGGCCTGCGCGAGACCATCCACCACACCACCGAGGAGCGCCGCCACTTCGAGGCGCTGCTCGCCCTGGGCCTGACCGACGCCTACCGGCTCTTCGAGCAGCCGGCCAAAAGCTTCAGCTGGTGGGACTACCGGATGCTGGGCTTCCAGAAGAACCGCGGCCTGCGGATTGACCACGTTCTGGTGAGCGCGCCGCTGGTCGGCCGGGTGCAGGCCTGCGCAGTGGACCGCGCGCCTCGCAAGTGGGAGAAGCCGAGCGACCACGCGCCGGTGGTCCTCACGCTCTGAAAGATCAATCGAGCTTCAGATCCTGGATTTTCCGGGTGATCGTGTTGCGGCCGATACCCAGCTTTTGCGCGGCTTCGATGCGACGCCCGCGGGTGTTGGTCAGAGCGGTCACGATCAGGCGTGATTCGAAGCGCCGGGTGAGCACGTCCCACACGTCGCTGCGGCCAGCCGCCAGCAGGGCTTGGGCCTCACGCTCGAGATCCAGCTCCCAGGTACCGGCGTCATCCGGTAATGCCGGCGGATAGGCCGGTGCGGGCACTGCGCCAGCGTTGTCCGCGAGCCGCGGCGCTGCCGGTTCTGCCCCGGCAGACTCCGAACTGGCCGCAATAGCAGAAGCAGCAACCTCGGCCTGTCCTGCGCTCACAGGGCCCGAGTGCGGCAGTCCATCCAGCACTTCGGGCGGGAGGTCCTTGGGTTCAACCAGTTGGGCCGGCGCCATCACGGTGAGCCAGTGGCAAATATTTTCCAACTGCCGTACGTTCCCCGGGAATTCAAACAACGAGAGGCGGGCCAAGGCCGCGTCGGAGATGCGCTTGGGCTCCACACCCAGTTGCCGCGCCGACTGCTGGAGGAAGTGGCGCACCAACATGGCCACGTCCTCACGCCGTTCGCGCAAGGCAGGCAAGCGCAGGCGAATCACGTTGAGGCGGTGGAACAAGTCTTCCCGGAAGGCACCCGCCTTGACCCGTTGCTCCAGATCCTGGTGGGTGGCAGCGATGACCCGAACATTGGCCTTGACCGCACTGTGCCCGCCCACCCGGTAAAAATGCCCGTCGGACAACACACGCAACAGGCGAGTTTGCAGGTCAAAGGGCATGTCGCCGATCTCGTCGAGAAAGAGCGTGCCGCCATCCGCCTGTTCGAACCGGCCACGGCGCATGGTCTGCGCACCGGTGAAGGCGCCGCGCTCATGGCCGAACAGCTCTGACTCAAGCAAGTCTTTCGGAATGGCCGCAGTGTTGATCGCGACAAATGGCCCGTTCGTGCGCGGCGAGTGCTTGTGCAGTGCGCGCGCCACCAGTTCCTTGCCAGTGCCCGACTCGCCGGTGATCATCACCGTGACGTTGCTTTGCGAGAGCCGGCCGATGGCGCGGAACACGTCCTGCATCGCAGGTGCCTGACCCAGCATCTCGGGCGCGGCCACCATACGCTCTTCACCCACCTCTTCGCGCTGGCTCTCTTCCACCGCGCGGCGAATCAACTCGACTGCCTTGGGCAAGTCGAAGGGTTTGGGCAGGTATTCAAAGGCGCCGCCCTGGAAGGCGGAGACCGCGCTGTCCAGGTCAGAGAAGGCGGTCATGATGATGACCGGCAGGCCTGGGTGACGTTCCTTGACCTTTGCCAGCAAATCGAGACCCGAGCCGCCTGGCATGCGGATGTCGCTCACCAGGATCTGCGGGCCGTCCTCGTCATTGGCTGCATCCAACGCCTGCAGCACCTCGCGTGGGCTGGTGAAACTGCGGGTGGGCAGATCCTCGCGCAACAGCGCCTTCTCGAGTACGAAGCGGATGCTTTGGTCATCATCAACGATCCAGATCGGCTTCATCGGGGTTTCTACCTCGGGTTGTGTTCGAGCGTTCAGGGCAAGGGAATCAAAATCTTGAAATCCGTCCGGCCTGGCACGCTGTCACATTCGATCAGTCCGTGATGCTGCTGGACGAAGGTCTGCGCCAACGTGAGCCCGAGGCCTGAACCGCCCTCACGCCCTGAAACCAGGGGGTTGAAGATGCGATCCTTGATGGCTTGGGGCACGCCAGGTCCGTTGTCAATGACATGCAATTCCAATGCCAGGCGATACCGCTGCTTGCCAAAGGTGACCTGGCGGGCAATGCGAGTGAGCAAAATCAATTGCGCTTCACCCGCTGCGATGCGCTCTGTCAGGGCTTGGCAGGCGTTGTGCGCGATGTTGAGCACGGCCTGGATGAGCTGCTCGCGATCTCCTCTGAACTCGGGCAGCGAGGCGTCGTAGTCACGCACGACCTTGAGGCCGCGTGGGAACTCGGCCTCGATCAGGGCGCGCACCCGCTCGCACACCTCGTGGATGTTGACATCGCCCACCACATGCGGCCGGCGGTGCGGCGCCAGCAAGCGATCGACCAGGGTCTGAAGCCGGTCGGCCTCACGGATGATGACTTGGGTGTACTCCTTGAGGTGGTCACGCCCCTCCAGCTCCATCTCCAGCAGCTGCGCAGCGCCGCGCAGGCCACCCAAAGGGTTCTTGATCTCATGCGCAAGATTACGAATCAGCTCCTTGTTGGCGCGGGCCTGGTCGAGCAGCCGCTCCTCCCGCTCCTGTCGGGCCAACTGCTCCTGCGGCAGCATCTCCACCACCACCTCACCCTCCCGGTCGCCGGGAGCAACCACCACATGCACTGGCATGGGGTCATCCATGGTCCGCTGCAATTGGGCTTCGTAGCGCAACGCGCCAGAGGCGTTTTGCACAGCGCGCTGCAGGGCGCTGTGCAGCAGCCCCGGCTCGGAGAAAGATTGGGGAAAGTCGGACCCTTCAATGTTGCGGCGGGAAATTCCCAGCGCATCTTCCAGGGCCGAATTGGCGAACACCACACGCCCTCCCGGATCGACCACCGCCACCAAAGTGGCGAGCAAGTCAAAGGGCGCGAATCGGAGCGCTGGTGGAGGGGTCGAGGTGGAGGGCTTCAAGCCGCCTATTTTGACGCAGTCAGCCGCGACAGCTCCCGCTGGATGCCGGCGATATCGGCCTCGTTGCGAGCGATCGCGGCCTTGAGCTCGGCGACCCGGTCCAGGTATTTCTGGTGGTTGCGTGTTTCGGGGCCGAGCTTTTCGGGCTCGCCGTTGTTGTACTCCTTGAGAAGGTCCGCGCGGCGGCCCTCGGCCTTTTTCAGTTCGCTGTCCAGAATGTATCGAGCGTCGGCATCGCGCGCGCGCTGCTCGGCGCTGTCTACCCGCGATCCGCTGGAGGCCGCCGCAGGGGCTGGGCCGGCGCCCGTGCTCGTGGCCGCGCTGGGCGGACGCACCGGTGCCTGCTGGACACGGGTGCCGGGCACCACGGTAATGTTGCCGCCCTCAAGCGGCTTGCAGCCCTTGGCCTGGGCCTCGACCGCGTCGTTGGTATAGGCGTTGCCGCAGCGATAAATGCGGGTGCCGCCAGAGGGCGCCGCCTGGGCGTGGGCCGCCACGGAGGCAACGGCCACCAGGAGGACGGGCAGGAACTTCATGGGTAGCGGCCTTATCAAATGCATTCTTGTGTATGCAGTATGGCTCAAAGCCGGCCAAAAGAAAAAGGGCGACTCGCGCCGCCCTTTGATACGTCGCCCTTTCGGGCGAGTCGTGACCCCGCAGGGATCACAGGCTGTAGTACATGTCGAACTCGATCGGGTGCGTCGTCATGCGGAAGCGGGTGACTTCCTGCATCTTGAGCTCAATGTAGGCGTCGAGCATCGAGTCGGTGAACACGCCACCCTTGGTCAGGAAGCCGCGGTCCTTGTCCAGGCATTCCAGAGCCTGGTCCAGGCTGTGGCACACGGTCGGGATCTTCGCGTCTTCTTCCGGGGGCAGGTGGTACAGGTCCTTGGTGGCAGCCTCGCCCGGGTGGATCTTGTTTTCCACACCGTCCAAGCCGGCCATCAGCAGAGCGGCAAAGCCCAGGTAGGGGTTCATCAAGGGATCCGGGAAGCGGGCCTCGATACGGCGGCCCTTCGGGTTGGCCACGAAGGGGATGCGGATCGAAGCGGACCGGTTGCGCGACGAGTAGGCCAGCTTCACCGGCGCCTCGAAACCAGGCACCAGGCGCTTGTAGCTGTTGGTGCCGGGGTTGGTGATGGCGTTGAGCGCGCGGGCGTGCTTGATGATGCCGCCGATGTAGTACAGCGCGAACTCGGACAGGCCGGCATAGCCGTCACCCGCGAACAGGTTCTTGCCGTCTTTCCACACGGACTGGTGTACGTGCATGCCCGAGCCGTTGTCGCCCACCAGGGGCTTGGGCATGAAGGTGGCAGTCTTGCCGTAGGCGTCGGCCACGTTCTGGATCACGTACTTTTGCAGGATGGTCCAGTCAGCGCGGCGCACCAGGGTGTTGAACTTCGTGCCGATCTCGTTTTGACCAGCGCCCGCCACTTCGTGGTGGAACACCTCAACGGGGATACCCACCGACTCGAGAATCAAAGACATCTCGGCGCGCATGTCCTGGGTGCTGTCGACCGGAGGAACCGGGAAGTAACCGCCCTTGACGGTCGGGCGGTGACCCTTGTTGCCGCCTTCAATCTGCTTGCCCGTGTTCCAGGAAGCCTCGTACTCGTCGACCTTCACGAAAGAGCCCGACATGTCGGCGCCCCAGCGGACGTCGTCAAAAATGAAGAACTCGGGTTCGGGTCCGAAGTAAGCGGTGTCGCCCAGGCCGGAAGCCTTCAGGTAGGCCTCGGCGCGCTTGGCAATGGAGCGGGGGTCGCGGTCGTAGGAC
>JACCEB012126004.1_pt1 | contig 11098 bp, 13 predicted proteins | sample 7454761 | NCBI WGS metagenome assembly JACCEB01 (sample SAMN15323454, study PRJNA562643) | freshwater metagenome | isolation source: river surface water | place: USA:Blue River Watershed | collected 2017-08-18 | reverse complement strand
TCATCAGTAGGAGCACACTTTGGGGACTTAGCTCAGTTGGTAGAGCACCTGCTTTGCAAGCAGGGGGTCAGGGGTTCGACCCCCCTAGTCTCCACAAACAAAACCCCTCCTTCGGGAGGGGTTTTGTCATTTAGGAGTAGTTTTTCAGGATGAGCGAAAAGGTAAAAGGCCCCCAAAGCTATTTCCCCTCGATTGAGGCGAAGTACGGAAAACCAGTTGAGCACTGGTTCAAGATTTTAAACAAACATAAGTCAAAAGCACATATGGAAATGGTTGCCGTTTTGAAAAACGACTACGAGCTCGGACACGGCCATGCCAATGCTTTGGTTGCTTATTTTCGCAACAAGAACAAGCTGTGACTGCGTCATCGACCTAAATCGAGTTGCAAGCGGGTCAACTTTCCCAACTTCCAGGATGTAGCGATTGCCTAGATCTCGTTGGCAAAACTAAATCGATGAACTACTGAAACAGGTATCCGAGGATTATTGCGAGTACCGGTATTGCTACCAATACAGCAATCCACGGTGCCTTAAGTTTGGGCCTTTGATTTACCAGCAGTAGCCCAGCAAATAAGGTAACTATCCAGGTTATGGTGATTGGTAACCCAAGAGTTGAGATAAACATTTGACACCTCCAAATTTCAATCTACTCTTAATCAAGAACAGGGGTGTGACATGGAATCACTTGCCGCTTTAGTTGCCACCATTTTGTTTGGGCTTATCGCCATTGCACTGTTGAACCTGATCCTGGCGCTTTTGGTTAGAAGGGGCAAACTCAAGCTCTGGGTTGGAATTGTTTCAAACAGCATCACCGGCATTGCTGCGATTATTGGAATGAATGGTTCTTGGGTTATCGGTGCTGCACCACTGATTTCAGTTTTGGCAGGCGTTGTTATTTTGGCTCTGCCAAAGAAAAGCTAGTAGCGGTCATCCCTAACTACCTCAACCTCGCTGACCCAGCAGCTAACCGCATAGAGCGGAAAGTAGTCAGCTTTTAGTTTTTCTAAAATCTTTTCCAGCACTTCTTCGCTGACTACTGTTTCGATGCGAACGTTGCCACCTTCGATATCAGAGATTCTTTGGTTTCTAGGTCCTGCACCATGGGCAATGGAGGATGTGAAGCCCTTCGCCCCACACTCAACAATGTCTTCTTCGAGCCTGTGAGCAAGCGAAGCCTCAATGACCATCGTCATTAGCTTTCTCTTATTTAGGATCACAGTCCCACTCCTTCAAGAAATTGACTAACAGCAAGCATGACAGGTATTCCGATTGTCAGATTGAATGGGAAGGTAATTCCCAGCGAAGCTGAAAGGTAAATGCCAGGCGATGCTTCCGGTAGCGCCAATCTCACAGCAGCAGGCGCTGCGATGTAAGAAGCACTACCTGCCAAGATTCCTAGCGCAGCACTACCAGCCAGACTCATGCCCGTCAGCTGACCAACCAAGACACCAAGCGAGCCGGCGAGAATCGGAAAGCTGGTTCCAAATACAAACAGGCTCAGGCCAACCTGCTTTAGATCCTTGATTCTTCTTCCAGCAACCATTCCCAGCTCCAGTAAGAACAGCGTTAGAACCCCGGTAAACAGGCCAGTGAAGAAGTCATCGATTCTTGCGTAGCCAGCTGAGCCGGTTAGAAAACCAAGCACCACACCACCTACCAGCAAGAAGATTGACTTACCGGTCAGGATTTCGCGAAGTGATTCACCCCAGCTGATGTCTCTGGTGATTCCCTTGGCGGCTAGTGCAAGACCGATGATGATGCCAGGGATCTCTAAAACCGCTAGCAGAGTGTTGACGTAGCCCTCCACCTGCAGGCTAAGCGATTCGAGAAAAACAATGCCGGCGGTGAAGGTGACCAGCGAGGTCGATCCGTAGTGAGCCGCAAGAGCTCCGCGGTTTGCAACATCCAGATTGGTAAAGCGAAGCAGGTAGAAGGCGGCAATTGGAATCACTACCCCAAGAGCGAGTGTGCCAAGCAGCGGACCAATTATTTGCTCAAAGCTGGATTCACTTAGCGCTACCCCACCCTTGATACCTATGCCCAGCAGCAGATAAATAGACAGTGCCTGATAGACGGCATCCGGCAGCTTCAGGTCAGAGCGAAGGGCGGTGGCCAGCAGACCTAGCGCAAACGCCAACACCGGTGGCGAGGTGAGGTTGGTGAGCGCTAGCTGCAGGCCGTCCAAGCACTACCTCGCGATACTGCCGAGGGCTTTGATTAGCTCACCAACGGTGTGACCACCGGAGGTTTCATGGCGCAGCTTGGCTGAAAGATTGATTTGGTAGCGATTGTTTCGCCCCTCTTTACTCTTTAGCAGGTAGCCGCCATCCTCGAGATCCTTAAGAACATTGACGATTGACCTGGTGGTCAGACCCGCCACCTTCGCCATGTCTTCGATTGTCAGATTTGGATTTTCCGTCAGCGCAAGCAGAACATGCGCGTGATGGGAAAGAAAAGTCCAGTGCTTACTCATTTCTCCTTCTCCTGAATACTGGCTCTAATTTGGCAATTTCCTCGGCGCTCGCGCTTTCAAAGAAGCGCTTGTTGTCAACCTCAACCTCATGTCTGCCCTCGCCGCGACTCTTGATTAGCGAGGCGATAACTGAAGTTGCGATGATCAAAATAATGACACCCAGCGATAGCCAGGTTGGAACTTTGTAGATGTCGTGCAGTGCCATCTTCACACCAACCCAGATCAAAATCACAGCTAGTCCAACCTTGAGGTAGACAAAGCGGTGGATCAGATCAGAGAGCAAGAAGTACATTGCACGTAGCCCCAAGACCGCAAACGCGTTAGCGGTGAAGACCAAGAAAGGCTCATCGGTAACAGCAAAGATTGCCGGAATTGAGTCAACCGCAAAGACAATGTCGGTGAACTCAACCAGCGCTAGAACAATTAGTAGCGGAGTAGCAAAAACAACTCCACCGATTCTTACGAACATCCTCTGGCCATAGAGCTTGTCGGTGGTTCTAACCTTGCCACTAAACCAAAGATAGAACTTTGACTTTGTGGGATCGTAATGTTTATTTCTCTGCTGCAACATCTTCACACCGGTGTAAACCAAGAAAGCAGCGAAGAGGTAAAGAATCCAGGAGAACTGGTAAATCAGTGCGGCACCAAGAGCGATAAAGATTCCTCGGAACACCAATGCTCCAACCACACCCAAGAACAAGATGCGGTGCTGATACTCACGTGGAATTGAAAACGCTGCGAAGATCATCGCCCAGACAAACACGTTGTCAACCGCTAGCGACTTCTCAATTACGAATCCAGAGAAATACTCAGCTGCGCGGTCAGGACCAAACATCGACCAAACTATGAAGCCGAAGCCGACTCCAAAACTCACCCAGACGGCCGACCAAATCGCAGCTTCTTTGACGTCGATGACTTTTGCATTTCGGTGAGCAAAAAGATCGATTGCCAGCATGACCAGAATGAATCCAATTACTGCCAGCCAAAGCCACAGTGGGACGTTCAACGTTTCTCCTTAGTAGAAATAAATTACTAGTATTTTATTTCCCTAAATAAGAATGTCAAGCCGTGTCTAAAGCAGGGGCAGAGCCAGCCAGGCGGCGGCACTCAAAACCGATACGGCCAGCAGCCGCAGGTTCATTTTCAGGGTGTATTTGGACTCCCCGCGTTGGGCGTGGACGATGATGGCACCAACCATGGTTAGTGCCAGCCCTGCTCCGGCGGCAACGGCAAACCAAATTGCCCACTCAAAGCCAACCAGATAGCCGATGGGGGCCAGGATTAGCCCGGCTGCGCCAAGGATCTCCAGCAGTCCAATGGTTTTGGCGACCGAAACGGGCTGTTTTTCAAGCCAGCCAAAGCCAGCAGCCAGCATTGTTTCCTTGCTGGATTGGAGTTTGAAGCTGCCAGCCTTATAGAAGCTGAAAGCAGTGAAGGCTGAGATAGCAAAGCCAAGAACAATAACCAGTAGATCCATGATTCTCCTTTAGTAAAGTGGGGCTAGACAAGTCTTGTCTACTATACCTGAAAATTGCTTGTTAGGCTCTAGCGGTGGAAGTAAAAGCAGAGTGTGAGCGCAAAGCCGGTCAGTGGTGGGTCAAAGTCCCCGCCCTGGATGACCTGATGATTTCGAGCAAGCGCCTAGACCTGGCAGCTGAACAGATCAAGGACCTCATCTCAGAGCGCGAGGGCGTTGAAAGATGCGATGTCATCTTGAAGGTCGAGACCACCATCCCTGGAATCATGTGTGATCTGGATGCTGCTCAAGAAAAAATGCGCACCGCACTTCGAATGCAGGATGAAGCTTCCAAAGAGATTCGTGATGTCGTTGCGCGTTTACGCAACGAGGGACTAAGCATGCGCGACATTGGAGTGCTGCTAAGAATTTCCCCACAACGCGTTGCGCAACTTGCAGAAAGTGTTTAGCGGTGTCAAAGGTAACAACTGAAAAAGTCGGACACGTTTTGAAAATTGGACTCAATCGTCCAGACAAAATGAATGCAGCAGATGAAGAAATGTTGCATCAACTCGCTTTGGCATATGGAGAACTTGAAAAAGATAAAGACCTTCGAGTTGGTTTAGTTTTTGCACACGGTGATCACTTCACGGCAGGACTTGATCTTTTTGATGTCGGACCGAAAATGCAATCGGAAAAATTGCAACTTGTTCCGGAGGGTGGAATTGATCCTTGGGGAATTCAAACCAAACAAGTTTCTAAACCAGTTGTCATGGCAACGCGAGGAAATTGTTTCACGCTAGGAGTTGAACTCGCTTTAGCATCCGACATCGTTATTGCAGCAAGTGACTCTAAATTTGCTCAGCTCGAGGTAGCGAGAGCAATTCTGCCGTTTGGTGGTGGAACAATTCGTTTGCCAAAGGTCGCAGGTCACGCGAAGGCGATGCAGTATTTGCTAACCGGAGATTCTTTTGGTGCCAGCGAAGCACTACAGATGGGCATGATCAACGAGATTGTTGAACCAGGACAAGAATTACTTCGGGCCATGGAATTCGCAGAGAAGATTGCTGCTCAAGCGCCGCTGGCGGTACAGGCAACACTTGCTTCAGCGCGAAACTCAGATTCTGAAAATGAAAAGCAGCAACTATTTATCAGGCTTGGCAAGCTGATGGCGACCAAGGACGTCGAGCGGGGCATGCAGGCCTTCATTTCCAAGCAGCCAGCTAAGTTTGAGGGCAATTAGTTGTTGGTTTGCTGGCAATAACCACCTTTGAAGTTGTAGCCTTCCTACAAAAACCCCGGTTTTAGGCATTTTCTAGTTGTTGCCAGTCACGAAATTGCTAACACCCCCTGTTGGCCGCCTAATTCGTGGTTTTGACTTGTTGTCGAGGTGAAGCATGAGTGAAAACGATCTAAGACTGGACGTCGCGGAAGTCGGTGAGAAGATTCTTGGCCGCTGGGCTGATATCCGTCGCCACACCAGAAAAGTCATTATTGAGAACGAGCTTTTCAAGCCGGAGGGTGCTCCGATGGATAAGCATCGTGAGTGGGTGCTCAAAGCACTGAAGACGCTCGTGAGAGAAAATGCAACTCAATACGGTTTTCCTAAAGAACTCGGAGGACAGAGAAATCCGGGCGGGTCATTATCTAGTTTCGAAGAACTTGTTTTTGGAGATGCCTCTCTCCAAATCAAGTTTGGTGTGCAGTGGGGACTCTTTGGATCCGCGATTCTTTATTTGGGAACTGACTACCACCACAAAACTTTTTTGCCGGGTGCAACCAATTTAGATACACCGGGTGCATTTGCAATGACGGAAACCGGTCACGGATCAGATGTTGCATCAATCGGAACAACTGCAACCTATGACCCAGCAACTAAAGAATTTATTATTCATACCCCAGATCGACACAGCTACAAGGACTACATTGGCAACGCGGCTTTGCATGGCGAAGCAGCGGTAGTGTTCGCGCAGCTTTACACAAATGGCGAACACCATGGTGTTCACGCATTCTTCGTTCCAATTCGCAAACACGGAAAACTTCTGCCAGGGGTTGGCGCTGAGGACGATGGCCTGAAGGGTGGACTAAACGGTATTGACAACGGAAGACTTTTCTTTAACCAGGTGAGAATCCCTAGAGCAAACATTCTTAACCGCTATGCGGATGTTGCTGAAGATGGAACTTACACTTCTTCAATTGACGCTCCGGGTAGAAGATTCTTCACGCAGCTTGGCGCTTTAGTGCAAGGCAGAGTTTCACTAACTGGCGCTGTCACCAATGCACAGAAGCTTGCACTCGACATTGCCGTGCGTTACTCGCTGGCAAGAAAGCAATTTCCTGGGGTTGACGGAACCGAAGTCACCATCATGGATTACCAGCGCCACCAGCGAAGACTGCTGCCGCTGATCGCCCGAACCTACGCCCAGGTGTTTACCCACCAAGAACTGCTCAACCAATTCCATGCAGTTTTCAGCGGTGAAAACGACACCGAGGAGACTCGTTCGGATCTTGAAACAGTATCTGCGGCAAGTAAGGCTTTGAGCACCTGGTATGCCCTAGACACCGTGCAACAGTGCCGCGAAGCCTGCGGCGGCCAGGGCTTTATGGCAGAGCACCGACTGACAGGGCTAAGAGCCGATCTAGATGTCTATGTCACCTTCGAGGGCGACAACAACGTGATGTTGCAGCTGGTCGCGAAACGATTGCTGTCAGATTACGCCAAGGCTTTTAAGTCACCCGACTTCGGAACGCTTGCGCAATACGTAGCGGGGCAAGTTGGCGAGACTGCGATTAATCGCGGTGGCTTGCGCGGACTCGCACAGTCAATTACCGACTTTGGTTCAACCGCTCGAGCAGTTGGTTTTGTAAAAGACGAGGAGCACCAGCACCAACTACTTACCGATCGCGTCCACACCATGATTGCATCAATAGCAAACAAACTGAAAGCTGCAGGCAGCGACAAAGAAGAGCAAGCTGTGCTTTTCAATCGCTATCAGAATGATTTGATTATTGCCGCTCGCGCTCATGCAGAACTAATTATGTGGGAGGCTTTCACCTCAGCGCTAAAGACAATCAAGGATGCTGATTCACTAAAGATTCTCACCTGGCTAAGAGACCTCTATGGTTTTACATTGCTGGAAGAAAATCTTTCTTGGTATCTAATCAACGGCAGACTCTCCGGAGCACGTGCTGAGGCAATTACCGAATACATCGACAGCAGATTGCTACCAAGACTTCGTCCGCATGCGGAGAGCCTGGTGGATGCATTTTTACTTTCACCAGAGCTGGTTCGCACCACTCTCGCGAAAGATGAAAAAGAGCGCCAAATGAATCGTCAAACCCTAGTGAGGAACTAATGAAGGCCCAAGACGTCTATTTCATTGATGGGGTCAGAACTCCGTTTGGCAAAGCTGGTGAGAAGGGTGTCTTCTGGAACACCAGAGCCGATGATCTTTCCGTCAAGACTGTGATTGGGTTACTTGAGCGCCACCCAGATTTGCCAAGAGAGGCAATCGATGATGTTGCAATTGCAGCAGCTAACCAAAAAGGTGATCAGGGTCTGCAGCTTGGAAGATCAGTAAGCATCTTGGCTGGACTGCCAACCACTGTTCCTGGCTATGCAATTGACAGATGGTGTGCTGGTGCCATGACCGCCGTCACAACTGTTGCAAGTGCGATTGGAATTGGTGCTTATGACCTTGCGCTCGCCGGTGGAGTTGAGCACATGGGCCATCACCCAATGGGTGATGGCATGGATCCAAACCCGCGGTTTTTGGCCGAAAAGCTGGTAGATCCGTCCGCTCTGAACATGGGAAACACAGCCGAGAAGATTCACGACCGTTTCCCCCACCTCACCAAAGAACGCTCGGACATGCTGGGGCTTGCCAGTCAAAAGAAGGCAGCTAAGGCCTATGACGAGGGGAAGATTCAGCCCGATCTGATCTCTGTCAGTGCCGCCAGCGCAGAGGGATTCAAGTTGGTGACTAAGGATGAACACCTAAGACCAGACTCAACCTTGGAAGGGATGAGAGATCTAAAAACTCCGTTCCGTCCGCATGGCAAAGTCACCGCCGGTAATGCATCTCCACTAACCGATGGCGCAACCATGTCGCTGATCGCAGGTGAGAGTGCGGTTAAGAAGTATGGGCTGAAAACAAAAATGAGAATGGTGTCCTTTGCGTTTGCAGGAGTTGAGCCTGAAATTATGGGAATTGGTCCGATCCCTTCGACCGAAAAAGCTCTGGCTAAAGCAGGTCTCGCAATGAGCGATATTGGATTAATCGAAATCAACGAAGCGTTTGCCATTCAAGTTCTTAGCTTCCTCGATCACTTTGGAATTGCTGATGATGATCCGAAAGTAAACAAATACGGCGGAGCAATCGCGATGGGTCACCCACTTGCTGCCAGCGGTGTTCGACTAATGATTCAACTGGCAAGACAGTTTGAAGAAAATAAAGACATTCGCTATGGCATGACGACTATGTGTGTTGGTCTTGGCATGGGTGGAACTGTCATCTGGGAAAACACTTCATACAGGGGCAAGTGATGGAAAAGTATGCTGCGCTATTAGACAGCGATGAAGTAATCACTCATTCTTATGTCAATGATGTGACGCTGCCGTCTGGAAAAATTCTTGCGCTAATTACTTTGGACAACGGCAAAGATCACACGCGACCCAACACGCTTGGGCCAAAGACCCTGATTGAATTTGCAGAAAAACTAGACCAGCTGAAAGAGCGCGCTGCCAGAAAAGAAATTCATGCAGTTGCTGTGACTGGCAAGCCATATTTTTTAGCGGCTGGTGCCGACCTAAGCCACGTCCAAGATATTCGCGAGCGAAAAATCGGAAGACTCATAGGCGAGCTTGGTCACTACTCACTTGGAAAGCTTTCCGAACTCGGAGTTCCATCATTCGTTTTCATTAACGGACTAGCTCTCGGTGGTGGACTAGAGATTGCGCTGAATGCCGACTACCGGACAATCAACAAGACCGCTCCCGCCATCGCACTACCCGAAGTCTTCATTGGATTGATTCCTGGTTGGGGAGGCGCATACCTACTGCCAAATCTGATCGGAATCAGGAATGCGCTTAAGGTCATAATTGAAAACCCTCTCAAGCAAAACCGCATGCTAAGCCCCGAAGATGCCTATGAGCTAGGCATCGCTGATGCAATGTTCGACTCAGCTAGGTATCTAGAGGACTCCCTTGCCTGGGCCGACCAGGTGATCAACGGCCTAAAGGTCAAGCGCAAGCACGAACCAAATGCCATTGAGAAGGCAACCATGTGGGGACCGGCAGTTGGAATAGCTAGGTCAATGGTCGAGGAAAAACTTGGCAAGGTGCCCCTGTCACCCTATAAAGCACTGGATCTAATCGCCGAAGCAAAGAGCGGTTCCAAGGCAGATGCCTTCCGCAGAGAAGATGACGCTATTGAGGAACTAATTGCATCGGATCAATTCCGGGCTTCTATCTATGCCTTCAACCTAGTTCAAAAGCACGCTAAGAAACCAACGGGTGCACCAGATAAATCATTGGCAAAGAAGGTGACCAAGGTTGGCGTCATCGGCGCAGGTCTAATGGCCTCTCAATTTGCGCTGCTGTTTTTGAGAAGGCTGCAAGTGCCGGTTGTCATCACAGATGTTTCGCAAGAGCGAATCGACAAGGGCATTCAATACATCAAAGATGAATTACAAAAGCTTGTCGAAAAGGGGAGGCTCTCAACAGATGACAGGAATAGGTTTGTTGGAAATCTTTCCGGCTCACTGGATTACCAGGCTTTTGCTGACTGTGATTGGGTAATCGAAGCAGTTTTTGAAGAGCTAAAGATTAAGCAGGAAGTATTTGCAAAACTTGAATCAATAGTTTCACCAGATTGCATTTTGGCAACCAACACATCTTCCCTATCGGTGGATGCGATGGCTGCAAACCTAAAGCACCCGCAACGACTGGTCGGATTCCACTTCTTCAACCCCGTCGCAGTGATGCCACTGGTTGAGGTGGTAAGGGCCAACAAGAGTAGTGACGAAGCGATCGCTACCGCTATGGATGTTGCAAAAAACCTAAAGAAGACTGCTGTAATTACTTCTGACTCAGCCGGCTTTGTTGTAAACAGACTGCTTGGATATTTACTCGGCGAAGCAATGCGTGCCGTTGATGAGGGTGCAAGCTTCGAAGAAGTTGCTAACGCAATTGCGCCACTGGGGTTGCCAATGAACCCATTTGATCTTCTAGAGCTGGTTGGTCTAAAAGTCGGAGCCCACGTGCTGGATTCGATGCACGCGTTTAACTCTGAGCGTTTCTATGCGAGTGCGAATCTCCACAAGCTTGCCGAACACGGCAAATTGCTGGAGCGCGATGGCAAAGGAAAGATCAAGGGCTATGACAAGCAAGCCATTGCAATTGTTGCCGGTGGCACTAAACCAAGATCTGCCGAGCAAATCTTTGAAGGTGTCCAGGTTGGTCTTGCCAGAGAAATCAAGCTCATGCTGGATGAAAAGGTTGTTGGAACCGCGCAAGACATTGATCTATGCATGATTATGGGAGCGGGTTGGCCATTCCACCTTGGAGGGATAACGCCATACTTAGATCGTTGCGGGGCGAGTCAAAAGGCTTTTGGCGACAGTTTCCATAACACCATGATTGTTGGGGCAAGAGACTAATTGGTCTTTGGTGACATTCAAATGATTCAAATGAATGTCCTAGCAGTCGTAGCTACGGTGCTCACGACAGACCTACCTATGTATCCTGTAATTAGCCAATAGGCGCAAATCAGGGGCCCAAAATTACCAGCACGATTGCTCTAACCCAGCCAATTCGCATCTCGTTTGATGCGAAGCAGCCAAGATATCGCGCGGGTCTTTGGCTTGCTTACCCAGGAGTTTTTGTTCTGATGGCTGGCGATGCAGTTCGCTACTCCATCGGCTGGGTGGGCTGGGGAATTGTGCTGGGGCTCGGAACCATAGCCACCATCGCCTACCTTTTCGCTTTTGATGCCAGACCAACCTTGAAGAGAATCCCAGAGCCGCTGGCATTGCTGGTTTTCTGGATGGGCTTTAGTTTGCTGTGGTCGCAATATCGGCCACAAACACTTCTTAGTTTTGTGCTGCAGGTTGCATCAGTTCTCTTTGCGATTTTTCTTGCTAACCAGTTTGGTTGGCGGCAATTACTGA
>JACCEB011126243.1_pt1 | contig 11098 bp, 6 predicted proteins | sample 7454761 | NCBI WGS metagenome assembly JACCEB01 (sample SAMN15323454, study PRJNA562643) | freshwater metagenome | isolation source: river surface water | place: USA:Blue River Watershed | collected 2017-08-18 | reverse complement strand
TGTGTTAATACATATAGAAGAACCAATAGATGTAACACTATTCGGTATAATTAACTGAGTTAATTGATTACAATCACCAAACGCGCCAATTCCAATGGTGGTAAGATTGTTATGTAAATTAATTTTTTTAAAACCACTGTATTCAAAACAAACACCACCAATCTGTGTGACACTTGTAGGAAGAGTATACTCCTGGTTTACATACATACTTAGTGATTTCAGTGGAAACTTCAAAATCACAGTTTTATCTTTATTATATAATACACCACTCGCATCAGTTGAATAATTGGGATTACTTGGGTCAACTATATATGCAGTCATATTGCTAGCATAGTAGGCAAAGTATGTCCCAATTGTCGTTACTGTACTAGGTATCGTTAATGTGTTTGGTCCACTACTATTAACTACATTGTTACCTAACTCATTAACAGTATATGTGTGTCCATTAACATTAATCGTGGATGGAATTACCGCATCAACATTGACTGGTCCAATATAACCAGCTGTCACTACAAAATTGCCATTCCATATCTTCGCAAACATAGTAGTAGCATTCCAACTATAATAAAAATTACCTATAATACCACTTCCGCTTGTTGCTGGTTCTAGAGCTAACGCAGGTAATTGGTTCGATATATTAAATGTTACCCATTGTTCTCCATCTGTATATGGGTTAGGATAACCGTCCAAGTCGTACATAGCATAGTCAGTCCATGTTGGTCCATCCCAGTAAGTATCAAGATTATCGTCTATTAGATTATTTAAAGTACTAGTTGCTGAAGGTGGGTAAGCTTCAGCATCGCTTAAATTTTCTAATGTATATTTGTTATTAGAACTATCAAATACTTCTAATTGGAATACATACCATTTATTTGGGTAGGCAGTTCGGTCCAAATATCCAGTGACAGCACTTTTATTAGATATCTTTATATCATACCTATATGCGATATATGTATTAAAAGTTACACTGGTCGCTCCCAACTTATTTATGGTAAAGCTTTGTGTAATATCATTTACAGTTATGTTTATTTCACTGACACTCAAGCTCTCATATGTCGCAGATTGAGTTATTTTAAACGTAAGTTGTTTTGTATATGTCGAATTCGGTACAAATTGGTAGATTGTAGAGGGATATATATTTATTACTCCACTGGTTAACAAAGTGGCAGCATCAACCGGAGAACTTTTACTACCACCGTTGGTTGTATTACCCCATGTGATTACAGCCCCTGTATTACTTAATGCCGCATACGCACCCATGTTATTTGTACTTATACTAATTATACCCCCACTTAAATCATTGGCAACAAGACTAGAATCACCGCCATTGGCAGCGTCACCCCATGTAACCACTGAACCGTTGGATTTTAATGCGGCAAATGAAGATAAACTTGAATATATTTTAACTACACCAGATGTTAGCTTACTGGCTACTGTACCTAAATTTCCACCCCTGTTTTGGTCTCCCCAAGCCACAACAGCTCCCGTACTATTTACAGCAGCAAATGCATACTCATTGCTATATACGGCAATTATGTTCCATAACCCGGCAGATACGGACGATGAATCCCCTCCTCTCGCAGAATGTCCCCAGGTAGCAACACCAAAATTGTATAGTATTGCAGCAAATGCGTATTGATTACTAGATATCGTTTTTACAAAACCACGTTGGTTTATATAAGTTATCAAAGTAGAGGTTAAAACACCTGCACTACTAGGAATTCCATTAATACTAGGAAGTCCACCACCCCATGCCACCATAGTACCATCTCTTTTCAATGCTGTAAATGAATCACCTGTTGAATATATGCGTGATACGCCAGACGTTAACTGAGATGCAACAGAAGCAGAGCTACCGCCCCAACTACCACTACCACCCCACGTTACTACAGAACCATTCGATTTCAAAGCAGCAAACGCACGCTGGGTTGTATATATACTGATTACATTTGTTAGATTACTTGCGACAGAACTAGAATCACCGCCATATCCCACATCTCCCCATGTAACAACTGATCCATCAAATTTCAATGCGGCATAAGCACCTTGAGTCGAATATATCTTAATCACACCTGATGCTAAATTGCCGTATACGGAGCCCGAATACCCACCGTAACTAGTATTTCCCCATGTAACCACCGATCCATCATATTTCAATGCCGCAGCTGAGTACGCATTAGAATATATATATATGACACCTGATGTTAACGCGTATGATACGTTGTTACTTGAACTCACTCCCCATGTGACAACTGATCCGTTTGATTTTAATGCGGCACCACCAGTTGGATATGTAGATATATAAATTACATCGGATGTCAGATTGACATTTGAATTCGCATTAAAAGAAGAAGATCCCCACGTTACAACAGATCCGTTCGATTTTAAGGCGGCAAAATATGGAGAATATGTACTGCTTTTATCTAGCAAAAATGTGTAATATTCGATCGTTTGAGTAAAATAAATTGCCTCTATGTCTTCGGATGTAGTTTCCATTATCCAATCGCCGCCATATTTTATATTTCCAGTTCTATTATCTGACGCACCTACTATAACATTTGTACTAGATGCTAATATATTATAATACTCAGACCACCCCGCTGATTGTAATGTATTACATGCTAAATAATCAATGTTTTTCACATTAAAATTTGTTATAATGTTTAATATAAAATCCAGGTTTTCGCTAAATTGAATTGGTTCTACATTTGGATGTAAATTAATATCAGTATCACTAAAAAAAGACGCATTGTCTAGAAATAACATATTTGATTCGTCTATATCCATCCTAAAACAAATACCAACCCTCTTAATATCGGTAAAATATGTTTGTAACATCGTAAGTAACTCAGTTTTTGATGAATTGACTGAATAGACGATTGGGAACGTATACGAATTTGCTGAATTCACGAATACTTCATAATTTGGTATACTATCATCTATAAGGATTATATTTGTATATACATGATGTTCTGATATGTCAGGATAAATAAGCATCAATCGTATATATATACTTTGTATAAAATAACATTTCCATATACGAAATAGTATTTTATGCTATATTAGCGGATTGATAGTAAATATGACACGTATATCATATAGTAATATATTCACTTTGATTTCGATTTCGATTTTGGTATTCGTTTAAATTTCAATTTTGAAATGCGTTTAGATTTCGATTTTGGAATTCGTTTAGATTTCGATTTCGATTTTGGAATTCGTTTAGATTTCGATTTCGATTTCGATTTCGATTTCGATTTCGATTTTGAAATGCGTTTTGATTTATTACTACGATAATTTCTATCTTTCATACCCCCAGTCAAATTGATATTTTTAAATGAATTTATTAATATAGTCGAATCTGAATCCGACACCTGGGAATGTGTATCTAATTCTTTCACCGTATTTACTGTAGTTTCTGCTATTAGTTTAAAAATAAAATCAACCGATGGATAAGATTGTTTGGTTTCATCATATAAATAATCATATTCATATACCTCATTGTTTATTCTAATTATTATATCCGGTATAACCTTTTTGTCAGATACGACAGAATATAAATAATTGCTAATACTATTTTTACAATATCGCATCGCTTCATATATTAATAAAAATTCGTATGCATTAAGTGCTTGTTGTTTTTCCTTGAATGTCGTGCTTGGATTATATTTAAGTGATCGTGGAATATATAGATTGTTTAAGCCGATACTAATGCGACATAAGTCACTCGTATAATTTTTAATAAGAGATGATTTAATACATTCGGTCCATAGGTTATTGTCACTTGAATATGATGTATTGGATTGTATTAAAGAATTCTTTCTTAGCGTAGATTCAACCATATTTATGGCATTTTCAGTCATTTTGTATCTAGGCGTCGTACCTATATCAACCTGTTGTTTGTAAAACGTTTTATAGTGTTCTTGGGTATTTGATTCCAACCGCATAGAACTGTTATTACCTCCTTTCATTTTTAATTTTAAAAATCCATGTTCTAATAAAAAATTTATCATGTCGTCCTTACGTTTAGAACGATCATATTCTTGTATTTTTTTCCCATTTTTTAATATCACAATAGTAGGTACGTATTCTACATCATGATATGTTTTCGTATTTTTTAATTTATCCATCCCACTAGGATCGACAGATGCTAAAATCAAATCCGTATTATATTTGTTATCAATTTCTTTACACATATTATTCCATTCATCTTCCATGGCAATACACGCAGGACACGATGGACTAAAATATTTGGCAAAGACAATTTGTTCGTCGGTATTTGCTTTATCAAAATCCAACGCATTTTTGTCGTTTACAACCCGAAAATTCATATATAATTTCAACATATTATATTTTCCACCGACTAAATATATTATGTTACGTGTTGAATATAGAATTAGAGATTTACGAAAAAATAAATTATCATAAAATAGTATATATGTTAAAGTTCATTTTAATTGTAATAGTCTTTATACTAGGTTTATATTATTCTAGTAATTATACATCTCAACAAGTACTTGAGGGGTTTGCGGTTGGTAAAAATTCTTGCCCAAATATATTAATTCAAAAAGGTAAAGAACTCTATTTACACAATACGCGACTAGCTAAAATTCCAGGTGTAAATCCAATCAAATTTAATAATTTAGAAGAATACGTAGAATTTTTAGATTGGCAACGAAGCCAAAATATAAAATGTCCAGTCCTATATCTACAGCACTCGTATGATGCTCAAGGAAAGCCGGTCTATAATTTTAGACCTAGCCCAACTGATCCACAGGGAGGATTGCCATCTGTATTAACGTATGGTTCTGATTCTCAAGCACTACCCTTGTCACTACAACAATCTGAGCAGCCTCTCACAAAATTACTAGATGCGAGTCGCGATGAGTATCCTTATAATACGAATTCATATCCAGGGTATGACCCGCTTAATCTGAATCAAGGTGAATATACGCCCTTAGATGAAATGTATCATGAACAGGAAACCTCGTCTAAATTAAGTACAAATCCAATGGATGTCAATTGGGGGGGTGTAAATTATACAGAAGCGGCTATTCAATCAGGCGCTTATGCTGGAAATGAGGTATATCTAAGAAAAGTATAATTCATATTGGCATTCATATTGGCATTCATATTGGCATTCATATTGGCATTCAGATATTGTATATTACGCATCGGATACATGGTTGTATAGTATAAATTTTTTTATATTGTCAATACACGTTTTACTAATCTTTCTAGACTGACCATTTTCACATATAAGAGCTATTTCGTTTAAACAGGATTCATCTTGCTGTAAGCATTCAATAAGATGTTTTATAGATTTGTATTGTTTCATTATTTGAATAGCACTTTTACTACTAACACCGGGTATTGTAGATAACATAATTTCTCCTATATTTTCCACAGTAATGTTATTTTTCTTTTCCTTCTTCATAACTTCACAATAATTCACTTCCTTGGCCTCTTTATTGGTGTCATAATAACTAGTTTTTCGTGGTTCTTTTTGAAGTTTATCGGCATAATTTATAATTAATTCACATGTTTCGTTTATATTTTTGGTTCTAATGACTGAGAACCCCTTAAAGTAATTTAATGTTATGATAGCAGAATACAATGTTTTCTTGTCCATTTTCGCATTAGTAGAATTATACCGTTCAAAGTCTCCTTCTATAATATAAACTATATTGTGATTATGTATCGGGTATTCGTTTAAACGATATGACTGTTCACTATATCTTCCATCCTTAATACTCGATGCCAGGTCATACAGCGTTTTTCTCTCGAATATAATTTGTTCATGGTTATCATTATCGAGTAATATAATATCACCAAGTGCAATGTTTTCTACCTTTATATCATGACTATGTTCTTTAAATAACAAATTCATGGTTATTAATAAATCCGACTCACGATTGTCTATTTTAATAAACATAAGTATATGACTATACAGATACTTATATTTAAACTGTTTTTACACTATAATGGTCCGCCAATTCCGTTTGGTGAACTAGAAAACTGTCTAAAGTTAAACAGTAGGTTGGGTCTAGAGGCATGAGCCGATGCATTAAATGCTTGTGGTGTTGATTTTGCGATCATAAAACCAGTAGCACTTGGCGCGGAACCACCCTTTTTAGGCCCTCCAAAATAACTAGATCGAATGCTATCTCCAGTTGTAGTTGTCACATACACAGCCGGCATAATTCCATTTGTACCACCAAAACTAACGGCTCTTGCTACAGCCGAACGTCCACGATGACTTCTGTATCCATTTTTTTGAGGCATACTATATTATATGTTATGAATATTTTTTTGTATATCATTATTCAACCCTAACTATACACGATTGAATATGCGTAGGTTTAATGAAAGAATAATACCTTTTTTCCTACACCTCCAGATGTAAGAGGGTTCACTGATAATAAATTATTGGTTCTCAAGTAGTTTTCTTGAAACGCAGGAGTTTGACCGTTTAACTCAGGAATACCTTTGGCACCCTTAATTTGAATATGTCTATACACGGCCACATCCTTAATACCTACACGCGGGGCTAACCCACCGACAATTCCAAAAATCTTTGTACTGTTTGCGATAGAAGGTGTACTTCTTGCCTTTTTGCTTCCTTGCATATATCCAACCATTTATATATTGACTAAATATTTTTATTTTCGTATACTTATTATACATATTTTGAACTAATATAAATGCTACGCGATATACTTAGTTAATATGGCAGAGCTTAAAATAACGCACGATGATGATATTATTAAAACTGGAGACGGATTAATATTTAATCCGTATAATCCAAATAACGTTGAGATTACATTGAGCCAAGTTCAATCTATTCTAAGTAAATATGGTATTCCTCCTAATGTGGATAATTTAGCATTATACAAGCGGGCATTTGTTCATAAATCATATACCAAGCGACCAATGTTACTTAATACACTAGAAAATATTACAATTACAGAAAGGCCGTTTAACTGTATGCCTCTTCATACTAAATCAAATGAACGACTTGAATTTTTAGGAGATGGCGTATTAGAACTAGTCACTAAATATTGTTTATATCGTCGTTTTCCCAAAGAAAATGAAGGTTTTATGACTGAAAAAAAAATAGCACTAGTAAAAAATGAAGCTATTGGTAAATTGGCATTTGAGATGGGTCTTCATAAATATTATATTATTTCTAAACATGCGGAAGAAAAAAAGACGCGTACCAATTTAAAAAAATTAGGATGTTTGTTCGAATCGTTTATAGGTGCTCTCTTTTTAGATTTCAATAAAATGTCGGTCCAAGATGAAGATGGATGGTTTAAAACATTATTTACAACCGGGCCTGGGTTCCAAATGGCCCAAATATTTATTGAAAACATTTTCGAAAAACATGTAGATTGGATGAAACTAATTCGCGATGATGACAATTACAAAAATATTCTTCAAGTTAAAATTCAAAAAGAATTCAAAGACACTCCCCATTATATTGAAATAAATCATACGGACGAATATGGATATGAAATGGGCGTATACTTGTGTTTAGGACAAAAAATCCACCAGGTTCATAAAGAGGATGCGCTAAACTACCGGCAAGTAGGATCGTTTGAAAAGATCCAAGAGATACTATCTAATACTGGCAAAGTATTTGTCTACCTTGGTAGAGGTATTCATAAAATTAAACGCAAAGCAGAACAAATGGCATGCGATGAAACACTGAAATTATTAGAAGAATGTGCTGCTTAGTATAGTCGTATTTTTAGATATTCAACTGAATTAGGATCAACCATCACTTTTTTTATGTAGCCACGTTATATATGTCTACCGGTGTTTTAGAAAAATTAAAGATTAAACCAATTCCAAAAAAAGTAGAACAAATCGAAATTAAATTTGCGGCTCCATTACAACTTGAACCAGTTACAATTCGAACTGCTATTATCGATAACACCAAAGACAAACTTATTAATCGCGAAGATTTTATTAGAAAACTTACAACAATGACCGTATCTAGTAAACGACCTACCTCTAAAATACAGGAGGTCGCACCGTCTCCTCCCAAGGTACCGGTTAAAAAACTTACGAAAAAGTTGAAGTTGATCAGCGAACTCAAAGAATCTGAACCAGATACTGATATCAGAAAAACACCTAAACCAGATTTGAAGCTTATTGCTGATAATATTAATTTAAATACGATTATAGGAGATACGATGTTAAAAGATCGTCTCCCAGTAAAAGATAAGAAGGTTTTATTACGTGCCAACGCATATTATATGAATAATAGAGAGACTTTCGTTAATTTTATTAACGCATTATTTAGACCTTACAAAGAAGAGTTTGATAAAGTTGAATCTTCGTTAAGTTGCGATCGCCGTGAGAATGCCGAATTTACTCTATTAACCCATCAAAAAGTAGTGCGCGATTACTTGAATATCTACTCACCATACCGTGGTTTGTTGTTATATCATGGTTTAGGTAGTGGTAAAACATGTACGTCCATAGCAATCGCAGAAGGTATGAAATCGGATAAGCAAGTGGTTGTGATGACACCTGCGTCTTTACGAATGAATTATCTTGAAGAACTTAAAAGTTGCGGTGATTTGATGTACAAAAAAAACCAATATTGGGAGTTTGTGCCAGTCGGGGATGCTATACCTAATAATACAAATATGATTGAAGTGTTGTCTAGTACATTACAACTAAGTACGGATTTTATTATAAAACACGGAGGTGCTTGGATGGTAAATGTTAAAAAAATGTCCAATTACAACGAATTGTCCGAAAATGAAAAGAAGAGTCTTAACGTACAGATTAATGAAATGCTTAATCACAAATATAGATTTATTAATTATAATGGCTTGTTAAATAGTCATTTAAAAGCTCTTACTATGGATTATAAGATTAATCCATTTGACGATAAAGTAATTATAATAGACGAGGCCCATAATTTTGTTAGTAGAATTGTTAATAAATTAAAACGCCCCGAGGCATTATCAATGCGATTATACGAATACTTATTATCAGCTGAAAACTGTAGGATTGTGTTATTGACAGGAACACCTATTATTAATTACCCAAATGAAATATCAATATTGTTTAATATTTTGCGTGGATATATCAAAACCTGGACATTCCCATTAAATATTAAAACATCACGAAAAATTAATAAAGAAGAAATCGTAAAAATATTTTCCGAATTTGAAATATTGGATTATATTGACTATAAACCATCTTCTAAACTACTTACAGTTACTAGAAACCCATTCGGATTTGTTAATGTGAATAAGGATGGCTCATATAAAGGGGTTTCTAATTTTAAAGTAGGTAACCGTGGTAATATAAGTGATGTTGATTTTGTTAAAATTATTACATCTATCTTGAATAAAAACGAAATTGAAATCAACACTAAAAGTATTCAAGTTGAACTATCTAAGTCTCTACCGGACAGTCTTGAATCATTCCAAAATTTTTTCATTGAATCTACCACTGGTAAACTGAAAAATGAAAATTTACTAAAACGACGCATACTTGGATTGACGTCTTATTTTAAAAGCGCACAAGAACAGCTAATGCCTCAGTTCAACCGAGATATTGACATGAAAGTTATTAAAATACCGATGAGTGACTTTCAATTTGGTGTGTATGAACAAGCTCGAATTCAAGAGAGACAATTAGAAAAGGCTGCGAATAAAAGGAAGAAAAAGGCAGTAAACCCCAAAGACGATGTATATGACGATGCGGTGTCTACATATAGAATTTTCTCCAGAGCATTTTGTAATTTCGTGTTTCCTACAGAGAAAAAACGACCTATGCCTAAAGATGGAGAGGATATTGGAACATCCTTAGAAGAAAACACGGATGAAGATATATTAGACGCATTGTCAGTTAAAGAACGTGTAGATAACCCAGATGGACAGTATAGTATAGAAGATGCTGATATGTTAGACGCACAGAAAAGGGCTTCAGAAGATGGCACATACGAACAAAGAATTAAAGACGCCTTGAAATATTTAAAAGATAATGAGTCTAAGTACTTATCTCCAAACGGATTACAGACATATAGTCCAAAATTTTTAAATATATTAGAGAATATTAAAGATCCTGAATTCCGTGGATTACATTTAATTTACACTCAGTTCCGAACACTTGAGGGTATTGGCATTTTAAAATTAATATTAGAGGCAAATGGATTCGCACAATTTAAAATCAAGAGAGATGAAACAGGTGTTTGGAAATTAAACATGTCGACCAATGATGTTGGAAAGCCTGCATTTGCGTTATATACCGGTACAGAAAGTACAGAGGAAAAGGAAATCATACGAAATATTTTTAATAGTAATTGGAACTATGTGCCAGACACCATTACTAGTGAATTGTCGTTAATATCTACAAATAATTTATACGGTGAGATAATAAAAGTGCTTATGATTACAGCCTCTGGTGCCGAAGGGATCTCACTAAAAAACACCAGATATGTTCATATTGTGGAACCATATTGGCATCCAGTGAGAATAGAACAGGTTATAGGCCGTGCCAGAAGAATTTGTAGTCATCAAGATTTACCACCTGAATTAAGAACGGTAAACGTATTTTTATACTTAATGACATTTACACCCGATCAAATTAGTGGTGATAAATCTATACAATTAAGATTAAATGACGGTAGTAAATTTGATGACTCTATCCCGATTAGTAGTGACGAAGCATTATATGAAATATCTACTATTAAAGAAAATTTAAGTAAACAGATTCTGACCGCGGTTAAAGAGGCGTCTATGGATTGTACATTATATACTCAACCTGGTAACAATAATTCAATCAAATGTTTTTCGTTTGGAAAAACTTCACCAACTTCATTTTCATACAAACCATCCATTAGTAATGAAGAGTCTGATGCGATTACCGATATTAATAAAGAACGGATTACTTGGAAGGCAAAGGAAGTGAAAATACCGGTTGATGGAATTAAAAAATCGTATGCTCAGAATCCGACCCCTACACGACTAAACCCAACCACTTATGATATATATGATTTAAATAGTTATAATGATGCGGTAGAGGGTAAAGGCGATCTGGTTATGATTGGGCAATTAATTGAAAAGACAGC
>JACCEB010601377.1_pt1 | contig 11098 bp, 10 predicted proteins | sample 7454761 | NCBI WGS metagenome assembly JACCEB01 (sample SAMN15323454, study PRJNA562643) | freshwater metagenome | isolation source: river surface water | place: USA:Blue River Watershed | collected 2017-08-18 | reverse complement strand
CATCATCCAATTATTTATTATAAAATTAAAGAACAGAAAGACAAAAAAGATAAGAAAGATAAGAAAGATAAGAAAGATAATGAAGATACTAAAGATAAGAAAGATAATGAAGATAAGACAAGTAATGAAGATAAGAAAGATAAGAAAGGTAAGGAAGATAAGGAAGAAAAGAAAGAAAAAAAATTTAATGTCACTGTACCATACTTATCAGAATTATCAGATTTTTTATATGAAGAATTATATAAAAAATTAAAATTAAAAGAGTCACCCAGAGATTATAATTATTATTATTTGTGTGCAGATTTACATCAATATCAATCTGGAAATGTTACAATTGGAAAAGGTGATGATATTATGAACATTAGACAATATATTGCTGGAACAGGAGGTGCAGAGAAAGATAAATATGATGTTTCAATGCTTAATACTGAGACTGTAATAATAAATGATACTACATATACTATGTCAATGGAAGATATATATACTTCTAAAGAAGAAAATGGATTTTTAATATGTAGAGAAAATGAAGATAAGTCATTGGATATTAAATTTTTAAGTGTTAATGACCAGCAACAACAAGGTGGAAAAACTAAACGCACTAAAAGAAGAAATAAAAAACACACTAAAAAACACACTAAAAAACACCTAAAACACTAATTTATTTGTTTTGTTTTATTTTGTTTTATTTTGTTTTATTTTGTTTTATTTTGTTTTATTTTGTTTTATTTTTTTTTTGATATTACATTGTATACCAAAGTTTGTAAGCTTCACTGTCTTCAACCTTTTGTTCTTGTTCTTGTTCTAGGATGTCATCAAGGTATTCGTAGCTATCCATGAAAATATCATTATCGTCATCATCATCATCTTCAATCTCATCCATTTCATCAGCCCAAGAAGGAGCAGTCATACGTTTAACTTCATGAATACGGTTGATGACATAATCATGACGAGGAAGAAGTTGGCTAAAGTTTTGAATGTTTGCACTGAAGAATCCAGAATTGTCCAACACTTTAAACATGCACTGAAGAATGGAAGATTCTTCACTTTGCAGTTCTTCCAATGTCATGTGGTTAAGGTAAGCTTTGGTCTTCTTTGGGATAGTCGGAGGGACATAATCAATCTTCTTGTGTTGATTGATAATTTGAATGGCTTTTTCGTGACCAAGTACCTGAATCATTTCATAATAGAAGTGTTCAAGAACCGTTTCATAATTGTTATTGTAATTAGTATCATAAGCAATGTACTTTTTGAGCAAGTCAAAAGCTTTTTGCTTGTACAAAAAGTTGGCAATCCGAGGATGAGTTTGATGATTGATGATATCAAACGTCAGATAGGATTGGAACTTCTTGATGTAAAGTGTTTCAGTTTCCATTTTGAACTAGGATACTAGAGTTAATATAATCCATTAATCCTTTCATTTATTCAATTTTTTCAATTAAATCATAATTCAAAAAGGAAAAAATTGAATAAAAGAATCAATCAACTATACTTATACTCACAACACACCCTATCCATGGTTTATCCGATTTATATTCCGAGTATATATCGCCCTAATTCTGAATTTCTAATATCAATTCGGGATATTAAACCATCTATTGAGTATTATATAATTATTGCTAAACATCAGTATGAAGATTATAGCAAAAACTTTCCATCTGATAATTTGGTTATACTTCCCGATAATGTAATTAAAATTTCAGAGATTCGGCAATACATTCTCGAATTAGCTAGAAAAAACAAAGAAACAAAAATCTGGATGTCAGATGATGATTTATCTAAGTTCTTTATTAAAGAGAAAACAAACAACCTAGAAAAGGTTGATTTCATGACTTTAATTAAGAAAGCAGAAGAAGAAAGTGAACAAGAACAAAAACATATACCTAAAGTTGTTCAATGGGGTTTTAAGTATTCGACCTTTGCCTTGCAAAAGACTCCATATTCCTTCAATACAAATATTGGAATGATTCAATTACTAGATATTGAAGCAACAAAACATATTAATTATGATCTTTCATTTCCGACATTAGAGGATACAGATTTTACAATCCAATTATTGATGAATGGTTTTTCTAATTTACAGTTTAATCATATGATTTTTACTGCACCTAAATCTGGAAAGGGTAAGGGTGGTTTAGAGAGTGAATATAATAATGGTGCAAAACAAAAGGGTATGTTACGATTTAAGGAAAAATATCCAAATCATATTAATATTATAGACCTAGAAAAGGGGAAATATAAAATATTATGGAACAAACTTAAATAACAAATTGTGCATTATGCATAATTTTTAAAGACAATTTTAGTTTTTTTAACGGTTGCATCAATAAGTGAACCATCAATTCTTAGATGTGATGTATCATTCCTATCATAGCGTTCACCAACAGCTTGTCTTTCTTGTGAATCATCAGTAACCCAATTTTCATTGATGGGTCCTGCTGGTTTATCTGAGGTATAAAACTGAACTCTGCGACCTTCTTGAACTATAGCATCAGCGTTTTGTTGTTTAACAGTTTGATAAGGTAAATTATACATATTATATAAATTATTGTATTTCTTTTGAGCGAGCTTTTCAAATCTAGATTGTGGTAATTGTGTGAAACTAAAGTATTCACGGTCTAATTCAGCAAATGATTTTTGTGAACGGTCAGGGAAATTAAAATAATTTCTAGATTGTCTTAAGGCTAACATTTTTTTGAGTTCCGTTTCTGGAAATTGTATTATTTGGTCTGATATTTTTAGTTGACGAATACTACTAAAATATTTGTCTTCATCTTCTCTTTCTTTAAAAGTAGAACCAAATCCCAAATCTGAATCCATTTATATTTATTTATATTTATTTCTAGATAAAAAGTTTTCGTTCCATCCGATTGTTTTTTTACTAAATATTTATTAAGATATAATTCATAATTCATGGGTAATCAAACATCACAACCATCGAATGAATTTCAGAAGCAATTTTTTCAATTAAAGAACCAATTAAAAAATCAGCAATATAAGCAATCGGTTGATTTGCATCGTCTTCAACAACAAATATATCATACACAATTGAAGATGCAAGAATTGAAACGTCAACAACAAAAACCTCAACCCCAATATCGACCACCTCAACCACCCCAACCACAACAATATCGACAACCACAACCACCCCAACCACCTCAACAACTACAACTACAATCTCAACCACCTCAACAATTGACCAGTTTATTAAACAGTCCTGATGTTAAAAATGAGATGATTAATAATCCAGAGTTTGGTGTTCAAATTATTGATTTAATATTAAAGGAGGTTGGTCATCAATTATCTGATGTTCAATATCAGAAAATAAACGAGTATCTAGAAAGGGCTAATCATCAAACAGCCAAGAATCAAATAGTATATCAATCAGAGGAAGAAATGGAGAGACGTAAATTCGAAGCAGAACAATTAAGACAACGTAAGGCGTTTGAAGAACAACAACGTAGAAGAAGGGAAGAATATAAAAAACAGATGCAATCATTTGAACAGAGTCAAGTTAATCCTTATGTACTTTTGGGTATTCCGCAAAATTATACGATGGAACAATTAAAGAATGCATATCGTAAAAAGGCATTAATTGCTCATCCAGATAAAGGCGGTAATGCTAAATTATTTGATGATATAACCAAGGCTTATTTTTCTCTGCTTGAAAAACTAAAACAACGTGAAGATGATAAACAATATATTGACCTTAAAAATAATTCGAAAGATTATATGGAGAAGCAACAAACAGATAATAAACAAAATGTGAGTATAAGTAAAGAAAAGTTCAATCTAACAGCTTTTAATAAAATCTTTGAGGATAATCGTATTTCTGACCCTTCTGATGTTGGATATCAAGAGTGGTTGAAGAATGACAATGTAAGGGAACAACCAAAGGTCTTTTCAACTAAGTTTAATATTGATAATTTTAATGCCATGTTTGAAAATTGGAAAGACGAAGATGAAGAGTTAGGTAAAGAGATAGTCTTAAGTGAAGGACCTCAAGCATTGATGGCTTATCATGGTAAAACTGGTTTTGTTGAATTGGGTGTTGATAGAATCAATGATTTTACGAATGCTGATCCTAATTCTAGAAATCTAGGATATACTGATTTAAAACAGGCTTATTCTAGAAATGGTATAATTAATACTAAAGCAGTAACACCAAGGGAATCATATCGCAATGTAGAGGATTATGAAAGGGCTAGAGCATCTAAGTTGAGTTATCAAATGACTCCAGAGGAAATTAGACAACAAGAAATTAAAAAAAGAAGGGAACAAGAGGAAGAGGAACGAAGAATCCAAAGAGTTCAACAGCGTGATAATACAGCATTTAATAGTTATAATAGAGTTCACCAGATGATGATTGATAAACTCAAGTAGAAAAATAAAATATAAAGAATCTAAGAGGAGATAAATAATAAAATGAATAATTTAACTTTAAGTGAATTTGAAAAATTACATTCTGATAAGATGATTATTATTACTGAAGTGAATAGTCAAAAATTATGCAATGAAGAAGACTATGAATATGATGTTTATTATATCAAAATCGAAACTGATAAATATCCTGAGGTTGATTGGGGGAATGAATGTTGTTTCTCGATATGTAAATACAATTTAGATGATGCTAAGGTTGTTAATACACATTATAGTGTAGATTTTGATTTATTTGGGTAACGCTTTTTTCCTAAAAAAGTGTATGTGTTTTTTTGGTAACGCTTTTTTCTAAAAAAGTGTTAAGTTTTTATTAAGTGTATTTGGTAATCCGTGACCAAATGCGACCATGTATGCTAATACTAAGCCACTGATAACAAGTGTTCTATCAACGGCGACTTCTTGTTTTTGTTGTAAGACATAAGCCATTATGACATAAAGTACAAGACCTATAACGACACTATGCATGAGCATAGTTAAACCACTTTCGTTTTTCATTATTTATTATTTATTATATGACAAAGATAAAATTAAAATTAATAAGCTTCGTTATTATTATAAAGTTTCCAAACGTTTAATGAGTCTGTGCGACCAATACGCTGTGCTCGTCCGATAATTTGATGTAATCGGTCATCACTTTGACGATGCATAATGATAATATCACTTGAGTTTTGTAAGTTGAGTCCAGCACCAAAGTATTGAGAGTTAATAAGTAGGACTTCAAGTTCTCTATTACCCATCCCACGATATTCACGTAGCGTTTTATTAATAGCCACCGAAGAAGATTTGAGACGTGCATAGAGAAGATTATGTTTTTTAAGGAGTTCATCCATTTTTTTATTAAACGCACCATCAAATTCGGAAAAAATCAGAATCTTACGTTTTTCTTTGGGGAAATTTTTGATTTTATAAGCTAGAATCTTTTCTAGATTTTCGTATTTGTCATTTTTCTCTGAGTTTGCGATGATATTCTCAATCGTATCATTATCATCATTATTCACAGTCTCTTTATCTTTATCTTTATCTTTTGACTTTTCCATTAACATGATTTTATTCAGTGTTAAATTTTCTCGACATGTTGGGCAATTATTTTTGGATGAAATACACATTGCAATACAATTAAAGCAAAAGACGTTTTGACAACAATTTGTAACGGTTGGGTTATTAACATCATCTAGACAGATAGCACAACATTCGAAGTTTTTGATACGTTGTTTCATCAGTTCAATCTTTTTCTCAATCGAATCGATTTTATCTTGTAATTCTTGCTTTAGCTTAGATGAAGACAATGATTCTAGTTCAGTATTATAGTGTTTAAGTTTGTTGGTTAAATGTTCGGTGACAACATTGATGATATTATCTTCTGAACTTTGGTGGGATGAGATGTAATTGATAGCACCTTGTTTATCACCAGCGTTAAGCATCATAATCACTTCATTTGAGACGATACCATCTAAAATTTTGAATTGAATGGTATCACGTGAAATCAGGAGATATTCAGTGATTTTCGGTAATTTGAATGACATTTCGATAAATTTGTTATCATTTTTGAGATAATAATGGTATCGATTATGATCCCCATAAAACATTTTGAAAGTTTCTTTGATAAAGCCTTCACTTTTGATGGTACTTTCAATGATTTCTTTTGTTACAGTGACAGTATTATGTTTGTTGGTGACACTAACTTTCTTTTTGATACCGAATGGATTACATAAAGAAGTTGATGAACTAGTAACAAACCAGTAAAATAGTGCATTGATTTTTAAAGTATTTGGTATAACAATTGATTCTGCTTCATCGAAGAATAGCCGATTACAGAAATAGTAATCTTTAATCATATAAAATGCGAATTCATTGTATAAATGAGATGATAGGAGAACAATATCATATTCATCTAGGATGGTTTTATTGAGTTTACCATATTGTTTAATGACTGATTCATAAGATGGATGACCAGTGTAATATGGTTCTAGGTAACGGTAGTATTTAGTGTCTCTAGATTGATAAGATGATTTTGCTTTTGTTTTCGAATTCAGTTCAAAACTACGTTTATTTTGTAGTATACTATTAATTAATGGTTCTTCAATTGGGTCATCTTCATTGTATAATTCATCGAACAAATATCCATCAAGTAATTTTTTAAGTGATTGAAAGTTATTGATGGAATAATTGGTTAGAGTTGTGGACTCAGTGATATAGTCTTCCCACTGTTTAAAAATACCATGTGGTACGACGATAATATTGGTGTCAATTTTGTTTAATCCATTACAAATAGTTAAAGGATAGTTTTGAGTGAATAATTGTAAGTTAAGTTGTCTAACAAGTGAAGGACAATCCGCAATTGTTCCTAGAACTTCGAATGATTTACCAGAACCAACATGATCACATATAACTCCTAGTTGTGTTATCATTTGTTCATCTTCACCAATTTTGATGGGAATCATTTTTTCTAGTTGTCTAGCTTGATAGATAAGTGCTTTTTGATGTTCTTTGAGTGGAATTTTGATTTTAGCTGGTTGTTCAATTCTAGGGGAATCTTCATTTATGTTTGGTTCAATTTGATATAGTTGATCCATATCAGTATGATTATGATTTATGTTATATTCCTTTTACTTATTTTAATTATTTTTAATAATCTTAAAATCTTCTTCAATTTTTATTTTTTCATAATAAAAAATAAAAAATCATTATATAATTAAATATCAATATCAATAATGAAAAGCATTTATTATACACATGATAATGGTGGAAGACCATTTAAAGTTGAAATTAATGAAGATAAAAATAAACATGTTGTAGATGTTTATGGCAATTATCAAGAAAGTAAAACTTATAATAAAAAAGTTTACTCGACAAAATATACCAATATTTGGGTTGGTAAATCACCAAAAATAGAAATGACATTATTTAGTGGTGGTTATGGAAAAAAATTTGAAGGTAATTCTATTTTAGTGGAAACAGGTAATTTGGAATATGTTTTTATCGGTGAAAAGATATTTAGTTTTACATCTATTGCTCCAATAAAAACATATGTTTCACCTGTTGGTAATAATAATGTTCCTTATCCTTATGCAGTTGATTCGGATGGATATATTTATTTAATGATTGAGAATGTTATAATTCATCCGAATGAAAAGACAAAAGATTTATTAAATAAAAGTGATGAACCATATTCAGTTTATTATAAAATTAGTCATATAAGTGACCCTCAAATTAAACCATCAAAAGATGAATTTAATTATGATATTGTTAGTTTAGTTGTTAGTGATGAAATAAAGAATAGTAAAAAACATGTGGTTGAAATTAGACATGTTGGAACTAAGAAAAAAGGTAATGGTTCTAGTAAAAAGAAAGAGGATGAATTTATAACTGTATTGAATAATTCCTATAGATTTAGTTATGTTACAAATCCTGAAAAAGATTATGAAAGAATTAGAAGATTTAATAAAAAATCTGGTGAATCATTACATATTCAAACTTCTGATAATAAGTTAATAAAAATATCAAAAAATGATTATGTAAATATAATAAAAAAATGGGGTGCAATTTTTGGATTACAAAAAATGAAAGGTTATAATGAATTGGTTAAGAGAATGTAGTAGGTTGCGTTTTTGTTTTTAATTATAAATCAAATCAGTAAAATTAGTAATATATTTTGATCGGTCTTGAAAAATGTCTTCTTTAATTTTGTAAAATTTGTGAGTGAGATTTTCAATCAATGCAAATGCTTCAATCAAATATAGGTTTGAATTATTGTATCGGTTACTACCAAACGTTGAATCAATCAGATGGTTACTTTCGGTTGTTGTATTGAAAGTTCGTAGGAGTGAAACAATGAAACAAGAATCACGAATCATCATGTTTTTTTCTTTTCGTAGAGACATGATGGTAAAATTGCATTGTGTTAGTTCAATTTCAATACTATTTTGTAAGGTGTTGATAATATCATTTGATGCTGGTTCAAAGTGAGATTGAATTTCAAAGAGTCGTTTATCGACTGCTTTAAGTTCAGCAATAGTATCAGTAAGTAGGGTTTCTAGGTTCATGTTTTGGAAGTTTTGAAAATAATAAATAATAAAAAAGTAATTCAATTTTTAAATTAATCTTACAGAGGACTTAATGTAATTCTAGGAATGTATCAATAAGTTCGTCTTCAGTCATTTCGGTATTCCATAAGTTCTTTGCACAATATGTAATAAATGCGGCTGGTGAGAATGTATCTTCTGGTAGTTTTTTGAGGTTATGTTCTTGCATTTCTTTGTTAAAGAAGTTTTTGTAAATCTCTTGATATTGAAAATGATCAGTGTTTAACATCTTAATAATCAAATCAATACGACCAGCACGATACAAAGCTTTATCTAAATGTTCGATGTGGTTTGTAGTAATAATATACATTGTTCCATCTGCGGTTAGAGTTCCCTGAAGGATATTTAGCAAATGAGACAATGAAAATGTATCATTGAATGTTTCACCTGAACGTTGCAATACAGTATTAGTCATACAATCAATATCTTCAAATACAATAATGCCACCTGAAGTTTCATTGTTAATGTAATTAAAAATATAAGTAAGTTCATCGTTTGTTTTGACGGTGTTCAAGTTGATATAATAGATATCTTTTTTGAGATAAGTCGCAATTGCCCAAATGGCACTGGTTTTACCGGTTCCAGGTAGTCCTTCTAGCATGATACCAAGTTTGTCTGGCAAACCCAATTTAAGCAAATTGTCTTTGTTTGTTTTGTAATCTTTAATGAGGTTAAACAATTGGGTTTTGGCTGTTTTTCGGAGGTACAATGTGGAGAAATGTTTTGATTTTTCGGTGATAAATTTACATTCAAGTTTTCGGGTAACATCTTCCTTGGTAATTTTCTCATCGAGTGATACTAGTTGTTTCTTTAATTCTAGAATAATCTCTTCATTCTTATCATTCTTTTCGTTGATAAGTTTGTCTAATTTATTTTTAATTTTAGTGTATTCAGGGTTATCAATTTCAGTAGTTTTCCGAGTTTCTAAATAATTAACATTATGGATTTTAATTTTATCAGTTTCAACAGCATAATTTTCGTTAATGTCTTTGATAAACGAATTAAAATTAAATTCATCATAATCTACAATATCGAAATTGAATTCAATACTTTTAGTATCTTCATCTTTTGTAGAATTTTTAAACATATCAGAATATAGTGCCTTTAATTCAACATACAATTGATTCAATTGGAATGTTTTATTCATCTGATAAACTTTAATAAATAGGTCATCTAAAACATTTGTGTTAATGATAATCGTTTTATCATGATTAAATAATTTACTATTACGTTTCAACATCTCTAAATCGAGAGGGACGTTATTACATTCACTAGTATTGAATTTGATTGTTGTCGTTGTTCGTTTATTTTCTTTATTATCATACGATTCTTGCAATAATTTTGAAAAATCAGTATGTAGATAAAGCAATACAGATAGGATTTCCAGTTGTGGAAAGATATTACTTAATAGTTGTTCTTGAAAAGCAGATTTAAGTTTTTTATAATCAAGTAAAACTGTAAGTAATGAACTTTCGAATGATTTATCAAATTTAATATTATTAACTTTTCTAGGAGCAAAATAAATATTATTACCAGAATAGATGAAAACATCATGTTGTTCTGTATAACCACCACACATACTACTAAGACAATTAAATAGTTTATATAAGTTAGTATTTTTATCAAAAATATTTTCAAATCGAATTTGTTGTATAATGAGAGCAGTTTGTTTAGAAAATGTGTCTTGTTGAGCAATAGGGATAATATTATTTTGAGCAAATAATTTAATTTGGTTCAATTTAATATTATCCGTAATTAATTTTGTTTGTGAATTAAATTCAATTATCATGTTCAAGTTACAATTAATTTCCATATCATTATATTTAATACTAAGTTTGTGTAGATGTCTGGATGACAAGATTTCATTCTTATTAACGATTTTAATATTGGAAATATTGTCGGATTGAATCGTAGATGTTTTTTTATTTTTCTCGATATAATTCAGAATATTTTGTAGGAATTGTTTAGTAACAATAATTTGAATATTCGTAATATTCGTTTTATCATCATAAGTATAAGGTACAATAGACATATCATTATACTTTACTTTCGGTGTAAACATATTTTTAATAGAATATTTGATATCTATTAGACTTGTAATTACAAAGTTGAAAATGGATTTGATAATATTGATTGGGTTGAGTAGACTTAAGATAGAAGAATAATTTTGTGTCAAATATTCAAAAATCATTTTAATAATTTTTTTAATTTCATCGATGGATGTCATTAGGATAACAGTTGCAATTTGTTGTTTAAAAGATTTTGAGTGTGAAACAAAAGAATTAACCAAATGATTTGATAGAAATGAAGATGAAAGTAAATCATTTGCGTTCACATTTAAATTCATTGGCGATTGCTTTGGTTCTGACATATTTGATTATGAACAGAAATCAATAATTATTAATTGTATTATTTCATAATTAAATTCAATTTTTTAATAAAAAATATAATCATTATTTATTCATTATTCATTATTATTCATTATTCTTCATTATTCTTCATTATTCTTCATTATTCTTCATTATTCTTCATTATTCTTCATTATTCTTCATTATTCTTCATTATTCTTCATTATTCTT
>JACCEB011063513.1_pt1 | contig 11107 bp, 25 predicted proteins | sample 7454761 | NCBI WGS metagenome assembly JACCEB01 (sample SAMN15323454, study PRJNA562643) | freshwater metagenome | isolation source: river surface water | place: USA:Blue River Watershed | collected 2017-08-18 | reverse complement strand
GCCTCATTGTCGGTCGTCATCGATTTTCCTTTCTACGTTGTGAGAGACGTCTATTGTCGGGCATCTCGGGCACCCGGCCCACCCCGCAGCGCGGTGCGGCGACCCCGCCCGACGCAGGGGCAGGGAATTCGCTGTAAAAATAATTTGAAAATGTGTTGCCGGCATCTGATTTTTCAACGACAATCTGTCTACGGTCGAATCCCGACCGCCAACTTAGAAAGGAACCTGATCATGAACTCCATCAACGTCTCCACCGCCAAGACCTCCGAGCTCGTCGCCTTCTACAACAAGCACGCCTCGAAGCCCGTCAGCAAGTTTGCCGACCGCAAGACCGCCGAGCGCCGCGTCGCCGCCCTGCTCGCCGAGCTCTCCGCCGAAGCCGACTCGAACGAGCTGCGCTGCCCCAAGTGTGGCGACACCCAAAACCTCACCTGCGGCGAAGTCAAGATCCTGCGCGGCATGCAGCACGTCGTCAACGAACACATCGCCGACTGCCACCACTGCGGCCACGAGTGGAACACGCTGACCGGCAAGCCGGTGCGCAAGGCCGCCGCCAACCCTGAGCGCGGTGCAGCCATCGCTCAGTCCTGGAAGGACAAGAAGGTCGCCGTCGCCCGCGCCACGCGCCACGCCGTTGTGGTCGTCACCCCCAAGGGCGAAAAGCGCGAGCTGAAGTCCGTGCGCGAGGCCTTCATGGTGCTGGCGCTGCCCCTCGGCCAGCACATCAAGTTTCGCGGCGCGCTGAAGGCCGCCGGCAAGGCTGAATTCGGCGGCTACAAGTTCAAGCTCGCATGAGGCAGGGAAATCACTCGGCAAGTATTTGCAAAAAGCACTTGCCGAGATCTGCGGAATCAACGACAATCTCGTTACCAACTTAGAAAGGAACCCGCCATGAACAGCATCACCGTCCGCATCACGAACAACTACGGCACCCGCGCCGTGTACCCCGCGTGCGAGACCGCCGTTAAGCTCGCCGCCCTGATCGGCACCAAGACATTCACCGATCGCGCGCTCCAGCAGCTCAAGGAGCTCGGCTACGTGATCGCCGTGCAACAACAACCCACCACCCTCTGAGGAGACAAACGCCATGAAGACATTGCCCGCATCCGCTCTCGCCACCACCGCCGCCCCGACCGTGAGTGAGCGCTACCAGTTCATCAGCTCGAATGAGATCATTCAACGCTTCGCCCAAGAGGGGTGGGCCGTCGACAGCGCGACCGTCGCCGCCCCGCGCAAGCGTGACGTCCTGTTCGCCAAGCACATGATCGACTTCCGCCACCCGGACTTCGAACCGATCAACGGTGCCGTCCCCCGCATCATCCTCGTGAACAGCCACGACGGCTCCTCCTCCGCCAAGGTGCTCGCCGGGGTGTTCCGCTTTGTGTGCAGCAACGGGCTCGTCGTCGGCAACACCGTGGGCCGCGAAGTCGTGCGCCACACGGGTGACGCGGCTGCAGACCTGATCCACCGCATGCGTCAGCTCGCCAAGAACACCTCCGACCTCTACTCCAAGATCGACCGTTGGTCCAACATCGACCTCACTCAGGCGCAGCGCCACGAGTTCGCGCGCTTTGCGGCGCAGCTCCGTTGGGGCGACGCACAGCGCTTCACGCCCGAGGACTTGTTGCAGGTGCGCCGTGAAGGCGACGACCGGGGCGACCTGTGGACCACGTTCAACCGCCTGCAAGAAAACACAGTGCGCGGCGGCATTGAGGGCCTGTCCCGCTCAGGCCGCGCCGCCACGAGCCGCCCCCTGAGCGACATCAGCCGTTCGGTCGACTACAATGCGCAGTTGTGGCAACTGGCCGAAGAAGTTGCCGAGCAGTGGTGAGCCGCAGCATAATAGAACCTACAACTCAGAAAGGACAACGCAACCATGCCAACCATCATCCGTGACCGCGAAGCCGTCCGCACGGCCTCCCTCGACGACCTGAACCACACCTACCGCGAGCTGCGCGGGGAACCCGGCTTCAAGGGCTTCAGCAACCGTGCCGCCGCCGAGGTGCAGGTGCAAATGGCCATCATGGCCGCCGAAGACGTTGTGGGCCATGCGGGCGTGCCGCCCGGCACCCGGCCCGTCGCCAAGACCGTCCGCGAACTCGGCCACAACCCCTACAAGGAAGGAACCATGAGCCACCGCCTGCATGAGGAAATCACCTCGCAGCAACCCATCACCCCGCGCCCCAAGGCCGCTGAGCAACCCGCTGCTGAGCGGGGGAAGCGCTTGGTCATCAATCGGGTGCGCGCCACCTTCTCGGGTGAGTCCCGCCCGCAAGCCGGTTCCATCCGCAATCAGGTGCTCCTCTTCGTGCAAGCCGCCCCCGACCACACCTGCACCGTGGCGGCGCTGGAGGAACACTTCCAGCAGCCCGTGCGCGGCTACCTGCAGAAGCTCATCGAGAAGAACCACCTCGTGATCGTGGAGGACGCGCAATGAGACACGACATCTTCGAGCTGAACGCCGAGGGCATGACGTGGGGCGGTCGCGCTTGGCGCATCGCGCTGCTGCTCCTCACCATTGCGGCTTGCGCTGCTGACTTGTTTCTTTGGAGACCCAATTGACCGCAACCCCCACAATCGTCGGCGCGGGCCTCGCGGGCCTGATCGCCGCGCACGCATGGCCCAGCGCTCGCATTTTGGAAGCCGCTCCTCAGCCCCGAGCCGCTCATCGCGCGCTGCTGCGGTTCCGCACGGACGCCGTGGCCCACCTGGTGGGCGTCGAGTTCCGCAAGGTGCGGGTGCACAAGGGCATCTGGGCGGATGGCGCCTACCAAGATCCTGCCATCCGCTGGGCTAATCTCTACGCCCAGAAGGTGCTGGGGACGGGCCAACTCAAGGGCGACCGCAGCATCTGGAGCTTGGACCCGGTCGAGCGATTCATTGCGCCGGACGACCTGTACGAACAGCTGGTGGCCGCAGTGGGCGACCGGATTGCTTGGGACACAAAAGTCAATTTCGACGGCACGGCGGGCACCTACATCTCCACCGCGCCGATGCCGGTGGTGCTGGACCAGCTGCGCATCCCGCACCCGCTGAAGTTCCACCGCGCCAGCATCACTGTTTGGCGCTGCAAGTTGCCCGGTGCAGACTTGTTCCAGACGATCTACTTCCCGGAGCGCGGCCTGAATGTCTACCGCGCCTCCATCACTGGTGATGTGATGATCACCGAGTGTGTTGGTGAGTTCGAAGAGCAGGACCGCCTGGAGGTGGAGCGCGCCTTCGGCATCCACCTGCCCGGCCCGTCGTCAATGGAGCGCGTCGAGCAAAAGTACGGCAAGATCGCCCCGGTGGACGACGCCGTGCGCAAGCAACTGTTGTTCCGGCTGACGCACGAGCACAACATCTACTCGTTGGGGCGGTTCGCGACTTGGCGCAACATTCTCCTGGACGACGTGGTGGACGACGTGACCACGATCAAGAAACTGCTGAAGGCCAACTCGGCCTACGACGTGCGGAGGGCCGCCGCGTGAAGTGCACCACCTGCGGCGCGCCGAGCGCGGTGATGGTCTCTCGGGAACAACCCGAGCAGCACCGCATCGAGCTCTCGCGCGTGTGTGAGTTGGGCCACAGGTTCACTACTGTGGAGGTGCCGCTCACAATGCTCGCCGACAAGCGCGAGCTCACCTGCGCGTTGCGCAACATTGACCGGCGCATCGCGCGCTTTGTACGCGACTCAGCCATTGCGGAAGACCCTCGTCCTGTGAAGGAGGTGGCCGCCGCATACAACCTCACCGACGCGCGTGTGCGGCAGATACGCGCATCGTTCCCCGACCGCGAATCGCACGACCGCTTCGCGAAAATTGCTAGCAACTTAGAAAGGAAATTTGATGGGACGCCCTGTTAACAGCCGCAACAAGCGGCCTTACCCCAAGACGCGACACCGCAACTTCTATTGGGAGGTTGTCGCGGAGGCATTCAACCGCGAACTGGCCGCGTTCAAGCGCGCTCACGACCGCGTGCGCGACGGCAAGTCGCCTTCCATCCACTGGCCCCGCTCGTTGGACGGCTTTGTCGGATTTTTGGCTGAAGTTGGGTTGATCCCCGATGGCCTGGAGAAGCCGAGCCTTGGCCGCAAGCAACACGCTTACGGATACGAACCCGGAAACATCCAATGGGAAGAGCACAAACTCAACAGCATCAAGCGCAAAGGAACCCGTCATGCGTGTTAATCTCATCGACTTCACCGGCAAAGGCTCTGCCGACGAACAGTGGTACGCCGCCGACCTGCTCATCTTCACCAAGTCCACACGACTCACCATGTCGCCGGGGTTGATGGAAGAGATCCGCGCATGGCCCGTGGAGAAAAAGCAAGCCGAATTGGACTACATGGCCAACACCATCCCCAGCTCATGGGAGTTCGCCTCGTACACATTCATGATCGAGGGCGTGAGCCGCGCGTTCACGCACCAGTTTGTCCGCTCGCGGCAGGGCTCGTACGCGCAGCAGACGATGCGCGTGCTGAACATGGGCGAGTACGACTACGTGTACACCGACCGCATTGCGTCGGACGTTCAGTCGCGCGGCATCGTCGACATCGTCAACGAGAACATCCGCGCCGCCTACAACGGGTTGATCCAGCTGGGCGTCCCTGCCGAGGACGCTCGCGGCATCCTGCCGACGAACATCGCCACCAACATCGTGGCCAAGTTCAACCTGCGCGCCTTCGTGGACCTCGCCAAGAGCCGCACCGGGGGCCGCACCCAGAAGGAATACCAGAAGGTGTTGAACGCCATGGTGGACGAGGTGCTCAAGGTGCACCCCTGGGCCGAGAAGTTCATCTTCCAGGCCGGGCGCGACTACTTCAAGGAGATCGAAGAGTTCGCCGAGCGCGAGTACGGCGGCGACCTGCTCAAGAAGGGCGCGCTGCTCAAGATCGTCGACAAGATGCGCAAGGGGAGCTGACATGTTGCTGCTGCCCGGTTACAACACGATCCACCTCTGCCCCGCCGCCATCATGCGCATCGTCGAGGAGCACCTGCGGCGCAACACGCTCTGCACCACCCGCGAAGAAGCGGTCTTGCGCGTCACCGGCATCTCGTACAACGACGGCGAGTTCATCCTCTCTGTGACGACCGACCCCCAGAAAGGAAACTGAAACATGCGCCTCACCAACATCATCCGTGACGCCTACGTCCGCGCCGCAATGCAGGATGTTCCCAAGATCGACTACGACGAGCAGGCGCACAAGATCGCCCTCGAGGCAATCGCCGGCAAGTTGGCCGAGATCGTGCCCGACGAGAAGGCGCGGGCGCAGCTGAGCGCCGAGGGCTGGCTGGACAAGTGCAGCGTCGAGTTGCCGGGGAGCTTTTCCAGCTTGTACACCGTCGCCCCGAGCTACACATTCTTGCGCAACAAGCTTGATGTCTGGGACAAGTTGCTCGCGCTCAGTGCGCTGAAAAAGAAGCAGGATCAACAGCGCCTCGACCTTGAGCGCAAGCTGCACGCCGTGGCGCACTCCGTGACTACGCGCAAGGCGCTGGCGGCGGCGCTGCCCGAGTTCGAAAAGTACCTGCCCGCCGACGAGCCTGCCGCTGCGCGCAACTTGCCTGTGGTGACGAATTTGATCGCCGACTTTTCCAAGGCCGGTTGGCCCAAAAGCCGAGGAGCACAAGCATGACCCGCACCGCTCACAAGACCAAGTACCTCTGCACCGACGGCCCCATGCGCGGCGAACACATCTGGCTGCACAGCGACGGACGCACGCTGATCTTCCGGTTCAAGGGCCAAGTCGGCCGCTACGTCCCCAACGGCCACGCCTCCGTGCGCTGGGAGCCCGCGCAATGACCCGCGACGACATCATCCGCATGGCCGACGAGGCGTGGGACGACTGTGGTCCGCTTTGGCTGACGCGAGAGCAGTTGTTCCTTGGGCGCTTCGCCGCCCTTGTCGCCGCAGCCGAGCGCGAGGCGTGTGCGAAGGTGTGCGACTACGTTCACGAACTGGAAGTGCTTGCTAATCCAGCCGAGAAGTGCGCCTCCGCCATCCGCGCAAGGGGGCGGGCATGGACAGAGCCGCACCGCTAGGGGGTGGCCGAGATTGAACGATCAAAGGAAAACAAATGACCGATAACGTAAAACCTTTTATTAAAGCCACGACACCTGATAACGGAGACGCTATTGCGATGCTTGAGCAGTGGCTGGAAGACGCCAAAAATGGCAAGATTGTCACGGTCGCCTTGGTGGGTAAGCTCATCGGCGGTGAATGGCAGACCGGCATGAGTAGTTCGCAAAACAGTCTTGAGGATGCAGCCATGCTGATCGAGCTTGGAATCCGTCGTCTTGGTTTTAAACAGAGGTGAAAATGAACAAGACTCTGCAATTGAAGACCGAGTTCTTCCCGCGCAAATGGCCTTGCTTCGCCATCGGCTTTTTCAGCAGCGGCAAAGAGTTCATCCTGCACCTTTGGCTGGTGTGTTTTACGATCCGTTGGGGGTACTGAAATGACCCGCATCAACTGCGTGCCCGCCGCCGAGCTCTCGCGCCAGCACCTTGTGGCCGAGTATCGTGAGCTGCCGCGCGTCTTCGCACTGGCGGCCAAGGCCTACTCAGCCGGTCGCCGGATCGTGGCGCCTGCCGCTTATACGCTGGGCGCTGGGCACGTGCTATTCTTCTACCAGCGGTTGGCTTGGTGCCGCCGCCGGTTCCACGAGCTGCGCGACGAGATGCTGCGCCGGGGTTACCGGCCCCAGTTCACAGACGTGCCGCCCGTCGAGGTGCCTGCGGATTGGCAGCGAGACTGGGAGCCCGACGCCGCCGCGCTGGCGCTCAACCGACAACGGATCTTAGAAAGGACAACTCAGAAATGAAAAAGCACATCATCATTGACCTCGACAACTGCGTCGCCGACGACAGCTGGCGCATCCCGAGGATCAACTGGCAAAAGTCCAACCCCATCGAGCGGTACCACGACTACCACTCGTTGAGCGGGTTCGACCGCCCCGGCAACCTCGACATCTTCGTCGAGCACCGCGACGCCGCTGTGGTCGTGTTCACTGCGCGGCCCGTGCTGTATCACGCCGTGACGGAAGAGTGGTTGCGCCGCACCCGCATCCCGTTCGAATACATTGTGATGCGCAACAACGCCGACCACCGCCATTCGCTGGAGCTGAAGCGCACCATGCTCAACTGGCTGCCCGACATGTACGGCATCCCGCTCGAGAGCATCGTGGCGGCCTACGACGACCGGCCCGACGTGGTGGCAATGTACAAGGAGCACGGCATCGACGGTCGCCGCCGTGAGATTCACAACGTGTGCGCCTACACCGCACCAACCAAGGAACCCGCATGAAGAACGCAGCAGACATCCTGGCCGAGATGGCCGACACATACCGCGAGCGCAACAAGGTCTACGGCGACAACTACAAGCGCGTGGGCGAGGTGATGGTGGCGTTGTTCCCCAACGGCGTGACCATCAACACCAAGGACGAGTTCAACGTCTGGCACCTGTTCGAGCTGATGGTGGTGAAGCTCACCCGGTTCGCCAACAGCGGCCTGAGCCATGAGGACTCGATCCACGACTTGGCGGTGTATGCCGCGATGGTAGAATCACTGATCAGAAAGGAAAAGCAATGAGCAAGATTTTGGTGACAGGCGGCGGCGCTGGCCTCGGCAAGGCGATCGTCAGCGCGCTGCAACGCGACGGGCACGAGGTGATCGTGTTCGACCGCAAGCACGGGCAAGACGTCCGCGCACCCAAGGAGCTCCCGCCCGAGCGGCTGGACGTGCTCATCAACTGCGCTGGGGTCAACATCACCGGGTGGCTCGAAGAGTTCTCGGAAGCGCAGTGGGACCACGTGATGGACATCAACGCCAAGGGCATCTTCAAAATGACCCAGTGGGCGCTGCCCGAGCTCGCCAAGTCGCGCGGCACCGTGTTGAACATCGTGAGCAACGCGTCGCACATGCCGATGACGACGAGCCTAGCGTACAACGCTTCCAAAGGGGCCGCGCACATCATGACGCTGCAGCTCGCCCGTGAGCTGACCAAGAAGCACGGCATCACCGTCTTCGGCATCAGCCCCAACAAGCTGAAGGGCACCGAGATGTCCAAGGACATCGAAGACCAAGTCATCAAGCATCGCGGCTGGACCAAGGAGTTCGCCGAGCAATACCAACTGAACGCGCTGCTCGCAGGCGAGGAAACCGACCCCGCCCAGCTCGCCGAGTTCATTGCATTCCTCCTCAACAACAAGCCGCGTCACAAGTACCTCACCGGCTGCATTCTTCCCTACGGAGCGTAAACATGAAGAAAACACTGATCGCACTTTGGCTCGCCGCTGTTGCCAGTGCCGCTTGGGCCGCCTGCAGCACTCACACTTATATGATCAATGGCAAGATCGTCACTTGCACGACCTGCTGTTACGGCAACAACTGCACCACCAACTGTTTTTAAACAAGGAACCACAACAATGAAATTCTTCATCGAACAAATCGCCCTGTGCCCGCCCAACCCGGCGGCGGCCATCAACTTGCTCAAGCAACTGGGCATGGACAACTGGGTGCACGATCACGTGATCGCGGGCGGCAGGGTCTACGGCGAGCCCGGCAAGAACGAAGCCGACCTCGCGTTCAACTACGAGAACACTCGCCCCGAGGGCAAGCCGCTCGAGCTCGAGGTGCTGCATTACACGACCGGGCCCAACTGGATGGCGGGCCGCCCGCCGATGGTCTCGCACCTCGGCATGCATTGCACCGCTGAGGAGCTGGAGCAGTTCCGCCGCCGGTTTGCGGACATGGGCATTCGGGTGGCGCAGGAAGTGTTCACCGAGAGCCACACCAACCCGTTCCTGCTCGAACAAAAGCGCAAGTACCAGTACGTCATCTTCGACACCCGCGACATCCTCGGCGCGGACTTGAAGTTCATTGTGCGGCGCGAAAATGCCGCATGACATCAACGCCGCCAAAACAGTGGCGGTGGACCGCGAGTATTACTGGCGGCCCATCGCCACCTGCCCCGCCGGGGTGAAGGTGCAGCTGATCAACCGCATGTACGGCGTAGCCGTCTACGGCCAGTACCGGCCCAAGGAGCACTTTTGGACTCATTGGGCGCCGCTGCCCGTCTTCAGAAAGGAAAACGATGGACAAGAACCTGATAGTGGTGTTTGACACCGAGACGACCGGCTTGCCGTTGCACCACAACGCGCCGCTCGACAAGCAACCCAAGATCATCGAGCTCGGCGCAGCGCTGCTCAACGAGGAAGGGGTCGTCGTCGACACCTTCCAGCAGCTGATTCACCCGCGCGAATCTGTCACAGAAGAGATCACCAAGATCACCGGCATCACCAACGAGATGCTGGTGCAACAACCCAACTTCGAGGAGGTGCTCCCGCGCCTCAAGGAGTTCTTCGGTCGGGCGTTCGCGGTGTTTGCGCACAACTTGCCGTTCGACCGCTCGCTGCTGCGGTTCGACCTGAAGCGCGTGGGGTGCGAGGACTTCCCGTGGCCCGAGGGCGAATACTGCACCGTCGGGCTGCACCGGGCGCAATGGGGCCGGAACCCGAAGTTGATCGAGCTCTACGAGTTCGCAATGAAGAAGCCCCTGCCCCAGACCCACCGTGCGCTCGACGACGTGATGGCGCTGGTGGAGATTGTGCAGACGCTGGAGCTGCACAAGATGGCTTACGAAGAACGCAACGATGTGCAAGGAGCGCCGGTATGAGTGATCTGATGTCTGTTGGCTTGGTGGTGTGGGTGGCGGCGGCTTGGCTCACGCACGTCATAGTCTCCATCCAAAGCGCCAAGTGGGTTCTCCTCGTGATGGGCTCGCTGGTGTTCCCCATCGGTTGTGTGCACGGCACGGGCGTTTGGTTCGGGGTGTTTTGACATGATCAACTATGAAAAACAAGAGCCGCCTCAGTTTTTGCCGATGCAAGGGTTGGACTTGCTGAAACAGATAATCGAGCTTAACCAGTCGATCGTCAAGCAAAACTCCCTCATCGTGCAAGCGCTGTCTTTGCCGCCGATGATCCTGACCTCGCGCAAGGACAAAGAATGACCCTGCCACAGTTGCGTTGCCGCACCGAGTTCAGCTTCCGGCAGGCGTTCGGCCCCGTGGCCCGCGTGGTGGAAGCCGCTCAGGCCACTGGCGCCAGCGCGGCGGGGATTGTGGACGGGTCGACTTGGGGCCACGTCCGCTGGGCCAAGGCGGCGGCCAAGGCTGGCGTCAAGCCACTTTTCGGCACCGAGCTCACCGTTCCCCTCCCCGACGGTCGAAAACCACAGGCGTGGGCGCTCGCTGAAGATACGCGAGGGTTTTACAGGTTCTCGACCGCGCTCCGCCGCAAGGAGTGCGACGCCGTGGGCATTTTGCGCGAATCCAAGGGCGTCATCCGGTTCGCCGGCACGGGGCTGACCGACCCGGAGCTGTTCGACTACATCGACCTCAACCCCGCCTCCCCCATGGAGCAGCGGGCGGCGGTGCGGCTGCACAAGGCCACGGGCAAGCCGCTCGTCGTCACCTCCAACAACAGCTACCCGGCGCAGCGGGACTACGACGCATTCGTCGCCATCGGGGGCCGCGAGGCGACCACGCCGCAACACTTGCTCACCGAGCGGGAGCTGCGCGCTCACATCCGGGTGCTGGACGACGACATGTGGGCTGCTGCCGTGCGCAACACGCACGAGGTGGCCGAGCGGTGCGCGGGCGCACTGCCCACCGCCCCGATCATTCAGGTGGCGGGCGACCTGCGCGCACTGGCCGAGGCGGGACGCCAGCTGCGGCTGTCGCTGCGGCACCTGCCCAGCTGGCCGGACGATTACGCCGCGCGGCTGGAGCGTGAGCTGGTGGCCATCGAGCAGAAGAATTTCCAGAGCTACTTTATCGTCGTGGCAGACCTGATCGCTTGGGCCAAGGAGCGCATGCTCGTCGGGCCGGGACGCGGCTCGTCGGCGGGGTCGTTGCTCTGCTACCTGTTGGGTATCACCGAGGTCGACCCGATCCCGCACGGATTGCTGTTCGAGCGGTTCATCGACCTGACCCGCAAAGACCTGCCCGACATCGACATCGACTTCTCGGACACAAAGCGCGACCAATGCTTCGACTACCTCGCCGACAAGTACGGGCGGCATTGCGTGGCCCGCATCGGCAACGTGAATACGCTGAAGCCCCG
>JACCEB010914581.1_pt1 | contig 11109 bp, 9 predicted proteins | sample 7454761 | NCBI WGS metagenome assembly JACCEB01 (sample SAMN15323454, study PRJNA562643) | freshwater metagenome | isolation source: river surface water | place: USA:Blue River Watershed | collected 2017-08-18 | reverse complement strand
TCGGCAGGCCGCCACGCGATCCCAGATTGCGTCGGCGGTCTCCGTCTTGGATATCAGCGGTAACGCCTCGCGGGATCCGTCGGCGCCGAGCAGCGTGACGCGATTCGTGTCGTAGCCGAACCCCGCCCCCGCCTCGCGTGCGCTGTTCGCGACGATGAGGTCGAGTCCCTTGGCCGCGAGCTTGCGCGCGGCATTGTCCTCGAGGTCGTCGGTCTCGAGGGCGAAGCCGACGGCGACCAGCCCCGCGGGTCGCGCGTCACGCGTCGCCGCGAGGATGTCGACGGTTGGCTCGAGCACGAGCGGCGCAGGCGTCGCCCCGGCGACTTTCTTGATCTTCCCCTCGGAGACCGCCGCCGGTCGGAAGTCGGCCGGCGCGGCTGCCATCACGAGCACATCGGCGCCCTCGAGCTCCGCGCGCACCGCCTCCGCCATCTCCGCCGTGGTCGTCACGGCCCTGGTGCAGATGCCGCCGAGCGGGACGGTCACCTGGAGCGGCCCGTGGATCAACATCACCTCGGCCCCACGGCGCCACGCGGCTGACGCGAGTGCGACGCCCATCTTGCCGGTCGATTCGTTCGAGAGGAAGCGGACAGGATCGAGGGGCTCGCGCGTCGGGCCTGCGGTCACGACGACACGCCGTCCGCGGAGATCCTGCACGGGCTCGAGCAGCCGCGCCGCGTGCACGAGGATCTCGTCAGGTTCCGGCATCCGCCCCGGGCCGGCACCCTCATCCGGCGACGCGAGCGGTCCGGTGCCGGGCTCGATCACAACGTGGCCGGCGGCGCGTAGCTGGGCCGCGTTCGCCTGCACCTGCGCATTCGCCCACATCGCATCGTTCATCGCCGGCGCGACGAGGACCGGAGCGGTCGTCGCGAGAAGGCAGGCGAGGAGGAGGTCGTCGGCATGGCCGTGCGCGGCGCGGGCGAGGAACTCGGCGGTGGCCGGCGCGACGATGACGAGTTCGGCGGCCTTGGCCAGCCGGATGTGGTCGAGGGCGTGGCCCTCACCGATGAGCGCGTGGTGGACCGGTCGCCCGGTCAGCGCCTCGAAGGTCACCGCCCCGATGAACTCCCGGGCGGATCGGGTCATAACGACGTCGACGACGGCGCCGGCCTGCGCGAGGCGCCGCGCGAGCCACGCGGACTTGTAGCTCGCGATCCCCCCGGTCACGCCGAGGAGGATGCGCCGACCTTCGAACGGTCGCATCCGGGGCGTGGCCGGGCTACGGTGTTACTCGCCCGGCGCGCGACGACGCGGGACGACGCGGTACTCGATATCCCCGCCGGAGAGGTCCTCGAGCGCGCGGGTGGTGAGCTTCTTCTCGCCCGGCTTGGAGCCGTGGCGGGGGAACTCGTTCAGGACGCGGGCGTACTTCGCCGCCACGAGAACGGAGAGGTACTTGTTGGTCGCGTGACGGGTGACGTCCGCGGGCGTGAAGACCTGCATGGGAACCTCGGGTGTGAAACGGGTGACGACCGACTACGTGGTGACCGGCACCGCGCGCTCCAGCCCATCGACCAAGCGCGCGATCACGGCCTCGACCTTCTCCCCCAGCGCGGGCAACCGCTCGCGCCGGAGCTCCTCACTCTCGATGATCTCCCCGACGCGGCGGACCGCGTGCGCGAGGTCATCGTTCTCCACCAGATACTGGTACCGCTCGGCGTCCCGCAGCTCGTGCCGCGCATTGCGCAACCGCACCTGGAACGCCTCCGGCGACTCCGACTGCCGGCCCTGCAACCGTGAGACAAGCACCTCGACGCTCGGCGGGACGATGAAGACCGTGACAGCGTCCGGGAACGCCGTCACGACCTGTCGTGCCCCCTGCACGTCGATGTCGAGGAGGACGTGCCTCCCCGAAGAGAGGACCCGCTCGACCTCGGATCGGAGCGTGCCATACCGCCGCCCGTGGACCTCCGCCCACTCGGCGAAATCACCCTTCGCCACGCGGGCGTCGAACGCCTCGGGAGACAGGAAAAGATAATCAACGCCGTCCACTTCGCCGGCCCGGGGGGCCCGGGTCGTGCAGGACACCGAATACCCGAGGTCCGCCCGTGTCCGGAGGAGTTCCCGGGCGATGGTGGTCTTACCGCCCCCGGAGGGGGCCGAGAGGACCAGCAGGAAGGGGCGTCCGCTCATTCGAGGTTCTCCACCTGCTCGCGGATGCGCTCGAGCTCCTCCTTGATGCCCACCACCTCCCCGAGCATCACGGCGTCGTTCGCCTTGCTGCCGGTGGTGTTCGCCTCTCGGAGCAGCTCCTGGAGCAGGAACCCGAGACGCTTCCCGACCGGCTCGGCACCCCCAACCAGCAGGGTCTCCCGGAAGGCGGCGATGTGTGCCGCGAACCGGTCGAGCTCCTCGCCGACGTCGAGCTTGTCCGCGAGCAGGACGACCTCGTGGGCGAGGCGCTGGGCGTCGATCGCGACCCCGCCCGTGAGCTCGGCCACCCGCTCCTGCAGCCGCTGCCGCTGGGCGGCGAGCCGCTCCGGGGCCCGCGCGCCGATGCGGGCGACGGAGGCCTCGATGAGCGCCAACCGCTCGCTGACGACCGCGGCCAGGCGCGCCCCTTCGTTCGCGCGCATCCCCTGCAACGCCGTCGCCGCCCCCTCGACGATCGCCAACAATTCAGCGGATGTCCCCTCGCCGACGAGTTCCTCATCCCGAGCGACCCGGACCACCTCGGGGAGTCGCAGGATGGTCCCCACGTCGACACCACCGTCGAGATGGTGGGCGAGCTGCAGACGGCGCAATTCGGCCGCGTACGACGCGAATCGCACTTCATCGATGGTCGCGCCGCCGGTGACGCTCGTCTGCTCGATCCGCACGAAGGCCGTTACGTGCCCACGCGCGACGCGCTGCCGTAGCAATTCGCGGACCTCGCCTTCCCACGCGAGGAAGGGGGTCGGCAGCTTGATCGACGGGTTGAAGAATCGGTGGTTCACCGATCGGAGCTCCACGCTGACGCGCGAGCCCCCCACCGGCCCCTCGGCCGTTCCAAACCCCGTCATGCTGCGGATCATCGTAGTGCCTTAAGTTACGCCGGCACCACAACTTGGGCAACTCAGCGGGGGATCAGTTCCAGAAGTCCCAGCGGACGCCGTAGAGCTGGACGAGCCGCGGCATCAGGAACCCCGGGACGGTCTCGTAGACCTTGCCGATCGCATTGCGATTATGCCAAAAGATGTGGGCGGAGCCGAGCCGCATATCCAGCACCGTCCCGAGTACCGAGGCGCCCTGGGTCTCGCGCACCCCGCCACCCGTGAGCGGGATGCTCAACCCGCCGCGGTATTCGTGGATCGCCGCGGCAGAGAGCCCGAACGTGCCACGCTTGACCTGCCGCCGAAAATCAGAGGCGACGCGAATCTCACCACGGGACTCGACCTGCGAACGGTACGCGCCAGCCTCCTGCCATCGGAGCCCCCGCCACACGAAGGTGAACGGGCCCCAGAGCGCCCCACCGACGCTCACCTCGAGACCGGTCGCCGGCTCGAGCGTGGCCGAGGCGAAGCGCGGGTCAAACACGACCCACGCCGGGGTGGAGGTCGCGGTCCGGTGCACCGCACCGGCGGACAGCCATCGGCCAGTGGCGGTCAACGTGACCGCGGCACGGCCCATCGACACGGAAGGTCCACCGAGAGATCCGTCCATCGGGCGGCGCAGACCAAAGGCCGTCTGCAGCTGGACCCATCGCAGGGGCGTCAGGCTCCCGACTACGTCGAGCCGATCCGTGGAGTCCGGGCCCGCGGTCTCGGCGAAGGCGGCGACAGACGCCCACCGCCCGGTCCACGAGGCGCGGACAGCGGTCGCCAGCCGAGACTCGGTATCGCGCACCCGGAGGCGAGCCGTCGCGGCCAAGTCGATGCCCCACCGATTGCCCCCTGCCGTCACCACGAACTGCGACTGCGACACCGCCGTGTCGGCGCCCGGCACGGTGTCTCCTGTCTCACGGTGCCGTTGCGCGCTCGCGATGGCCTGCATCCAGAACCCGACGGTATCGGGGCTCCCCCACGCCGCCCGGAGATGGGCGTATGCGTCATCACCCTCGAATCGCGGGATCGCGTTCTGCACCGGGGCGCCGGCGAGCACATCGCGCGACAGCGCGGAGCGTGTGCGACCGAACTTCGATGCCATCGCGTCGACGCTCACTCGGCCCTTCGCCCAGCCGATGCGACCGAAGGGACTCAGCGCGTCGCCGTCCCCACCCGTGCGGAGGCTCGTCGTGGACGACTGTTGCGCCCCGAACTGCACCGCGCCGCCATTCCGCAGGCGCTTCCCGTAGAAGCCCCGATAGAGATTCGTATTCTCGGCGCCGGTGAGAATGTCGGTCCGCGTCGACGGCACGGTGTACCGCACCCGCCACGATCGCAGGTGGACACGGAGCTCGGCCGCCCCGCGCTCGACCGCAACCTCCTCGAGGTACCAGATCGGGATGGTCGCGAGGTCGGCGACGCCACCGGTCCGTGGGTCCAGATCATCGAGCTCGACGCCGTCGAGGAAGACCCGCACTCGGCCGGCATCACCGTACCAGCTCGTCGCCGTCGGGGCCTGGATGAACCCGGCGTTGGCGACCGTCACGCCGGGGATGTCCGCGAGCAGATCCGTGAGCGTCACCGCCCCGTTGGCGAAGATCGCCTGACGATCCCAGACGTAGCGCGCCCCGCGCCGCTCAGGGGTCAGCGGGCGATGTGCGAGGGCGAGCGGCGCACGCACCGTGTCCCGCGCCAGCGAATCCGCCGCTGAGAGCGAATCCCCCGCCGGGCGCAGCACCACTTCGGCACCGGTGGAGGGGCTCGGGAGCGGGACCGTTCCGGCGGCCTGGCCGGACGCGACGGTGGCGCAGCACGCGAGCGCGCCCGCCACCGAAGCGACGACCAGCCGCTGGATCAGCGGGCTCTCCCTCGAACGAACTCGACGAAGGTGCGCACGGGCGTCCCGGTCGAGCCCTTCGGCATGATGCCAAGGTCCGACTCGCTGTACGCGGTGCCAGCGACATCGAGATGCACCCACGGCATCCCCTCGGCGAACTCCGCCAGAAAGAGCCCCGCGGTGATCGTCCCGGCCGACCGTCCCCCGATGTTCCGGAGATCGGCGCAGTCCGACTTGAGCAGCTCCTTGTATTCATCGAACATCGGGAGCTGCCAGCCGGGCTCCCCCGCGCGCTTCGTCGCCGCGAGGACCTCGTCCACGACGCCCTGATCGTTCCCCATCACGCCGGTCGTGACGTGCCCAAGCGCGATGACGCAGGCGCCGGTGAGGGTCGCCGCATCCACGACGGCCTGCGGCGCGAAGCGCTTCGTGTAATGCAGCACGTCCGCGAGGACCAGGCGGCCCTCGGCGTCGGTGTTCTGGATCTCGATGGTCTTGCCGTTGGCGGCCCGCACGACGTCGCCGGGCTTCACGGCGTCCCCGTCGACGACGTTCGTCGTGGACCCGACGAGACCGACGACGTTCACCCTGAGCTTCATCCGCGCGATCGCCTCCATCGCGCCGAGGACCGCGCCCGCGCCCGACATGTCGAACTTCATCGTTTCCATCCCGAGCGCCGGCTTGATCGAGACTCCGCCGGTGTCGAAGCAAAGTCCCTTCCCGACGAGCGCGACCGGCGCCTCACCACGCCGCCCGCCACGATACTCGAGGACGATGAGCTTCGGATCCTGGCGCGTGCCCTGCGCCACCGCGAGGAACGACCCCATCTTGAGTCGGGCCATCTCGCGGCGGCCCATCACCGAGACCTTCAGCCGGTGGCGCTTGGCGATGTCGCGCGCGGTCCGGGCGAGATGCTCCGGCGTGCACAGGTTCCCGGGCAACATCCCGAGCTGCCGCGCGAGACGCTGGCCCTCCGCGACCGCCGCACCCGCCGTGAGCGCGGCCTTCGCGGCAGCGGTCGCCTTGGCGACGACGCACGTGACGCGGGTGAGGGGCTTCCGGCGCTGGGCCGGCGGCGGCGCGGCCTGCAGGTCGCGGAAGACCCAGGCGCCGAGAGCACTCCCCGCGACGGTGCCCTCGAGGGCCGCCCCGTCGAACTCCTGCGCCCAGAGCGCCATCGCCCCGACGCCCATCCCGTTCGCCCGGCGGCCGGCGATCGCGGCCGCCCGGTGCATCCCCTTCACCGCCTCGGCGGCACCCATCCCGACGAGCAGCACCCGCTCCGGGCCGCCACCCGCGCCTGGCCGGAGCAGGAGGAGCGTCTCGTCTCGGCCACCGCGGAAGTCCCGCTGCCGGATGGCCCGGGAGAGGAGGCCACCATACGCTCGATCGAGGGCCGCGAGCGCTCGCGGCACGCTGGGCTGCGCAGGGAGCAGCACCGCGAGCAACGGGGTGGCGACGCGGGCCGGATCGCCCGCGCGAAGCACATAACTGATCGCGGTCACGCCATCCCCTTGATGATCGCGTCACCGAAGCCGGAGGTGGAGACCTCCGTCGCACCCGGCATCTGTCGCGCGAGGTCGTACGTGACCGTCTTGGCGGCGATCGCGCGCTCCAACCCGGTGATGATCAGCTTCGCCGCGGTGTCCCACCCCATATGCTCGAGCATCATCACGCCGGAGAGGATGACCGACCCCGGATTGATCTTGTCGAGCCCAGCGTACTTCGGGGCCGTGCCGTGCGTGGCTTCGAAGACCGCCGCCTCGTCACCGACATTGCCACCCGGCGCGATGCCGAGCCCGCCGACCTCTGCGGCGAGGGCGTCGGAGATGTAGTCGCCGTTGAGGTTCGGGCACGCGACGACGGAGTACTCGTCCGGGCGAAGCAGGATCTGCTGGAACATGGAGTCGGCGATTCGGTCCTTGAGGACCACCGCGCCCGCGGGCGCGGCACCCTGAAGGTCGCCCTCGGCGATCACCGTGCCGGCGAACTTCTCCTTGGCCAGCTCGTACCCCCAGTCGCGGAACCCGCCCTCGGTGAACTTCATGATGTTGCCCTTGTGCATCATCGTCACCGACGCGCGTCCCTGCTTGAGCGCGTAGCGGATCGCCATCTCGATGAGCCGCTTGGAGCCGAACGCCGACATCGGCTTGATCCCGATCGCGGACTCCGGTCGGATCTTCTTCCCAAACTCCGTCTCGATGAAGCGGCGGAGCTTCTCCGCCTCCGGCGTCCCCGCCCGGAACTCGATGCCCGAGTAGACGTCCTCGATGTTCTCGCGGAAGATCACCATATCGACCTTACCCGGATGCTTCACCGGCGCACCCACGCCCTCGAAGTACCGCACCGGGCGGATGCAGGCGTAGAGGTCGAGTTCCTGTCGCAACGCGACGTTGAGCGAGCGGATGCCACCGCCGACCGGCGTCGTGAGCGGGCCCTTGATCGCGACCTTGAACTCGCGGACGGCCTCGAGGGTCTCCAGCGGCATCCATTCGCCGGTGGTCTGGTGCGCCTTCTCACCGGCGAGCACTTCCATCCAGTGGATCTTCTTCGCCCCACCGTACGCACGCTCGACGGCCGCGTCGAAGACGCGCACGCTCGCACGCCAGATGTCGGGGCCGGTGCCGTCGCCCTCGATGAACGGGATGATCGGCTGATCGGGCACGCGGAACTCGCCGCCGGAGGCCTCGATGCGCTCGCCCTTCGTGGGCACGACGGCGTACTTGTAAGTGGTCATCGCTCGTACGGTGGGGGGTGATGGGTGAAAGCTAGACCACCCACCGCTCGGAGCAAGCGCGTCAGGCCACCCGATCCCGCGGTGCCCGACCCTCGAAGACGGCGACGAGGTTCTCAAGCGCACGCATCCCCATCGCGGTGCGCGACTCGCGCGTCGCGCTCCCCAGATGCGGCAGCAGCACGACGTCCTCGCGACCAAGCAGGCCGGGGTGCACGACGGGCTCGCGTTCGTAGACGTCGAGCCCCGCCCCGGCGAGGCGCCCCCCCGCGAGCGCGTCGACCAGCGCGGCCTCATCCACCACGTCTCCGCGCGCGGTGTTCACCAGCACCGCGTGGGCCGGAAGACGGGCGAGCCGATGCGTGTCGATCAGGTGCCGTGTCTCGGCGCCGCCGGGTGTGTGCAGGCTCAGCACGTCAACCTGCGGAAGGAGGGAGTCGAGCGACTCCACCCACGTCACACCCTCCAGCGCCTCGGCAGACGGGCGCCGCCGGCTCCACGCAAGCACCTGCATCCCGAAGCCCTGGCGCGCCCGGCGTGCGACCGCCTGCCCGATCCGTCCGAACCCGACGACGCCGAGGGTCTTCCCCGACAAGCGCCGTCCGAGATCGCGGGTCGGCCCCCAGCCGTCCCAGCGGCCCGCTCGCACGCGCCGCTCACCCGCGCCGGCGCCGCGGAGGACGGCGAGCATCAGGAGGATCGCGAGGTCCGCCGTGTCGTCGGTGAGGACATCGGGGGTGTTGGTCACGACGCACCCGGCCCGCACGGCGGCGGCGAGATCGATGTGATTCACCCCGACACCGAAGTTCGCGACCACGCGGCACCTCCCTGACGCCCCGTCGAACACCTCGGCCGAGAGCCGATCCGTGACGGTGGGTAGGAGCGCGTCGGCCGTCGCGATGGCGCGGCGAAGCGCCTCGGTCGTCAGGGGCGCATCATCGGGGTTAAGCTGAACGTCGAACCGCTCGGCCAGCGCCGCCTCGACCTCCGAGGGCAACCGGCGCGAGACGACAACACGGCGCCGTTCGCTCACGCCGACTCGGCGTACCAACGCTGCGCCGCCGCGACCCCGGAACCGAGCGTGACGTCCACGCCGGCCTCGCGAAGCGCGAGTTCCGTGCCACCGATCGCGGCGAGGAGCATCAGCGGATTGAGATCCCCGAGATGCCCGATGCGGAAGACCTTCCCGTTCAGCCGGGCGAGCCCCGAGCCGAGCGCGAGGTCCCAACGCAGGGCCGCGACCTCGATCACCTGTCGTGCATCGACATCGTCCGGGACGAGGATCGCGGTGACGGTGTTCGACCGCCGCTCGGGATCGCGTGCGCAGAACTGGAGGCCCCACGCCGCCACCGCGCGCCGGACCCCCTCCCCGAGCCGCGCGTGTCGAGCGGCGATCGCGGGCATCCCGTCCTCAGCGATCATGTCGAGCGCCTCACGCAGGCCGTAGAGGTGCGCCAGCGCGGGCGTGTAGGGGAAGTAGCCCTGATCGTTGTGCAGCACCTGCGGCCGGAGGTCGAAGTAGGCGCGCGGAAAGCGTCCGTGCTCGACGGCCGCCATCGCCCGCGGAGAGACGCAGAGCATCCCGAGCCCCGCCGGCATCATGAACCCCTTCTGCGACCCGCAGATCGCCACATCGACGCCCCAGGCGTCGAACTGGAAGTCGAGGGAACCGATCGAGCTCACGCCGTCGACGAGCAGCAACGCCGGATGGCCGCAGCTGTCGATCGCCTCTCGGATCGCCGCGAGGTCGTTGGTCACGCCGGTCGCCGTCTCGTTGTGCACGACCAGCACCGCCTTGATCTCACGTGCGGTGTCGGCCTGCAGGCGCTCGGCGACGAGCGCCGGATCGAGCGCCTCACCCCACGGCAGATCGAGGACGTCCACGGCAAAACCGAGACGTTCCGCCGTGTCGATGAAGAGGTGGGAGAACTGCCCGAAGCGCGCCGTGAGGACACGGTCACCCGGGTTCAGCACGTTGGTCAGGGCCGCCTCCCACATCCCCGTCCCCGTGCTCGCGAAGATGAAGGGGCGCCCGGCCGTGCTGCCGAAAACGGGGCGCAGGTCCTCGAGCAGCCCGCGCGTGAGCGCGGGGAAGGTGCTCGAGCGGTGATCCTCCTGCGCGCGATGCATGGCACGCAGGATCCGGTCGGGAACATTCGTCGGACCGGGTACGAAGAGATGGTGACGTCCGGGCATGCTGGAATGTACGTTCCCGCCCATGCCGTCGTCGAACACCGCCCCCAGCGCACCGCCAACGGCGGGGCAGCGACTGTTCGCGGCGTTCCGCCTCCGATGCCCGGACTGCGGCGCCCGCGGTCTCTTCACCGGGTGGCTCCGGATGCGACCGCGCTGTCCCGGCTGTGCGCTCAAACTCGACCGCGGCACACCCGACCACTTCGTCGGCGCCTACCTCGTCAACTTGATCCTCGCCGAGCTGCTCTTCGCCGGCGGGCTTGGCCTCTGGCTGATCACCGTCTGGCCCGCGGTGCCGTGGGGACGGGTGCAGCTGGTGGCCGTGGTGGCGATGCTCGTGGCGCCGCTGGCCTGCTATCCGTTCACGCGAACCGTCTGGCTGGCCGCAGACCTCATCTTCGACCCCGTGCGTCCGACCGACCGTTGACGATGGCGTCGACCGCGTCGGCGCCCTGACGGCACCGGTTCCAGACCGCCCCCCCTCCTCCGCTCCTCCGACCCGATGAACACCCTCCTCCCCTCCTCACGGCGCCTCTGCCTCGCCGCCATGCTCCTCCTGTGCGGTGCGCCGGCCGCCACCGCGCAGGGCTACCATATCCGGTCGGCGTCGACCCTCCTTCCCTGGTCGGAGCAGATCAGCATCCGCGAGTCGTGGCTCTCGACACGGCACGAGCGGCTCCTGCCGATGATGCGGAGTCACGGGGTGGCGATGTGGATCGTGGTGAACGAGGAGTTCCACGACAACCCGCTCGTCGAGCAGATCGCGCCCCCGCGGCCATACACCGGGAATCGGGACCTTTTCGTGTTCGTCGACGCAGGCGACGCCGGACTGAAGAAGTTCGCCGTCACCGGGTACACCGAGGAGAACCTCGCTCGATTCTTCGACGCGCCCACCACGGAGCCACTCCCCCCCGCCGCGACGCTGCGCCGGCTCTGGGAGCAGTACCAGCCACGCACGATCGCGCTCGGGATCGGCGGCGGCCGAGGCCAGACGCGGGCCCTCGGTTTTGACGCGCATCGGCTCATCGCCGATGCGATGGGGCCCGACGCCGTGGCGCGCTTCGTCAGCGACGCCGCGCTCGCCACCGAGTACCTCGACACCCGGCTTCCGGCCGAGCTCGAGCACTACCGCACCGCGGTCACCGTCACCGAGGAGATCGTCCGGCGCGCCCTCTCGTCCGAGGTGATCACACCCGACCGCACGACGGTGGGCGACGTGCGGCGTGCGCTCTACGACATGCTCTGGGCGGCGGGCGTCCGCACCTGGTTCCAGCCTGACCTCCGGGTGCAACGCGGTGGCGGGGCGAACGCGTCGTCGC
>JACCEB010657986.1_pt1 | contig 11110 bp, 10 predicted proteins | sample 7454761 | NCBI WGS metagenome assembly JACCEB01 (sample SAMN15323454, study PRJNA562643) | freshwater metagenome | isolation source: river surface water | place: USA:Blue River Watershed | collected 2017-08-18 | reverse complement strand
TTGAATTTAACGGAAGACGTTAAAAACAAATTGAACACCGCCATCAAAACGGCACTCAGTCCGCGCTTTGTGCCCAATGAAATTTTTCAGGTTGCCGAAATTCCCAGAACCTTGTCGGGCAAGAAACAAGAGCTGCCCATTAAGAAATTGATGTTGGGACAAGCACTCGAAAAAGTAGTGAACAAAGATGCCATGGCCAATCCAGCTTGCTTGGATTGGTACGTTGATTTGGCCAAAAAACATTTGGCCAAATCAAGCTAGACAGGCCAATTAGTTCTTGTGCAATTCGGCGTTCAAGGTGCCCCAGCTTTCTGTGCGGGGAATGGCTTGAACGGCACCAGACTGTGAATCGCGGCGGAACAAAATGCCGTTGCGACCCGACAGTTCGCGGGCTTTGACCACACTGCCATCGGGCATCTTGACGCGCGTACCGCCGGTGACATAGCAGCCAGCCTCAACCACACAATCGTCGCCCAAAGAAATGCCAATGCCCGAGTTGGCACCCAGCAAGCAACGCTTGCCAATAGAAATAACTTCTTTGCCACCACCCGACAAGGTGCCCATGATAGAGGCGCCACCGCCCACATCACTTTGATCGTCGACCAACACACCCGCACTGATGCGGCCTTCCACCATGGACGCGCCCAAGGTGCCTGCATTGAAATTGCAAAAACCTTCGTGCATGACCGTGGTGCCCGATGCCAAGTGCGCGCCCAATCGAACACGGTCAACGTTGGCGATGCGCACGCCAGATGGCACGACGTAGTCGGTCATGTAAGGGAACTTGTCGACCGCTTTGACGTCAAACACAACGCGCGCTGCACGTGCACGCAAGCGAGCGGCTTCCAATTGGTCCAATGGGCAAGGGCCCATGGAAGTCCATGCCAAGTTGGCCAACATGCCAAAGATGCCAGTCAAGTTGGCTTGATGCGGTTTGATCAAACGATGGCTGAGCAAGTGCAAACGCAAGAACACATCGTGCGTGTCTTTGGCAGGCTCCGACAAATTGGCAATGCTGGTTTTAACAGCGACCACATTCACACCACGCAATTCGCAAGGGCCCAATGCCTTGACAAAAGCTTCGCCCAAATGAGTTTTGACATCGGCTTCGCTCAAGACCTGGCTGCCGGCTTCTTGAATGCCTTCGGCCAATTGGGGCGCAGGATACCAAGTGTCTAAGATGGCGCCGGCTTGGGACATGGTTGCCAAGCCATAGGCTACAGCGCTACTTTGAATCATGGGAGGGGTTTGCATGGTGGTCAGTGTAAAAATCAAAAAAGAGATTATCGGGCTTTGTCACGGGCTTTGCTTTTATTGCAATTCCGAAAGATCAATGCTTTGGCGCTTGAGCCATTCGCCTTGCGTATTTTGAAAGCCCAATTGAATTTGTTTTTGCGGCCAATTGAAGTCAATCAGGGCAAAGTGATTTTGCGTGATCAATTGACCGAGGCGGTTAGGGCCGGCCTCATTGGCATTGGCCCAGGCGTGCGTCATGCCACTGGAAGTGAGCTCATACAGGGGGTAGTTGGTGTTGGTTTTGCTTTTGTAGACAGCACCAATGTGCCGATCACCGGACAAGAAAATAACCCCTTTGGCCTGGGTTTTTTGCACGAGCTGCCGCATCTTTTCTAACTCAAGTGGAAAGTTGCCCCACGACTCCCAGCCGTGTCCATCGGCCACCACCTGTATGCCAGAAACAATCAACCGAACATCTGCGGCTTGTTTCAATTGCGTCTCAAGCCACTGCCATTGGGCCGCCCCGAGCATGGTTTTTTCGGGGTCTGTGTCAGGCACATAGCGTTCTTTGCCGGGCGCGTTTCGTTCATCGGTCACTTTGGGTTGAGACTTGAACCAGCGGGTGTCTAACAAAATAATTTGCACGCGTTGACCCAGGGGGCCGATTTGAAAAGCTTGATAAAGACCCTCTCTTTGTCGGCGCGTGTCGTTGGCTGGCAATTGCCAAAATGCCATGAAGGCGTCTTTGGCGGCTTGCTTGTGTGCAAAGCCTGCCCCACCATCGTTTTGACCCATGTCGTGATCGTCCCAAATGGCCATGTGGGGAACTTCACGGCGCAACTGCGCAAAGCCTTCTTGCGCCGCTTGCGTGGCGTAGGCTTTTTGTAATTGATCCAAATGCCAAGGCGGCCTGCTGGCATAAACGTTGTCACCGCCAAAAATGAACAAGTCTGGTTTTGTGGCCAGAACCGCACGCCAAATGGGTTGAGGCTTGTTTTGATCGATGCAAGAGCCAAATGCAATGCGTTGTATTTTTTGCGGCAATTCTGGCCCTGCAGTTGCAGTTGCAGTTGCTTTCTCTTGCGCATGTGCCGAGTTGGATGCCCAAGCGTTCATCCCGCCCACCAAGGCGCTGAGGCTGGCTGTTTTTAACAAATGGCGACGTTTCATGGCGGACTCCAATGGGCGCCCAATGGGATAAATTGACAGCTTAGACGCATTGGGCATTTTATGACCGATCAGTTCAAATGTTTGGATCGCTTGCTAGAATGATTCAATGACCGCCCTCAAAGAACCCCCAAAGAAATCCTTCAAAACACAAATGCTGGAAGCCAGGGAGCTGGCCATCACGGCGTCCGTGAACCGATTGCTTTCCGAAAAAGGCTTTGACGCCATGACGGTGGACGAGGTGGCAGCAGAGGTTGGCATTGCCAAAGCCAGCTTGTACAAGCACTTCAACAGCAAGGAAGAGCTGGCATGTGCCGCCATGGTTCAGGCCATGCAAAAGGCGCAAGCTTTTTTAGAAAACCTCGACCAACAAACTGGCGCCGACTTGTCTCAAGCGACGCCCAACGCAAGCAGCAGCTTGGCACTCAACAAGCTCATGGCCACCACGCGTTGGACACTGGAATTAAAACTGGCAGGCCAAATGCCCACACTGCCAAGCCAGAACTCTAGTTTGAGAGCCACCTTGATGGCCAGCCGGCCTTACATGGATGGTTTGATGCAGGTCAGTGAGTTGTTGGGCACATGGATTGTTCAAGCGCAACAAGATGGCCATCTCAATCCCGCTCTGCCACCCATCGCAATTTTGTACACCTTGTTTGCCAGGGCATGCGATCCAGTGGTTGAGTTTTTAAAAATGAGTGCGCTGCATTCGGATGAAGAAATCATTGAGATGGTCATGACCACTTGCTTTGCAGGACTCAATGCGCGCCAAAACTGAAGCGGCGCTTTAGACTTCTATTCGCACTATTTTTTGCGGGTCAAAGGCCTGCTGCTCATTTTTTTTAGCATAACCCAAGGGGTTTGCAATCACCCGACAACCTTGGCTGACGTAGTCATGCGCACAATGCAAATGACCATGCAGCCAGTGCGTGGCGTATGGCAATAAATGATCGAGTGAATTGCAAAATCCAGCCGTGCCTGGCGTGAGGCCGTAACGCGGATCAGCACTCAAAAGGCTGGGTGCAAAATGAGTGATGACCACCGTGGGCCCTTCAAAGGGCTCGGCCAAGGCTTGCGTTAACCAGGCTTGATCGGCCTCTGCTTGAGCCCGAACGGCGCCCGATAAAAATGGTTCGCCCTGAAAAGTTGTACCCGTCTTTCGCAAATAAAAGTCTGCAGCACGCTCGGCCTTTTCTCTGGCTTTGAGTTGTTGCGTCAATGCGCCATTGGCTGGCACCAAGGCTTCAAAATCGCTCCACAGCGTGCAGCCAACCAGACGCACACCACGAAAAACTTCTACGCGTTGGTGCAGGAAATTAATTTCTAAACGTTCGCACGTGGCTTTTAGTTTTTCATGCGCAACTTCAAAGGGCATACCGTCATACTCATGATTGCCTGGTACAAAATAAACAGGGACTGGCCAAGCACCCAAATCTTTGCGGGGTGAGAAGCGCGACAAGCCAAAGTCTTCGTCCTGTCGGTTGAACAACATCGACCCTTCTTGATAAGACCCAATGTCACCCGCCAAAATCAGCACATCGGCCAAGGGCGCAACTTGAGGGATGAAGTTTGGATGAGTCTCCAAGTGCAAATCAGAAAGCAGTTGGATGTTCATGAGAGGCGCGCACCTTTGAAGACGTCGTGCGCAATGCCGATCAAAACCTCGCGCAACCAAACATGATCGCTTTGACTGTGTTTGCGCCGATGCCACAAGGCATCGACATGCAAGGTGGGCACCTTGAAAGGCAGATCGCACATAAACAGCTCATTTGAAATACCTGTGGTGGGCACAAAGTGTTTGGGTAACACCGTTAACAAATCTGAATTCACCACCACGCGGCCTGCTGTAAAAAACTGATTCACGGTCATGACCACGCGTCGGTGCCTGCCGATCGAGGTCAAGGCTTCGTCAATGAAACCGTAAGGGCGCCCAGAAAAGCTGACGAGCAAATGCCGCGCGTTGCAAAACTCATCCAAGGAGATATTTTTCTGTGCCAATGGATGACCGCGTCGCATGACACACACATACTCACCGTCGTACAAGCGGTGGTGCTCAAACGCGACCGCTTCGCCAGATTGAGCCTTGGCAGTCAAGTCGGCCAACACGGCCGGAAAGTAACCCAATGCCAGATCGGCCACGCCTTCATTGAGCATGCTTCTAGGATCGCGGGTGGTCAGTGGCAGTACCCGAATCGACACCTTGGGCGCATGGTGCTCTAGCGCTTGCCCCAATCCGCCCATGAGTTCAGCTGCTGTGGCGTCCGCCATGGCCAAGACAAAGGCATTGCGGGACTCTGCAGGCGTGAATTGTTGCGGCACCAAGGCCGATTGCAATTGATCCAATGCTTGGCGCACATGAGGCCAGAGCGTTAAAGCAAACGGGGTTGGGGCAATGCCGTGGCCATCGCGTCGAACCAAATCATCGCCCAGGGTTTCGCGCAGTCGGCGCAAAGAATTGCTGACCGCAGGCTGAGTGATGGACAAGTTGCGCGCAGCCTTGGTCAGGCTTTTTTCAGCCATCACTTCGTCAAAGACCCGAAGCAAGTTCAGATCTAAGGTTCGGAAATTGGTATGGATGGGCTCAATCATTTCAGTTGTGAATGATAAGCATCATAAATATAAAGTTGAACAACACTAGAGTAAACCCTAATATTCGGTCATGGTCAAGCAACAAGTGGTTTTTCACTTGAACAAAGTCGCTTGAGCCCAGTCACATGAAGAGGAAATCAAAATGAACCGCAATTTTGTCCACGTCGAGTATTCAACCAGCCACCCAGGCGTCGAGCGCGCAGAACAGGCCGTGGCCAACCTCAAGCGCATGGGTGAGTCATTCAGCCCCAGCCGCACTTTGGCAGCCATGTTGTTGGCGGCAGTGGTTGCAGCCTTTGTCGTGGTTGCCGATCAAATGATGGACACATGGGCCGACGGCTATCTGTTGGCCGCATGGGTGACCTTGTGGGCGGTGGCATTTGCCGCAGCGGGTTTGTTTGCTGGCACTTCAAAAAAGCTGGCTTCACAAATCAAAAATGGCTTGGACGCTTGGTCTGCCAAGCTTGCTCAAAATCGTGCCGATGATCGCATGTGGGCCATGGCCCAGACCGATTCCCGTTTGATGGCCGATTTGCACTCCGCCATGGGCCGCAGTGACGAACTGACAGCGCAAAGCCAAAATCCAACCCAACGCCGAGTTTCACGCATCCTGCGTGACCGTCAATACTACATTTGATTCTTTTGCGAATTGGGCTGTTGAGAGGCCAGGTAAATGCCTGGAAGAATCAGGGCGGCACCCATGGCATGGTGCCAGCCCAAACTTTCATTCAGTAAAAACCAGCCGACCAAACTGCCATACAAGGGCCCTAGATAGAGGCTGGCCGCAACCCTGCTGGCCCCCAAGGTTTTTTGACAAAAACTATAAGCCCAGTAAGCGCCCACTCCCGGAAAAATCGCCGCCAACAATACCAAGGCGCTTGCACTGTTTGACCAGCCAGGGTGCGGGGTTGCAAACCATTCGAACACAGCAAATGGCAATAATACGATGCTGCCGCCCATGCAAGTGGCGGCCAAGCGCGCTGTAGAACTGAGGGGGCTGGACCATTTTTTAAGCAGCAAAGCATATGCGGCCCAAGACACCATGGCGGCCACAATGAGACCGTCTCCCAACACCCAAACCACTTGCGACAAGGCAGCCCACTGCCCCTTGACCACCACATGCAACACGCCAAGCAGCGCAATGACAACGCCTGCAGCTTGCTTGGAAGAAAAGGATTCTTTGAGCCCAATGACGGCTCCCAGGGTGATCAAGACAGGCGAGGCTGCGTAGATCAATGCGATGTTGATGGCGGTGGTGGTTTCGCCAGCCCAGTAAACCCAGGCCCCGCAAATGAGCATGCCCAGCGTTCCTAAAACCAAATACTGCGGCCAAGCTTTGAGGGTGCTGACTCTTTCGCGCCAGAGCTCATCGCGGGCAATGATGCTCAAGATAAGACCCGCCAAAAACCAACGCCCCAAGGCCAAGACATGGGGGCTGATGATGCCAGGTGCAATGCGGGCCACAGCATAGTTCACCGCCCACATAGCAGGGGTGAACCACAACAAAGCCTGCGCCAGTTTCAGGCGCGAGTCGGCGTTTGTCAGAGAGTCGCTAAGCGCTGTTCCAACGCCGCTTTGGTCTCGAGCAAGGCTTTGGGCATGTTGTAGGCCAACTGCTCAAAGTGGGTGTTGTGCAATTGGAGTTCTTGCTGCCATGCGGCCTTGTCGATGCTGGTGACCGTTTTGAATTGGTCGGCCGTAAAGTTAAGGCCTGTCCAGTTCAATTCACCATAGGTGGGGGTGATACCAAACATGCTTTCTTGACCTGCAGCCTGGCCTTCCAAACGGTCGATCATCCATTTCAAAACGCGCATGTTCTCGCCATAACCGGGCCAAACAAACTTGCCAGCCTCGTCTTTGCGGAACCAGTTGACACAGTAAATACTGGGCAACTTGTGACCGCCAGCTTGAATTTTGGCACCCACATCCAACCAGTGTTGGAAATACTCGCTCATGTTGTAACCGCAGAAAGGCAACATGGCGAATGGATCGCGGCGAACCACACCTTGTGCGCCAAATGCCGCAGCTGTGGTTTCTGAACCCATGGTGGCTGCCATGTAAACGCCTTCGGTCCAGTTGCGTGCTTCGGTCACCAAAGGCACAGTGGTAGAGCGACGTCCGCCAAAGATAAAGGCATCGATGGCCACGCCAGCTGCGTCGTCCCATGCAGGGTCGAGTGCGGGGTTGTTGGTGGCTGCCACGGTGAAGCGCGCATTGGCGTGAGCCGCTTTGGCGCCAGTGTCTTTGGCAATCTGGGGAGTCCAGTCCTTGCCTTGCCAGTCGATCAAATGATCGGGCAATTTGCCAGTGTCTTTTTCCATGCCTTCCCACCAGACGTCGCCGTCATCGGTCAAAGCCACGTTGGTGAAGATGACGTTTTTGTCCAAGCTGGCCATGCAGTTGGGGTTGGTGTGGTGGTTGGTACCGGGGGCCACGCCAAAGTAACCGGCCTCTGGATTGATGGCCATCATCTTGCCGTTGGCTTGAGGCTTGATCCAAGCGATGTCGTCGCCAATGGTGGTCACTTTCCAACCATTGAAACCTTCGGGAGGCACCAACATAGAGAAATTGGTTTTACCGCAAGCGCTTGGGAAGGCTGCTGCCACATGGTATTTTTTGCCTTGGGGATTGGTCACGCCCAAAATGAGCATGTGCTCTGCCAACCAACCTTGTTCGCGGCCCATGCTGGAGGCGATGCGCAAGGCCAAGCACTTCTTACCCAACAAAGCATTGCCGCCATAGCCTGAACCATAAGACCAGATCTCGCGTGTTTCAGGGTAGTGAACGATGTACTTGACAGTGGGGTTGCAGGGCCATGAGGTGGTGTCCTTGGCGCCATTCACCAAAGGTGCGCCAACCGTGTGCAAGCAAGGCACAAACTCGCCATCGGTGCCAATGACGTCAAATACCGCTTTGCCCATGCGGGTCATGAGTTTTTGATTCACGGCCACATAAGCGCTGTCGGTCAATTCAATGCCGATGTGTGCAATGTGTGAGCCCAAGGGGCCCATTGAAAATGGAACCACATACATGGTGCGACCCTGCATGCAACCATCGAACAAAGGGTTCAATGTTTGACGCATTTCGTTGGGGTCCATCCAATTGTTGGTGGGTCCAGCGTTTTCTTTCTTTTCAGAGCAGATGTAAGTGCGGTCTTCAACGCGCGCCACATCAGAAGGGTCTGACCAAGCCAAGAAACTGCCTGGGCGCTTGGCGGGGTTGAGTTTTTTGAAGGTGCCGTTGTCAACCAACAGTTGGCACAGACGGTCGTATTCTTCCTCGGAGCCATCGCACCAATAGATGTTGGCCGGCTTGCAGAGTGCTGCCATTTCGGCAACCCAAGCAATCAGCTTGGGGTTTTTCACATACGTGGGGGTGTTGAGGGTCACGCCCTGCATCACGGGTGAGTTCATGAGAAATGCTCCAAAGTTTAAAAATCGTTTTTTGGAAAGCACCCTGTTGTGTCGCAAGCGTGCTGCAACTTTGAGTGATTTTCAAAAAACGACGAAAACGCGTCCAGCATGGCGCGCTGTCCTGATCAATACAAATGGGCGTGTACCCTGCTTGTAACTCACCCTGAATTTTAGGGAGGCTGACAAGAAAAGGGCGTAAGAAAAGGTGAAAACCCTTGAAAAACTATGCAAAACTTGCATAAATCTAGAATTCTGGGGTTCTGGCTTCGGTAATGGGCAAGAAAAAACCCGCCAACAGCGGGTTTTGAAGAGTGGCCAGGAGGCCTAGGCACAAGGCCAGCAGACATGCTGGCGAAAAGTTTTTAGGCCATGAAAACGGCAATGAAAGCCAGCAAGAAAATCAAAACTGCACCAGCTACAGGGATGACGACTGGGATGTGTTTCACGATCGCTTCAACTGGATCGTCGGGTGTTTGTGAATCGTTGTGTGCAGACATTGAAAAACCTCATTTAGTTCAGTGGGCTATTTTAGCTGAACGCGACACACTTGCAAAACATCCCGCCCATAGGCTTCGAGTTTTTTGACGCCAATGCCGCTGATGCCCTGCAAATCTTCCAAATCTTGAGGGTCTGCGGCTGCAATATGGGCCAAAGTGGCATCGTGAAAAATGACATAGGCAGGCAAATTGTGTTCTTTGGCCACCTCGGCCCGCCATGCTTTTAAATTGATGTAACGCACCATGGCGTCTTGATTCAAATTGGCCGCAGCGGGCGCAACGGCTTGGGGTTTGCGGCTTCGTTTTTCGGCTTTTTGGCTGACTGATTCGCGCAACAAGACTTTGACTTCGCCCCGCAAGACCGCCCGAGAACCCTCGGTCAATTGAAGCGTATTGAAAACTTGACCTTGCACATTGAGTGCGCCCATGGCGATGAGCTGACGCAAAACACCGCGCAGTTGGACCTCACTGAAATTGGCGCCAATGCCAAAAGTGGTCAATTGAGAATGGCCATATTGAGAAACCTTCTCAGTAGCCTTGCCCCGCAAAATGTCCATGATGTGGCCCGAGCCGAAGGAGAATCCGCTGTGTTGCTCTGCACGGTAAACCGTTGAGAGAAGCTTGCGCGCGGCATCTGTGCCGTCCCAAACTGCAGGTGGATGGAGGCAATTGTCGCAATTCCCACAGGGTTGACTGGGCTCATCAAAATAAGACAGAAGGCGAACACGCCGGCAGTCTGTGGCTTCCGCCAAGGCCAACAATGCGTCTAGTTTGCCTCGTAAGAGTTGTTTGAAAGACTCATCAGCAGGGCTTTCATCAATCATGCGCCGCTGATTGACAACATCTTGCAGGCCATACGCCATCCAAGCATCTGCACGCAAACCATCGCGCCCAGCGCGACCTGTTTCTTGGTAGTAGCCTTCAATGTTTTTGGGCATGTCCAAGTGCGCCACAAATCGCACATCGGGTTTGTCGATGCCCATGCCAAAAGCAATGGTGGCCACCATGACCACGCCTTCGTCGCGCAAAAACCGGTCTTGATGTTTTTGCCGAAGGGCTGCGTCTAAGCCTGCGTGATAGGGCAAGGCATCTATGCCAGTCTCTGCCAACAAGGCGGCAACCTCTTCAACACGCTTGCGAGATTGACAATAAACCACGCCCGCTTCGCCTTCGTGCTCGCGCTCAATGAAGCGCAGCAATTGGGTGGTGGCATCTTTCTTTTCAACAATGGTGTAACGAATGTTGGGCCGGTCGAAGCTGCTGATAAAGAGCTGGGCTTCTTCTAGTTGAAGTCGCTCAATGATGTCGGCACGGGTGAGCGCGTCGGCCGTGGCTGTCAGTGCCACGCGTGGCACATTGGCAAACCGCTCGTGAAGAATGGTCAGGCCCCGGTATTCTGGGCGAAAGTCGTGGCCCCATTGGCTAACGCAATGCGCCTCATCGATTGCAAACAGACTTAAAGCATTTTGGGCATACAGCGAATCGAGAAGCGCCAAAAATCTTGGGGTGGTGATGCGCTCTGGTGCGGCGTAGAGCAATGTGATGTCGCCGCGCCGCAAGCGCTGCTCGACTTCAGAGGCTTCTGAATTGCTCAGCGTTGAATTTAAGAAAGCGGCGCTAACGCCAGCCTCATGCAATGCGCCAACTTGATCGTGCATGAGAGCAATAAGCGGGGAGACCACAATGGTGATGCCAAGTCCCGCACTCTGGCGGGCGATGGCGGGAATTTGGTAGCACAAGCTTTTGCCGCCGCCGGTGGGCATGAGAACCAAAGCATCTTTTCCGCCAGTGACATGCTCAATGATGTTTTGTTGGGGCCCCCGAAAAGACTCGTAGCCAAAGACCTCGCTGAGGATACTCAGGATGTTGGGTGAAGGCTGGGCGGCAGGGGTAGACACGGCTTGTATTGTCTCCGATGACTTTGCGCGCCGATTGGCATGGCCGCTTTATTTCAAGTTATTTGATTGCAAAAAGCTTCAAGCAGCCATTACATTTTTTACAATACACCTATGAAACCTTTGAACTACACCCGCGCCCAGGCCTTGCCAGCCATCTTGGAACAACGCATCGCCATCTTGGACGGCGCCATGGGCACCATGATCCAGCGCTTCAAATTGAGCGAAGCCGATTACCGCGGTGAGCGTTTCAAAGACTTTCCCAAAGATGTGAAGGGCAACAACGAATTGCTCAGCCTGACGCGCCCCGATG
>JACCEB011950442.1_pt1 | contig 11113 bp, 10 predicted proteins | sample 7454761 | NCBI WGS metagenome assembly JACCEB01 (sample SAMN15323454, study PRJNA562643) | freshwater metagenome | isolation source: river surface water | place: USA:Blue River Watershed | collected 2017-08-18 | reverse complement strand
GCATTTACAGTACTAATCGTATTGGCTAACTTAAGAACGATTGGGGTATTATAATAATTAAGTGTTGCTTCGTGTAGATTTGTGGCAACGCCAATACCTACAACTAAACTATCATCGGTTTGTATAGTAATATTTGCAATATTTGCAGTTAGTATTATGTTTCCCGTGGTTCTATTTTGGTCTAAACCTGCCCCAGCAATTAGTTCAATGACACCAGTTGATTCGGTTAAGTTGAATAATTCTGTAAAATTGTTTTGTGTTTTTTGAAATGCTGTCCTAATAGCGTCTGCTGACGGGTCATTAGGAAACGCACCTATATCAATGTTTTCTTGTGATAATGGCATAATCTGTATCTACCTTATCTATTATTTATCGTTTTAGAATGGATACGGTATCCAAAAAAATAGCCCACCTAAGTGAGCTATTTAAAATGCGGATTTTTATTATTTGATTCCGCTTAACTTTTTCCAGTCATTGATTGCTTCTGCAACTGCGACTTGAGTTGGATTACCTACTGTTTGGTCACGCTTCATTTTATGCAAATCATTGCCCATAGACAACAACGCCTTTAACTTAGCTAACTCAGTTTCAGCCATAGCATCACCACCTGCGTCATTAGCATAGTTTTCTTCTACTTGCTCATGGTCACAGCCGCACTTAGATTCGTACATACCGCATTCGTTGCAAGTATCTTCTTCTTCTTCTTTGACTTTTTCCATGTCACCGTCACCGTCTAGGTCTGCTTCAGATTTACCAGCTTCTTTAGCTTTTAAAACGTTATGAGCGTAAAAGTTGCCTTCGGTGGTTTCTTCTTTGTCAGAATCATCAGATCCAGTCAATTCTTCTTTGCCATCGTCATCACCTGAATCGGCTGGTTGTAATGCTGTGTCAGAATCTTCTTCATCTTCGTAGTCTTGACCTTCTTCGTCACCACCAACAGCAACAACTTCTGCTTCACCGCCCATACCTGTTAACTTCTTAATTAGTGCTAACATGTCATCACCATCACCTACTACTTCTGGAGCAGCTTGTGGTTCTGTACCTGTACCTGTTGGTTCTTCTTCGCCACCTTGTGCTACACCGTACCCGATTTCTGGTGCGGGTTCTTCTGCGCCGAAGCCACCGATGCCTGCATTACGTAATACACCCATCAATGTTTGTGCATCACTATCAGTAGCAGTAATGCTTACTGAATCAGGTGAACCTTGTTGACCTTGACTTGAAGATACCGTGATACCTTCACTTAATAAATTGTTTAGTTGTTTTTCCCAACTTTCTAATTGAATATCTTTCATATCTGTACCTTCAAATGTTTTTGGTTTACGTAACCCAGAGATAAAATTAATTGCTCTGTCAGTTGCCGCATTAATTGGATCGACTTTCCAAGGAGTAGGATCTTGTACAGGACGATTTAACTTTGTTGGAGTACCTTTTGGCACTGCCATTGGACTACCTGGTTCTGTGAAAGAACTTGTAGGCTCTTTCAATGCATGTTGTGTAAAATCTCTTATTGTATTTTCGTCAACAATGTGGTTATGAACATCTTGATCGAAACGTTGTGTAATCCATTCGTATGGATCACCTGTGCGACCTTTTGCTGTACCGTATGGGATTTCTCCGATGTCCATGTAATAATCAAACAATGCTTCATATAAATCATGGTCTAATTCGTCACCATTAATGAAACGTTTGACTTCATTCTTAAATCTATTGATGATATGTTGTAATGTTGCTGGGCTCTCAGCTAAAGAAATAGACTCGTCTACTTTCTTTTTAGAACGCAATGCTGCAAAATCTTTAGCATCTAGTTTGCCTTTTGGTTCTGCTACATCTAACTTATCTTGTTTGCCTGGCAAATCTTTCTTTTCTTCTAATTTACCTTGTTTAGCTAATTTAGCACGAACAGCACCTGCTACACGTTCGCCGGCAGCTTTTGACCCATACTTCTCACCTGCTGACTTAGCAATCTTAGCAAAGTTCTTACCTGGCTTACCTTCGTCTTTGCCTTCAGCCATATCTTCTTTACCAAATATTTCTTTATTGGCAGCCCTATTAGCACTTGTCTGTGCGTCTTTGCCCCAACGCTTACCGATTCTACCAAGTGTTTTTTCAGCTTTATTATGCTCTCTAGCATAATCTTCATAGTCATCATCAGATGTAGCCATATCAGCTAAACCCCAAGCATTGGATGCTCTTTTAGCAAATGTTTTTGTTGCCAAGTCTTTAGAAACTTCCGTCATTTGCTGTTCTTCGCCAGGATTCAAAGACATTTCACCTTTGCCAATAGATTGTTTAATCTGTGCAGCAAGTTGTGGATTATTAACTGTACCTAATGTTTTGTTACCTTGTTGAATAACTTGTGTATTTGTTTGGCTAGCCGGTTTGATAGTAACAGGTGCTTGACTTGCCATACCTTCTTGAATTGCTTGTTCAGCTTCTTCAATGTATTCTTTTAATGAATGCTTCTTAGATACTTTACCAACTTCTTTCTTTGGCTTTTCACCACCACCGAATACTGAACCTAATGTTTTAGTATCGTATGTTTTTACTTCACCGGAATCGTCAGCGCCTTTCTTAGGACGACCACGTCCCTTTTTAGGAGCATCTTTCTTAGCACCGGCTTCTTTATCTACTTTACCGACTCTATGTCCATATTGGTCACGAACATCTTCTTTGCCATGACTTGTACCATAAGTACCCTTATGAACTGTGCCTTCTGCTTCAGAAAGTGTAGTCATTGATTGTAATAGGCTTCTGAAATCCATAGTATTTCCTTATTTTCTCTTATCTAATTTATCTTCGATACGGCCAAGCTGTTTAGCTATCTCGGCAATTTTATCATTCATCGCTTCTTGTCTAACACTATTGACAGTTAATTTATTATCAACTTCTTTGATTTTACTGTCCATAGTAAGATAGCCACCGCCACCAATACCACATGCGGTTAAAACTATCCAGCTTAATTGCTTTGCTGTAAAGTCGATCATATTATTGGCTAGCCTTTCTAGAACCTGTAGCTGGTCTCATTGGACGAGTTACATTGGTCATAGGACTCTTGGTATTAATACCTTCTTTACTCTTGTTTGGAGCTGTTGGAGTCTGTTTAGCTGCGTATGGTATATCAACACTAGGTTTCTTTGGAAGAACTTTATCTAAGTATTGATTAGCGTATTCTTTGCTTGCTTCTTTGCCGTTATCTTCTAATTCTGTGTGAAGTAATAGTGGCTCATCTTTTACTTCATTTGCATATTTGTCATTTTCTGCATTAATGCTATCATTGTAATCTGTTGTAACTACACGCACATTATTAATATTGCAACCACAGTGCTGAGCCACTTGTTGAATCATTGGTTCAGTAGCTGGGTATTTGAATTCTGCTTTAATGATTGTGATGGATTCATTCTCTAAATCAGGGAAACCATATGGATTCTTCTGAATAGGTGTAGTTTTAGGATCCTCAATCTTAACAGGATCAAACTTTTTCAAGTTATACTTGAACAGGTCAAGAAACTTACTATCACATTGACCAGCAATTTTGATGGTGTAGTGATAAGTTCTTGCGCTTTCCATGAGATAGTGACGAAGGCTTTTCATATTGTTATTCCTATTATATTATTTATCATCTTTTAATATTTTTGAACGGGTCTGACCTGCGAGTAGTTTGTCCAATAAGTTGTGCATCTTAAGATTTCTTATTTGCTAATATCTGTTTGAGCAATTCATTACGGTCCACTAGAGAACCTTCCCCTAATGGTACAGCTTCGATTTCTTCGACCTTAGCCGCATTTTTTTGATCCAAACTTGCTTTCTTTAATTGCAAATCTAGCATCTTCAATTTTTTATTAATCTTTGCTGTTTTTGCAGTAATAGCATGACCTAACATAGTACCAGCACTGTTAAAAATCTCACTGGCAAAACGACTGTCAACTTGCATTCCTAGATCCATTAAATCTTTATATGACTCCGTAGCCATATTAGCAAGTTCATCCATCTCAGTATCGCTGGCTTCCAAGCCACGAACTTGAGGCAATGCATTTTCAATCTTTTCTAATGTACTATATGTATCTTGGGTGATTTCTTGAATTTGTTCTTTATTGATTAAATCTTCGTTGACAGAATCATCTGGTTGGGGCAAATCAAAAAGCTCACTAAGTTTCTTTGTCATTCTACTATCCTATAATAGTAGTATTTATTACTTGCGACCGCCGTTGTAGAAAAGGTCATCTTCTGTGACCACTCTAAATGTTAATCCAGATTGTTTACAGAAAGCCATCGCTGCCGCCCACTTGGCGTGATTTAGTGCTACCACTGCTCTGTCTCTAGCGTTAGCCACTTTGCTTTCAATGATGCTTTGTTTCTTGGGCTTGATTTCAATCATTTCAGCAATTTGTTTCCCATACTTATTTTGATATACTATAAGGAAATCAGGAACATAGTTTGTGTTTTTACCTGTTAATGGGTTTCTATATGGGATTCTAAGTGGTTCACTAGCCCATTGCAATACACTTTCATTGTTATCACAAAAGGTCATGAAAGTGAATTCCCAACCTGAACGATATCTGGGCTTGGAATTACCTACATACTTATGTGGGTTTTTTACAGTGTAGATACCTTGTGCCCATTTAGCCATTATATTACTATGTTTCGCTGATCTAATTGATTAGGTTGAGGCACTGCGTTAATGCCGTACAATGTAGTTTTACTTTTTATACTGTTTAGATAGTATGCCATCAATGATGTAACATCGACATTTGATGTGCTTTTCATATATTCCAATAAGTCTATTGTGTTTTCCCCAGTGACACTGGCTATTCTAAAAAGCATTAAAGTAAAATTACCTGCTACATTTTTGCTTTTAGAAATATCATAAAAATATGAAAAGACAATATCATATTGATTAGCTTCGACCACTAAGTCAAAATTATAGAATTGGTCGAATAATCTTACTGTACTGTCTAAGTATGTTTTTGGTGCATCTACTGTTTGTGCCATATATTACCTCGTAGATGTATTTATGTTGGTGTTTTCGGGCTAGATACAATACCTTTATATGCTCCGTTAACTGTATCTGCTGTTGCTTTAATAACGGTTGAAGCCTCAATAGGGAAGTTGAACATATTATTTCTATTGGGAGTGTTTGATAAACTATTAGAGACTGCACCAAGTGCTTCGCCCTTAGCAATTTTAAGAATATTTTGTGGATTCTTAAATGTGTTTTTAGCTGCGCCTGCTTTTTGTATCGCACCCAATAAATTGCCGGATTCTAAATCTTCTAGTATACCGCCGGCAGCTGCTACTAGTCCACCTTGACCTAAGATAGTTGCGTTTGAACCTGGTCTTGCGATTGGACTTAATGTTTGGTCATATGATTCAGGTTTACCGAAGCCGTTAGCCTGAACCCATGGTTGTCTTCCATCAACAGCACCTTCATAATACTTAACAGTTTCATACTGTAGTGTCATTGTGTTTTCCATAATACCAGTGCCCTGAGCATAGTCATATGTATCATGTGAAAAACTTTCAATAATAGGATTGACAAGTCTATACAACGCAAAGTTGTGTTGATTAAATCCATAGATGTTAATAGCTTTGAAAAACGGAGCTTTAGTAACACCTACACTAGAAGCCAGGTTTGTAGTTTGTGTTTGTGAAGTTTCACCTATATAACCCCAATCATCATTACCGCTGATTGAAGAATCATATATGTTTCTTCTATTCATATCAAATTTTTGTGCTGTAGGAGCTGCTGTAGATTTAGTGGGAAGATCACCTGTTTGTGTCGCATCTTTGTAGTAGTATGTATAGTATGCATACCACATTCTACGAATCAAATTGTTATTATCATCATGGAAAGTGATATTAACTGGATCATACTTAATTTTAGATTGTACAACACGCTTACGATTATATTGATTTAATGTATGTAAATCAACAGTGTACTTAGGTAGTTGGATTGATTTTACTGCTAGACCAAAGTTACTATCTTCTGGCCAATTAGTAATGCTTGGACCAAGCATGTCCGTATTAATGTCAAAGTAGACATGAAATAAGAACTTATGCTTGGGCGCATACGCATATGAATTGGTTCTAAAGGTTTTACTTGCGTGAGTAAAATCACGCAAGTATTCATTTCCAAAAAACGCATCACCTGCGTCTTTTAACAGATTTTCAATAAATCCAGACATTAGGTATATTAACCGTTTCTACCGATACCTGTTGCTGATCCTACTGCTAAACCACGACCAATACTGACTCCCAAACCAGACTCCAATGGAGACTGAATTGCGTTATCAAATCTGATTGTCAATGAAATAGTAACAGGTTCGTTCGTGCTATAGTTCATGTTGTTATAGTTAGCCTGTTGGATAAAGCAACCATATAATTCCCATGTTTCTAAAACTGCTGGAGTAGCTGTACCGTTACCACCATCTAGTACTTGATAGTTTACTTGGAACTTATAATCTTGACCAGTTGCCGCACTTGCTTGTTCAACAAAGTCCATTTGTTTCTGAAGTTGTGCACCGACTAATCTAGAAATGTTACCGCCTGAATCATCACGCAGATTAATAGTAGTTGCGGCCCACTCGTGCTTACCAGCTAGATACATTTTACTGTTGTAAATATCGATTGGTATTTCAGTGAATGTCAAGCTAGGTCTTGTAATATCAATTACTTGTTTTGTTAATTCTTGTTGATCACCAGTGCCAAAATTTAAAAATAACGCTCTAAAACGATATTGTAATTTAGGCATTAACAAGCCGCTAGAATTAGAAGCATCAGATGCTACGGTCATGTTGAACAGTGATTGTGAGGCTGTTGCCATATTATTTCTCCTATGTATATATTTATCTTATTCTAACCCCCGTTTCCGGGGGTCATTTTTACTTAAGGTTAGCTATCTCACCTGTATTCATAATACGTACTGGAATATAAATGAATTCAGCTGCCTTCACTGGTTCAATTGCAACATCAACCCATAGTTCGTTTCTGTCGATACGAGCAGGGGTATTGTTACTGTCATCACACACTACCAAGTAATCATACAAACCACGTTTCGCTACTAAGTCTACGAATAATGTTTGTACTACACCTTGTAATTGACTACGAGTTAATGCATCGTTTGGTTCAAATACGAACGGACGAGCAACAACTTGTAGACGTTCACGAATGTATGCAACTAAACGTGCAACGTTGATACGATCCATAGCTGACTGTGAATCATAACTATTCTTGTTACCGTAGTTCAATAAACCAACACCAGTGAAGTATGCCAATGGGTTGATTTGATTTGTGTACAATACGTCACGAATTGACATACGGTTCTTGATTGTTACAAATTCACCTGTTGCACTATCTAAGTAACCAATGTTTGTAGCATTGTCAATGTTACCACGGCGTGTACCAGCTGGAGCTAACCAAGGATAAGCAATAGTATCGTTACGCAAAATAGTACGCAACATCATGTGACTTGATGGAACAACAACTGATGCACCTGTCAAATCTGTAGTGATACCACTTGGATAGAATACGCCCAAGTATTGGTCACGTGTTACCCAACCATCTTCACCTGTACCTGTTGCACCAGCTGCGTTAGTAGCCCAGTTAGTGATATCTGTAGCTTGGTCAGGTAGTCGTAATGGTGTGTCACCTACAATATAAGCAGTATTGTTGCGGTCATTGTTCAATGTAACCATTTCAGCTTGTAACTCTGGATATCCAGGGCAACTAATCAAGTTGAAATATGTATCTTCTTCACGAATATTGATATTAGTAGAGATTGCTGCCTTCAATGCTTGAACAACCATGTTGCGTTGAGCCTTACGACCCATATAAGCTGCACCATTGCTCTTTAATCCACTAGCTGTTACCCATGTATATGATACAGAAGGTAATGAACTATCAGGATAATTTGCTTGTGTAAAGTAATTTGTCGTAAATCTCTTAACATTGTATCCTGAACGGCGTGTGTTAAACAACAACATACCTTGTGGATAATTAGTTGCTTCAGGAGCATCTAAATCTAAGTAGTTGCTTGTTAATAAACTAACAATAGAACTTAACGGATCATTTACTGGATCTACCGAACCACTTGTACCCCAACGTGCATCAGCAAATAATACACCATTTGGTGATGTTTGGTCTGTATTGTCGATAGTTACCCATTGACCAACAGAATCAACTACTTGCCAACGACTTAACATTGGATAGTTTTCTAAATCATTTGTGTCTAACCACAAATCACCTGGAACTAATGGTGATCCATCAGTTTGTGTTGAAGGTGCGCTAGTTGCTAAGATTGGACCTAATGGGTCAGTTTGACCTGTCGCACCGCTTGCTGCAGGGTGACCAGTAGAATCAAATGCTACGTTTTGATAACCTTTCCAAACACCATCTTTATTAACCATAATATCTACTTGAGTAGATGTTGAGTAGAACCAATCTGTGCCATTAGCTGGCAATGTTGAAGGAGCACCTTCATTTGCAGTGTATGTTAATTCTTCCCAATTACCAACCATTGTAGGATAGTTAACACGAGGTGTACCTGCCAAATAAGATACGCTAGTGATTACACCACCGGTAACTGTTTGTACAGTCAATACCAAGTCATTTCCACCTGAAACACCTGCAAGATCGGCACCGTCAAGAGTAATTACATCACCCACTTCATAGTTTTGACCACCGTCATAGATAGAATATCCATAAAAGTAACCATCGTTTTCAACAGCTATTTGTGCATTGGTTCCAGCACCACCGGTTGCGGCTGCAACAGATTGGTATGGAATTGGATCTGATCTTACGCCAACTGTTGCGTATGATAATCCTAGATCAGTTAACAATGCATTGCTTTGACCATCTTCTAGGTCTGACAATATGATATTACCGCCTCTAGTATGTGTTAATACGATTACTCCAGTTGTTCCAACTGCGGCAGATACGTTTGGAATTGCTGCTGCGTTGAAGGCTGTAACGAAATCATATGCGTCACCTGATGCATAGATTGTATATGTGCTAGTATATGATGAGCTTCCAGGAACTGTAGCTTTAACATATAATGCTCTAGGTACTCCGCCTAATGAAACATCAGTTACAGTACCAGGGATTCTTGTTACACCTGATGTAGTTTTACGATAGAACATTAAACCAGAAGTACCTATAGTCTGGTCACCTGTAGTTGCAATAACGGTGTTTGCAGCAATAGCTTGACCACCTGTACTATCTAATGTTGAGATAGCATCTGTTACAGTTGGATATAACGATACGCTTACACTGTTATAAACTGCTTGTGTAGAATTGTATTTTGATAAAACTAAATTCATTCCTGAACCAGCAACACTTGTCTTGATCCATACAGAACCTGTTGGGTGTGGGAATGCCTGACTTTGTGTCCATAATGGCATGCTTGCTGAACCACCAAATACAACGTCAGGAGCATAGTGTTCACCAGTATCGATACCCATATCAGCTAATGGTGTACCAACACCCTCTGATAATGTGACTTTTCTATTCAAAGTAGGCTTTGATATAAAAATACTTAATCTGCCTGAATTTACTGATGCTGATATAGTAGTAATACCCAAATTGTTAATTTTGTTTGCAATATCAGCCACTTGATCTCCGGATTCAACTGTAATAGTAGATGTAAAATCTTCGTGTAAGTTGATTGTGAATGTATCATCGGCTGTCAATGAAGGATTAGCTACTGTACCTGTTACTGTAGGGACAGAACCTTTCCATGCTGATGAACCTAAAGCTACCCATGTGTTACCTGCATTCTTATAGAAGAATGTTGCTGTTCCATATGCGCCGCCAGTAATTTCATTAGGAATAACTGCATATGTACCAATTGGGCCGATGCTATCTAAAGGATAACCACCAGATATATTTGATGCATCAGTAATTACGTATGGAATTTTGTTAATGAATTTACCTGAACCGGCATTAAATTCATAGATACCCCATGCTGAATTTGTAGTATCTAACCAATATGTACCGTCTGCAGGTTCGCCTACTGGACGTGATAATGTGCCTACTAATTGACCCAAGTCAATATCTGCACGTAGAACATAAGCACGATTAGTAGCACCCAATAATGAGTATGTTGCCAATAAACCATATTCGTTAAGTTCGTAACCTTGAATCGGTGTACCATTAGCTGTCTTATAGAAGAATGGAGTACCATACAAGTTAACCAAATCACGTTGGCTTGTGACTTGATACATTTTGTTTGCGTTGGCTGCTGTTGTTGCGGCAGCGATGCTGTTGCCTGAAGCATCAGCTTTATTTTGAGCAGTTGCTAAAATAATTAGCGGGACTGAATTTGAGGCAGCAGGAAGATATTGACTTTGGTCAATGATTGTAACTTCTACGCCTGGAGATACTAGTGCCATGTTAATTTCCTTTATGTTATGATTATGAGGGTTAACGCCCTAACATACATATATTTAGCGAAAACTTTTAAAAATAGCCAATAAGTGTGCCTTCGAAGGTTTTCTATATAAATATCACATGAGACCTATATGCAAGCACTGTAACAAAAATTATTGCGCTGTTAATTACGTGAAAAACAATGTCACGCACTACCGTAGTATGTGTGATGAATGCGGTCGTAAGAAAAAGAAATTAAGTCCAAGAAAAAATACTTGGCAAAAAGCAGGATATAGGAAAAAAGCCACATGTGATTTATGCGGCTTTAAGAGTTTATTTACTAGTCAAATTACCGTGTTTCATATTGACGGTAACCTAGAAAATGTTCAATTAACTAACCTACGTTCTATTTGTCTTAACTGTGTTGAGGTCGTCAAAAAGAAAGAAGTTAACTGGCGTCGGGGTGATTTAGAAGTTGATTGATTTGTTCGTGCAAATCTAGGATTGACCCGTCATTCTGTAGATAGTGGTCATATTTTAATCCAACTGAACTGTACTCACTAGCATGAACATTGTGCTTGTCTAGTTTACGCTTACCTAGTGACCATCCTGCGTTACCATTTGGCCCACGATTATAGTCAATCGCTGCCTGATACCATATTGGGTTCTCACCCCTGAATACTCTACAAGTTATGCCACCTGCATTTTTGATAGCATTGACTTCATTAGCGAAACGACAGTCAGTAAT
>JACCEB010517887.1_pt1 | contig 11120 bp, 13 predicted proteins | sample 7454761 | NCBI WGS metagenome assembly JACCEB01 (sample SAMN15323454, study PRJNA562643) | freshwater metagenome | isolation source: river surface water | place: USA:Blue River Watershed | collected 2017-08-18 | reverse complement strand
GATATCAAATGAATTCGGAAATTTTAGTAAATGGACATAGTGATTTTGAAATCAACAATAAAATGGCTTACGTAATAACTCTTAAAAAACGACCCAATTTTATTTATTCTATTAATTCAAATTCATCATCAAAAAATACGTTAGGTTTACCTCTAGGTATTACGAATGATTGTGATGATAGTCCAATACATAAGATTTTTGGAAATTTAGAAATGATGAGGGATGTATATTTAGAAAAATCAAAAAGCACATTTAGAAAAAATGTCGTTTTATTAAATATTAATAAATCTACACATCCAGAAAGATCATATGTTTTTGATAAATTTTCAAATGAATCCTATGTAACTTTTTCATTACCTGATGTATCCATGGAAGGAAGAAAAAAATATTTAATAGATATTACAGAACATGATTTTGTATTATGTCCTCGTGGAAACGGTATAGACACTCATAGATTATGGGAGACTTTATATATGGAGAGAATACCAATTGTAATATATACAGATGCACATGCATCATTCATCGGTTTACCAATTTTATTTATAAATAATTGGGATGAACTAAATGAAAATTTTCTTAGAGAAAAATTAATAGAAATTAAATCAAAAAAATGGATGTGGAATAAAGTATATTTAGACTATTGGATTAATTTTCTAATTTAAACTTTCTCCCATAATATTATACATAAACTTAAAAATAATATTGGTGTTCCACCACCAAAATATTTAAAATATTTCATTTTTTCTTTACAATTTGTTTCATTTATATTAAATATATTTATGTTAAATATATTTAGATAACCTGATTCTGATTTTTTATTATAAATTAATTCTTGACAATTCATATAAAACATTGTAAATGTAAATAGTATTAATGTTATTATCAATATTTTAATAAATTTAGTAAAAGATTTTATGTAAAATACATAAAATAACAAAATTAATTTAACTAAATCAGATACGTGATCATATATATCTCCATATTTACTAAACATTTCATATTTTCTAGCCATTTTACCATCAGCACAATCAAAATAATAACTTATTAAAAATAATAAACCACCTAAAAAGTTATAATCTTTATACAAACTATATACACCTAATAAGCCTAAAACTAAACTAATAGTTGTTAATCCGTTTGGTGTTAATCCTAATTTTTTATAAAACTCCAAATCTCTATCTGCTTGATCATATAATATTAAATCAATTGGGTTTTCCAATTCTCTAGGAATTTTATTAACCATTATAATATAATATAATATTAAGATAATTTATTCCAAAATACGATAATTATAATTAATACTACTACAAATGTACCCGAACCAAAATATTTTGTATGATAAATATTTTTTTTACATGACTCTATAGTACTTTTGAATATATCAAGAGATGGAGATTCTGAAGTATCTTCTGGATATAGCGTTTGTTGACATCCCATTTGATACATAGCTAATATAAACAATAAAATAATTATTAAGATATATTTTTTCATTTTAATAGAATCATTTTTATATAAAGCAAAAACAATCAAAATTACTTTAATGATATCTGAAAAGTGGTCATAATAATCACCAAATTTAGTAACCATATTATATTTTCTAGCTAACTTTCCATCTACACAATCAAAATAATAACTTAATAAATATAATAAACCTGATTCAGTAAATTTATTTTTAGTAATTAGATATGCGGATAAACAACCACAAATTAAACTAAAACTAGTAACAATATTAGGTGTAAATCCTAATTCATAATACTTATCTAAATGTGTATCTATAAATTTTAATAGAATAATATCAAAAAAATTCTCATACTCGCTAGGTATTTTATTAACCATTATATAATTAATAAAATAAATTAAATTTATTGAATATATGGTGTTCTTGGCACCATAGAACAAGTTACGTTATGTAATAATGAAATTATTAAAACATTTAATACAAATAATCCTAAAGTATTTCCATTTAATTCAACTCTTCTTACAAATAATGAATAGAATACATAGATCATAGATACAGTAAATATACCGTATGCTAATGATGATCTGCTATTATCACATGTTGTGTAACATTGATTAAAATAATCCATAGATGTACCAATTACAAATAATAAAGCAACTAATAAAAATATTTGAGATGCATTAATATTGCTATTTTTAATATTGTCATAACCAATCCATAATATTAATATTACTGACATAACAACAGTGGTTAATATACCAATGCTAATAGAACGATTAATATCGCATACCATTTTTATATTATAACTATATATTTTTTATAAATTATTTTGAAGGATGACCTTTAACATAAATAAAATATAAACCCATTATAGCAAAAAATATTCCTAATAAATCCCAATTATTTACTTTTTCATGAAAAAATACTATACCCACAATTAAAATACTAACTATACTAAGTATACTCCAAATTACATTTGTTATACCTATTGACCCTTTATTATTATAAATTTGTCTTAAAAATAAACATACAAAAACATATGCAAAAATTGCAAATATAAAACGAATATTTGATTGTTTCTCTAAACTTTCTTTTATATTATATTGAGCTATAGATTCCGATAATACTACAAAAAAAATTAATTTTATTATATCCAAATTTAAAGTATTTTTATTATTATCACTATCATTATTTATTATATTATTTTCCATAATATAATAAAAATCGAAAAAAAAATATTAGAATCTTATTCGAGTAGCCAAAATAGGTTTAGATTGAGCTTCTGGACTCATGAAATTATTAAACCATGTTTCATCTGGTACTAATATAGTACCTCTTTTTTTTCTTAAAATACTAAATACTGATTGATCATGACGATGTGCAACAAAAGTTGTATCATTTGAAATTTTTGATTCAGAATCGTCAATTAATTTATAATCCTGACATAATTCATAATATTCATTAATTAAATCAATAGTATGAGAACATTTTCTTAAAATAAATATTCCACCGACTAATTGACCTGAATTCATCATTTTTTCATTTAGTTCTCCTAACTTTTCAAAAACATCCATTTTAGTATATGACTTTTCAGGAAAACACATTTGAAAAGAAAAGAAACCATTATCAAAATTATTACATAATCGAATATATGTATTTAATCTATCTATTGCAATAGGATTATTTACTAAATGACAACCACAATCTGCAAAAACAAGAATATCTCCTTCATTCATAATTTCCATTGTTTTTTTAACAAAATATGATTTCCACATCCAAAATCCGTATCCTTTATTTTTCTTCATAAATTCTCCATGTTTATCTAAATAATTTTTATCAAAATCATTCTCAGTATATACAATTACTTTATCGTAAAAGTTTAAAGCTAATGCTTCTTGTTTTATTCTATTTAAACTATTACTATAATTATGTGTAGTGCCGAAACTTATAAAATATTTTTGCATAATATTATCTTATGTAAAATATTTTTTAAATGATATTTTTAAATAAAAAAATATTAAGATAAGTTATATATGAATAGAGATTTTATATATGTATGTGATAAAAAATATAAATTTCGTTTGAGTGATATTTTAGGAAAAGGTTTAACATCTATAGTATATGAAGGATATAAAGTAGATACAGATGAGAAAATAGCAATAAAGATAATAGATAAAATCAATAATATAAAAAATTTAGATAAATATATTAGAAATGAAATAAATATTTTAAATACATTAAAAGATTATAACGGTTTTATTAAATTATTAGATTCATATGAAAATAAAACAACATATTATTTAATATTTGAATATGCATCAATTAAGTTTGATACAATAGTTCATAACATAGATTATGATAAGATTTTTTTTTATGTCAAACAATTATTAGAAATCTTAATTACATTAAAAAATTTACGTATTTTACACAATGATATCAAACCTGCAAATATATTAATTAAAGACGAACAAATAAAATTATGTGATTTTGGTATGTCAAAATTTTTAGATGAAGATAACGATTCTTTATCAGGAACAATATGTGGTAGTCCAATGTATATGGATTATGATAAATTTAATGGAATTAAAAGTTGTAAAACAGATTTTTGGTCTTTTAAATTGATATATTATGAAATGGTTTATCGCAAACATTTATTTACTGAAGTCAAAAATAAACATGAATTGAAACTAAAATTAAAAGATGTTGAAGAAAATTATATATCTCATATAAAATTTTTTGATGATTCTAATATACATACACAATTATTAAAAAAATTATTTTCAAATGTTATTTTATCACCTGAATCTTTATTAAATGAAATAAACATAATAAATTTAAATTTAAATGAATTAAAAGTAATTATAAATGAAACTAAAAGAGAGTCTGAAGAAAATAAATTATCTAATTCGAAATATTTTCAGTCTTTAATAAATATATCCAAAAATTCTACACAAGTATTTTTAGAAATAGAATCTATTGACAATTATAATTCAAATATAGAGTCTAATATTAATTTTAACATAGATGATTGTAATGATAAATTTATTTTAATTTAAGGCTTGTAATTCGGCATATACTGCAAAATGATCGGAACTTGGTAAAATATTATTATTTTCATCAGTAGGTACTATTATATTTCCATATATCGGTTCAGCTTCGGAATCTAATATATGATCTATATTTTTGCCTCTTAAATCTTTTATTGTACTTTTATTTTTTGATATATGTGAAGAATTAATACAACATGTTGTTTTTTTTCTAAAATTTAACATTCTTTTTTCAAAAAATAAAATTTCTTTACCAACGTTTGCATTAAAATCACCTCCCAATATTATTCTATATGAATCCATATTTATTTTTGTTTTATATATTTCATCTTCTATTTTTTTAAGTTCACGTATAACATTTATTTTATGACCCATATGAACATTTACTAAACATATTCCTTCTTTTAAAAATACCACTAAGAACGGACGTCCTTCTTCAAATTCTCCACCTATTGTAATATCTACATTATATTTTTTATTAACAAGTATTACCATTGATTCTTTTTCTGATTTAGTTTTAACTATTCTGAAATCTTTTTGTAAATCCTTCAATAAAACATTTTTATTTGCAATTTCTTGAATAAATATAAAATCTAAAGGTAATTCATTTAATATTAAATTATTATTATTCAAAGCGCATATATCTTTAGTTCTACATTCTTTTATTGCAGTTTTTTCAGATTTCATATATTCCCAATTGACATTATAACTAAGAATTTTTAAATTTTTTGATTTAATTCTTTTATATAATTCTAATTCTGGATCAACTAAATACAATTTTGTATTTAAATTCTTTTTCTTTTTCTCACGGTTAATCTCATGTATATTATAAACAGAGTCATCAAAAAATACTTCTATTTTATATTCTTTTATAATTTTACTTTTGGGTATATCTTTTGAACCTAAATCCGCAATAATATTTTCATCTTTAAAAAATGAATCTATTGCAAGTTTTTTTAAATTATCCACAACTTCAATTCTATTATTTCTTGAAATAATAAATACTTCATGACCATCTATAACTTCTTGTCTAATTCTATCAAGAATCACATAAAATGGTATTAAGTTTTTGCCTTCTATATGTGTTCTTTCTCCAAGTACATTTTCATTATTTACATTAGTATGAAATACTCCATCAAAATCATATCCTATTTTCATGGAAATTATATATAATAAAAAAATAAAAAATATAAAATCAGTATTTATTTCGAAAATTCTTTTTCTTTTGCTTAATTTCCCCATCACTATTCCTGGAATCATCACTTTTAGTGGAATCATCGCTACTATATTCATTTTCATCGCTAGAACTTTTATCTTGCCTCAGATTCCTCAGAGTACCCAAACGCTGGTTCCTGTAAAAAGAAGATTCATGCTTATTTGGGTCATCAAGTAAATTATTTAAATTTGTTTTTTCAATATAAAGTTCATCTGAATCACTTTCAGAATTACTATAATAAATTTTCTTAATTGTAAAATATTGGGAATAACTACGCATGCGTCGAATACAATTCTCACATGGTTTACTATTACCACCATTAGTACGAACAACCAATAGATTTACAGTAAGATGTGCGCGAGGATTTTTTACTTTAATAGATGCCAATAGCTTACGCATTGCCATTGCTTCAGCATGTTCAGTTGTAGGAGAACGAACATTAAAATCATTATAACCGTAAACCAGAGGTGTACCATTTGTATCAAAAATTACGCATGTATGCATACGAGCACGAAGGGATTTTAGCGAACGAGACATTTCGGATGGAATATGTGCCGAACGCTTATTAATAATCTCTTCAGAAAGGCGAAATATGGTATTATTCATTTTGATAAATATATTATTTTACATATATAATCATTCTATTAAAATAATAATATTTTCAATTTTTTTAATAAAAAAATATGTTATTATAAATTATAATAAGTAAATATTATGGATAATTTAGATAATACTAAAAAAACGATTAAAAAAGATTATCTAAAAATAATAAAATTATGGGGTGAAGGGGAAAAATATTATGATTTGTATCATATGATAGTATATTTCATAAAAGGGTGTAAATATTATCTTGATTCAAAAGATGATATGAATCATATTTATAATAGAATGACAGGAACAGATGACATTAAAGATATTGTTAATGATTTTATTTATGGTGATATATATTTAAAATTAAGAAAAGAAATTTTGAGTTTTTAATTTATTTGGTATAACAAGTACTAAAATGGTACTATGTCGTAAAATAATAATACTTATCTGAAATTTTACAGTAATCTAATGGTGTATAGCCAAATATATTTTCTTTATTTCTAATAGCCATACCTAAACATATTTCATTTAGACAAATGTAATGTTCTGGAGTATTACCATACATATCACATATATCCATATTAGCATCTAAACCTTTTAATAAATAATATACATCTTCCGCAGAATTTTTACAACTTATAATAATAGGTGTTTCTCCATCTTTATTTTGTAAATTTAATAATTCCATATTATCATAAATTATCTCTTTTATTAATTTTATATTTTCATTGGATTTTGTTAAGATATGTAAAATTGTATCATTGTTATTATTTTTTTCCTCAAATATTTTGATAAGATTTTTCTCCTTTATTACTTTTATTAAAATCTCTACAATTTTATAATTTTTATTTATTGCATGATATAATAATGGTGTATTATCATTCATATCTTTTTTGTATAATATTGATTCATCTAAAGTAATTAGTAAATGTATCATATCTTCTAATAATTCTTCTTTTTGTGAAACATGTATTAAATGTAATAAAGTTTCATTATTTTGATTAAGAGTATTAATTATATTTGTATCTTGTTTATATAAATAATAAAAAGATTTAGTTAAACACTTTTCCATTATTTTATCTAAAAAGTTTACTGCAATATTTATATCAAAATTAATTTCATTAAGATAATTTAATTGTTGTGAACATAAAATAATCTTATATATGTTATAATCACTAAAATATTTCTTTTTAATACCTTCTAATATTATTTTTTTTGGATTATATTCTATTATTGTTTTAAATATTTCGGAAGACGGTTTTTTACATAAAAATTTAATATAACCATAAAAGTCATCTACTAAATCATTTATTATATAATAATTTAAAATAGATATATTTAAATCTTCTATGTTTTTATATGGTTGAATATTCTTTCTTAGTTTTATATATTCTGGATTTATTAAAATTTCGTACATTTCTAAATCATAATTATCCAATTTAATAAGTTCCGCATAAAATCCTGGGTTTCTTCTAAATTTTACATGTTTTAATAGTTCATAAATGATTAATTTTAATTGATTTTGAATAATCTGACACTCTTCCTTTACATATAAATCTAATGCAAATTCAATACAAGTTAAATTATCTTTTATTTTATTAAGATCAAATGAAGTTATATGCATTAAAGATTCATAATCTTTTTTACTAATTATATCAAATATATCTTCTTCAGTTTTAATTACTGATGGTTCTAAGTCAAATAAATCTAAAGGAGTTTTCTTTATTGGGTCTATAAAGTCATCTCTAAGATATTTTATTTTTAAATTATAATCAAATATAAACATAGGTGTTGCATAAAATTTATCATTAAATAGACCAAATCTTTTTATATATGGACCATTTAATATAATTTCTGATGGAGTCGCATGGATTTTTTTAACTAAATTTATCACATGATGCTTTGATTTTTTATAATATATGGTGTCGGTTTGTTCATAAGAATCTAAATTTGATACAATATTATTCCATTCTATATCTTCTATAGCGTTAATAAATAATTCTTTTCTGTATGATTCTTTTGGAGATAATATTGTTCTTATTGCACTTCCTGTAAAAACAAATTTATCTTTATTAGATAAAATATTTTCGTTAATTTTAAATTCTTTTAAAATTTCTTCTATATTTTTATGAAATTTAATTGAGCAATAATTATCATTGATTTCATAGAGAAATCCCAATTTATTTTCATTTAGAAATTCTGTATCATTGTTTTTTTGATATATTTCTACAATTTTATCTTCCATATCTTTAATTACATTGTATTCCTTGCTTATTTTATTATTTTTTATAATCTTTTCTATATTAATTGAAATATTTTGTAAAGCCATCAATAATTTTAATAAATAAAATTTAAAACAATTAAAAACTCAATTAAGCATAATAATCATTTCTAAAACTCTTATATTTTGTTTCAGTACAAAATAGTTTTGTAATAACTGCAATTATTACAAAGAGAGTTTGTAATATATATACAACATTTAATGAAACATATGAAATTAATAAACATAGATTATTATTTTCATAAAATGTAAAACATTCGTGTTTTTCTCCAAATAATTTAATCATTAGTAAAGAACCAATACATTGAATAACAAACACTCCAACCATTAGAAAAATCAGAAATTTTCTTGCTTGAGAAACCTCTTCTTCTTTTGTACAACAATAACCAAGTGTATGCAATGCGGTAGAAATAAAGATTCCAATTAGTGAAAATATTGTTAAATCATATAAATTATAATTCAATTTATCTTGATTTACATTACATGTAGAATCAGCTTTTGTATTATATTTTTGTATAATAAATCCAAGTGATACAATAGATGCAGCGGTTATAATAATTGTAAAGGTTGTATAAAATCCATAAAAGCTTACCATAATTAAATATTATTATTCAATTAAAGTTGATTGAATAATAAATAATAAATAAATCAATTTTTTTAATTAAGTAAACTTGGGGAGGTTAAGTGGTCCAAGACCAAGTTTACGTCCAACTGCTTGTACCTTTGGACGATTAAGTGGAGTCAAAATCATTTGACCATTTTCCATTTGTTGAATTTCATTTTGAGTTACAGGTGGAGAGTTCATAGCGTTTGCAAGGTCTTTTTGTGTCTTGAAACCCATAGAAATACGCTTTGTTTGAATTTGTTGAGCAACTTCACGAGGAATCTTTGGAGGACCGGTAGTTGTGTTATCCTCTACTGCCTTTTCAATTTTGGCTGCATATGGAATTGTAGATTGGGTATTCTTACCAGCATTGAACTTGGAAGTTAGTTGATCACTAGAAGCAATTTCAGCCTTCTTCTGGCCATTCTTGTTATGGAGAACAATAGTACGACTATCATAGTTTGACATATTTGAATAATTATATATACCTAATTATGAAATACAGTATGTTTGTTTTTCAATTTTTTTATAATTATAGTTATTAATGGTAAACGCCTTTAGTTTTTGTTTATATGGTGAATATAATCCTAAATATTATATTGGTTTAAAAGAAAATATAGATATTATAAATAAATTATTTCCTGATTTTCATATCTATATAATGTGTGGTTCCGATGTTGATGACAAAAAATTTTTTGAAATTTTAAATAATTATAATAATATTCTACATAAAATAAAAGTTTATAAATACGATATAACTGGTCCTATTTTAATGTTATTAAGATTTTTTCCAATTGATTTTATTGAAATAGATTGTTTATTTTCAAGAGATACTGATTCTAGAATAGGAGAAAGAGATATATGGTGTATAAATAAATTTTTATCAAGTCCTTTGATTCTTCATACAATAAGAGATCATCATGGTCATTTTGTAAAAATGATGGGAGGATTAAGTGGATTAAAAAAAGATATAATTAAATATATTGGTTCTTTTTCAAAATTTGTACCAATTGACGTAAATGCTCAATATAATTATGACCAATATATTTTAAGTATAATATATAATAATTATAAACATTTGTTATTAGTTCATTCTACTAAAAATATATTTTTAGATAAAAATTTTGAAATAATACCAATGGAAGTAAATAAAGAAAATTTTTGTGGTCAAGTAATAGACTATGATAAAGATAATAAACCGTTTTATGTTTTTGATTATAAACCTTATGATTAATTAATATCATTAAAATTAATTTTTAATAGCCATTGCCATTAATGAATAAGTTGTCATATATGGTATAGTTTTTATTGGAGTAATTATTAGTTCGTTTGAATTTATTAAGATATACATATCAACAATAGTATCTATATTTGATTGAATTTTATTTTCTTCTGATAATTGTTGTATATGTAATGGTTGTCCCTTTTCATAAAATTTTGTATAATTTATTATATTTGGATGAATATTTTTACATATATTTAAAACAATTTCATTATCAGTAGCAACATATATTTTTTTGTCTAAATTATTTTTTAAATAATCAGTAACCCATGTTGTTGTTTGATTTTTATTATCAGTATGTCTAACATGCATCGCACTATATTCTCCTAAATTTTTAATGATATTATTAATATTTTCTTTTAAATCATTATTTAATCTTAAATCACCCCATAGATTTTTAATATAATTATATCCAACCCAATTATAACTAAATACTAACACATCATATAAATTAATATTTATCTGACTAGAACCAGTAAACATTTGTATAACTGGATCAAATATTTCATTATATTTGTTTTCTTTGTCTAGATTTGGATAAGTTTCGACTAATGGTTTAATTACATTATCTTTATTAAATTGTTCTGGAAAAAATTTCATATCTTTTTCTAAAATCATTGTCTTAAAATCATCATATTTC
>JACCEB011031517.1_pt1 | contig 11122 bp, 7 predicted proteins | sample 7454761 | NCBI WGS metagenome assembly JACCEB01 (sample SAMN15323454, study PRJNA562643) | freshwater metagenome | isolation source: river surface water | place: USA:Blue River Watershed | collected 2017-08-18 | reverse complement strand
TAATTGCAGGTAAGCCAGCTCTTGCTCTAACTTGATTGATATAGGTATAGGCTTGTGCAGACTCCCCTAAGGCTTCCGCTAACATTAATAATACATCTGCATATCTTGCAACATACCAATTATTATCACCATCAAATGTGGTAGTTTGAGTAGAAATATATTTTAAAGAATACGTGGTATCTGGTGTTCTTCTATTTGTAAACACAGATTTTGTAAAACGCAAATCACCTGATTTATAAGCGGCTAATAAATCTGGAGTCATATTCATTGGAGTATTTCCTCCCCCAACACCACCAGCTCTACCAATGATAGAAGCAAAATATTCAAAATAGCCGCTACCTTCTCCTTGGCCTCCAGTTTTATATTGAATTTCAAAAATAGATTCTGGCCCATTTTCGTTGGCTGCACCCCATAATTTTGCATAATCACTAACTAAACTATAATTTTTAGAATCAACTACTTTATTCAAGGCAGTAATTGCAGATGATTTATCACCTTTAGTTAAGTATACTTTACCTAAAAGTGTATTCACTGCACCGCTTGTTACACGGCCAATATCAGCTGATGTATATTTAGCTGGTAACAAAGGTTCTGCTATAATCAAATCAGAAATAATTTGATTGTAAACATCGTTTGCAGGATATTGCTTTAAGTCAACATCTGCAGGTGAGGCCACATCCACTAACTGCAAAGGTATATTACCAAAAATAATAGCTAAATTATAGTACAATAAAGAACGTATGTACAATGCTTCTCCTTTGTACCTTTTCTTTAAAGCATCAGAAACAGAAGAACCATCTAATTTATCTAAAAAGATATTACAACGCGCAATACCTCTGTAAGAATCAGACCATGCATTTGATAATTCGTTTGCAGTCGTGATTTCTTTAAAGAGCTCAACTTCACATAATGATTGCGCGATACCATTACAACCGCCCCCATTTAATGTGTTATCTGATCTCATTTCATTCAATATTAAATAAGTTTGACCATAAGTGCCACGTAGTTGAAGTGCATCGTATAAGCCATTAACAGCAACAGCGAAATCAGCTTCTGTTTTATAGGCAGATTGAATATTTCTCTCCGAAATTGGAGACAACTCTGTAAATTCTTTACTACAAGATGCATGTACAAGAATTAATAAGGCATATAGTATATATTTTTTCATATTCTTTAATTTATTCTTTTAATTAAAATGTAAGGTTAAAGCCTAAGATAAAAGTTCTAGAGATTGGATATGCACCATAATCTTCTCCAGGAACTAAGTTATTAGTAGCTTGTTGTTGAACCTCTGGATTAAAACCTAAGTAATTAGACCATATGAATAAATTCGTTCCCGTTGCATATACTCTTGCTTTTTTAGAAAGTCCTTTTACAGGAAATTCATAGCCAAGTGTTACATTTCTTAATCTAACATATGAACCATCTTCCACTTGAAAAGAGGATGGTCTCATATTAAAGCCATGCAATCCAGAATTACTATCTCCTCTAGGAATTTTACCATTCCCAGGTTGTTCTGGAGATACCCATCTATCTCTATATGCAGCATAAGAGTTAAAGTTAGCTTCACCATTGAAAAGGTGTCTTTGAGTTAAGTTCAAGATTTCTCTGCCCTCTACACCTTGAACGAAGATGCTTAAATCAAAATTGGCATATCTAAATTTATTCGTAATACCATATGTGAAATCAGGCATGTAGTTTCCAAGTGTCGTTCTGTCTAAAGGCGTGATTTGACCATCTCCATTTACATCTTTGAACTGTAAATCACCAGGTCTTGCACCACCAGCGCCAACTAATAAATCTTTTGGTGCTGCTTTAATTTGATCCATTGTTTGGTATACCCCAACAACTTGATAACCATAATAACTGCCTACTGGGTCGCCAATTCTGGTGATATGTCTTATGTCGCCAGCACTACCAACACTTAAAATAGGATCTCCAGTTGGGCCAAGTTTCAATACTTTATTTCTGTTAGCACTGATATTAAAATCTGTTGACCACTGGAATTTACCAACTGTATTTCTAGTATTCAAAGTAAACTCAACCCCTTTATTTTCAACTTCACCAACGTTTGTTAATGCAGTTGTAAAACCAGCAGAGGAAGCAATATTTACATTCAATAATAAGTCAGATGTTACACTGTGGTAATAATCAAATCCTCCATAAATACGATCGTTGAATAATCCAAAATCCAAACCAATATCTAATTGTTTTTTAGATTCCCAGCTTAATTGATCATTATTTAATGTAGATCTACCAATACCATTTACGAGTGTATTCCCTAATACATAACTAGCATTGTTTAATAAACCAATTGAGCCGTAGTTTGGAATTTGGAAGTTACCAGTGAAACCATAACTTGCTCTAAGTTTTAATTCATTAATAGATTCAACATTTGACATAAATGATTCTTGGTCTATTCTCCAACCAGCAGAAATAGATGGGAATACTCCAGTTTGATTACCGGCACCAAATCTTGATGATCTATCAGATCTAATTAATGCAGACATTAAATACTTCTCTTTATAAGAATAGTTCGCTCTTGCTAAAGCAGAAACTAAAGTCCATTGTTCTTTAACTGCAGAACCACCTGTAACAATACCGCCACTAATAGTTTTTACTTGATCGTCTGGGAAACTATTTGCTTGGATAAATTGTAAATCATTATTTTGCTTTTGTGCTGTATAACCACCCAATAATGTTAGATTATGATCATTAAATGTTTTAGAATAATCTAAAGTATTTTCCCAAATCCAATTTAATCCTTGTGAAGTACTAGATTTTGCAAATGGATCTGGTCTTGTTGCTCCTCTATATAATAAGCTAACCCCTTTGTAATAGGACTGTTGATAATTATCAAGATCAATACCTATGTATGACTTAAATGATAAATCAGGCAAAATATTATACTTAAGATAGCTATTACCAAAAATTCTAAGATTACGAATGTTCTCCTTAATTGCTTGCATCGTTGCTAATGGATTATTAGCAGTTGTCATATAAGCACCTAATTGATTTTGGTTATCAGACTGATTGATACTTCCATCAGGCAAATAAGGCTTAATCACTGGAGAGTGCACCATTGCATCATATATAATCCCTGGAGGTAAGGCAAAATAAGGGCCATTTGCAGGTAAACGATTATTATCTGTAAAAGCAATATTAACACTTGATCCAATTTGAAGTTTAGAGGAAATATCATCTACTACATTTGCTCTAAAAGTATAGCGATCAAATTTAGAACCTTTGATTGTACCCTCTTCGGTATAATAACCAGCTGAAGTATAATAGGTCATATTATCCTTGCCTCCACTAACAGATAAATTATAGTTAGAAACCATACCTCTTGAAAGCACTAAGCCCAACCAATCAGTATTCGTGCCATCCCAGTTGATATATTTTTCTGGAATTAAGAAATTGGCTTGTGTTCCTCTTCCTGCATTTGTATTAGGATTGTATAATGGATTGTATGTTTTACTAGCAGGATTCGTAGGATCGTTGGTTTGTAAATAGTTATTATTTCTTGCATCTTTGGTATACTGAATTAATTCTTCTGATTGCATTAATTCTGGTAAATTCATCGCTTCATTAAAGCCAGTATAAGCGTTAAATGAAATTTGTTTTCTATTCTTTAAACCTTTTTTAGTCGTCACCATAATTACCCCATTTGATCCTCTAGATCCATAGATACCTGCTGCAGATGCATCTTTTAGCACCTCTATAGATTGTATATCATTTGGATTGATCGTTGTGAAAGGATTAATTTTTGGAACTGTATAAGCCTCTGTTCTTTGTCCTATATTTTGTTGTAAACCAGAATTGCTTGAAATTGGTAAACCATCAATTACATATAGGGGATCATTCCCTGCTGAAATAGATGCAGAACCTCTAATTCTAATCACTGGAGCCGAACCAGGTTCACCAGAAGGCACTGACACCTCTAAGCCTGCTACTCGACCTTGAATGGCATTCTCAAAACTACTCACTGCAATCTCCTTAAGTTGAGATTCATTGATACTAGCAATCGCACCGGTAACTTCTTTTCTTCTTTGTTTACCATAACCTACCACAACCACTTCATTTAAGGATTGTGAACTTGCTTTTAATTCTACATTTAAATCACTAGACTTGCTTGCAGACACTTCTTTGTTTGCATAACCAACATAGGTAAAAACGAGTGTGCTATTTATAGACGCTAATTTTATTTTATACCTACCATCATCATCTGTTGTTGTCTTATTCGTAGTGCCCTTCACTGCCACATTAACTCCTTTAAGTAACTGACCGTCTTCAGAAGCAGTCACAACACCAGAAACAACAGTATCAGCTATTGAATTAGATGTGACTGAAAGCGTATTGCTTGTTTTGTAAGAGATGACAATGTTTTTATCATCAATCAATTTCCAAGTGACAGGAAGTCCATCTAAAATTTTATTCAATATCACTTCGACATAAGCATCTTTGAACTGCGCAGTAACTTCTTTGTTTGCAGGCAATACATCGTTACTATAAAAAAAGCGATAAGTAGACTGTTTTTCAATCATTTTAAAAACAGTTTGAATATCAGTTCTTTCCGAATCCAACGAAATTTTTTGCTGTGCAAAGTTTTTTGCCGAAAGCTGAATTGAAATGATAATTAATAAAAATCCAATTTTAATTCCTCTACCAAGAGAGGAAAGAAATTTTGTAATTGGAAAAGATTCTTTTTTTTCCATAGGGTTTCATTTATAGGTTATTGATAAGCAAATTAAGTCCATTTTAAAAAATAATTTTTTATTGTCAACTTTGTAATCAAATCAGTAAATCCTATGAATTACTTGCTTTTTATTCAATTACAATATTTTTATCATCTATTTTATAGTTAATATTTTTAGAGTACTTTATTAATTGAAATACTTTTTCTAAACTTACATTTTCAAATACACCAGTATACCTATATTTTTTTACTTTTTCGTCTTTGAAACTGATCGTAATTGCATACTTCCTTTCTAATTCAATCGCTATTTTTTCGAGTGGCTGATTCACAAAAACCATTTTGTCATTTAACCAAGATGTTTCTGCAACTAAACTATCATGTCTTAAATAAGTGATTGAAGTCAAAACAACTTTGTTATCAAGACTATTTGTAACCTTGATTGCAGCAGATAATTCATCTTGCTCTTTAGCAATAATTAATTTTTCGGTTGGTTTTAATGTAATAATATCTTCAGGTCTTGAATCTAGGGACACTTCGATCTTACCTTTAATTAAGGAGGTCTCCAATTCTTTGTCTTGGGGATAATTACGGACATTAAAAGAAGTGCCAAGCACTTTGATATTGATCTTTCCAGTGTGTATGATAAATGGCCTTGAGCTATCATGCGCTACATCAAAATAAGCTTCCCCTAAAAGGGTCACTTCCCTATTCTTACCTGCAGTAAAATTGAGGTAAGTTAATCTACTATCAGTATTTAAACGTACGATGGTTCCATCTGGTAATTTAATGGAAGACTTTGAGCCTCTTTTGGTCACTACTTCGTTTACAAAAGCGTTATTAGTTTGCTTGATCACACTTTTATCCAAGCGTAGTGAGTAGTTGATAAAGAAGATTGTAAATATACTAGCTGCAATACCAATAAATGCAAGTTTCCTTTTTGTGAAACCAGTCGATTTCTCTACCTCAGGCTCAGAATTTTGATCATTTGCCGAATCAAACTTGCCCGCCAATTGCATTTTAACATAATGAGAAGCATATGCTTGATCTGCCATTGATTCAGCTTCTTTTTCACAGTATACAGGCTCAATCATTTGATCATAAAGGAATTGTAATGAAGGATTGGATTTTAAAATTGTAGAAATTTCTGCTAACTGCGATTCAGTGGCATCACCAGAAAGCTTTAAGCTTAACAAGTCAAAAAAGTATTGTTCTATTTGTTTATTCATGGTTATATTCTACTTAGACTAGAATATTGAGCCTTACCGTTAAGGCTAATCTAATTATTTTACATTTTATTATTTAGGCCTATTTTAAATAATGCTGAAGGTCCATTCTAATTTTCCTTAAAGCAATCCTCATATGTGTTTCAATCGTATTTTGAGAGATTTCGAGGACTTTTGAAACCTCTTTATAACTAAGACCTTCTTCCTTGATTAACCTAAAAACCAATTGACACTTTGTTGGTAAGGAGGTAATCACTTTGTTCACTCTTTGAGTCACTTCTGAATAGATAAAAAGTTGCTCTGGATTATCTCCATTTATACTAATAATATCTTCATTATCAATTGACTGACTCAAAGATTGTTGGTGTTTTTTAGAAGACAAATAGGTAAAACAAGCATTCTTAACGGAAGTGATTAGGAAGATTTTCAAATACTGAATTTGAGAAAGCTTATTTCCCATCTCCCAGACTTTTAACATGATATCTGAGACAATTTCTTCGCTGACAGACTTGTCTTGTAGAATATTAAATGCAAACCGATACAAAGTAGGGTGAAAATATAGAAATAGGCACTTATAGGACTGCTCATTCCTATAGTAGGCCACTTTACTTTGGTGATACAACAATTCTTGTGAGGATAGTTTCAAAATCTTATTAATTTAATTTAAACGCCTACTATTTTTTTAAAGGTATCCATATCTATCGCCTTTTCGTGTTTGGAAATAACCACAGTAGCCACTGCGTTTCCAATAAAATTAGTGACCGATCTCGCTTCACTCATAAAACGATCAACCCCAATAAGCAACGCAAGGCCTTCGAGGGGGATGACTTTAATGGCAGTTAAAGTAGAGGCTAATACAATAAATCCACTCCCTGTAACTCCAGCAGCGCCTTTACTTGTAATGAGCAAAATTCCAAAAATGGTTAATTGTTGGGAAATAGAAAATTCAACATCAAATACTTGAGCTAAAAAAATAATGGCCATACTTAAATAAATGGAAGTGCCGTCTAAGTTAAAACTATACCCAGTTGGAATAATTAAACCTACAACAGATTTTTCGCAACCGGCTTGTTCTAATTTTTCCATCACAGAAGGCAAAACGGCTTCACTGCTACTTGCACCAATGACAATAAAAATTTCTTCTTTTAGGTACTTCAATAATTTAATTAAACTAAAACCATAGTAGCGCATGATGCCATTGAGAATCAAAAAGATGAAAATTAAAACAGTACAGTAAAAAGTAAGCATGAACTTTCCTAAAATCAATAAACTTCCTAAACCAAATTTTCCCATTGTATAAGCCATGCCGCCAAAAGCACCAATAGGACTGAGTTTCATGACAATATGTAAAATATTAAATAGGGCTTTATTGATGATCCCAAAGGTATTAATGATCCCCTCATTACCCTTCTTAATCATCATTAAACCAACTGCGAAAAAAATACTGAAAAATAAAATTTGAATAATATCTCCTTTTGCAAAAGCACCAATGATATTATCAGGAACAATATGCGTAAAAAAATCTACCCAATTCATTTCTTTACCTTGATCTACATAGGCAGCAACTTTGTCTTTATTTGTATTTGCTAAAACCACCCCCTTGCCAGGTTGAATAAAAGTACCTACCACTAAGCCAATCAATAAAGCTATAGTAGAGACAATCTCAAAGTAAAGGATCCCTTTCCCCCCAACCCTGCCAACTTTTTTCATATTACCCGCTCCAGTGATCCCTAAAACAACTGTGAAAAAAATAATCGGCGCAATGACCATTTTTATTAAGCTAATAAAAACATCACTAATAATTTTTCCTGTTTGAAAAAAGCCAGGAAATAATAAGCCAACAATGATACCTAGAATAATACCAATTAAAACCTGTACATATAATATCTTCAAATATTTCATGTATTAAACTTACAAGTAAAAAGCTCAAAAAAGAAATAAAATAGATGAATATCTATTTAGTGGATTATTTCTTTATAGAAAGTGCATAAAAAACCTTGATTTACTTCACGGCAAAATAATATCATTACGCTTTTGCCTTAAATCCTAGTTTAGCAGGCGTAATTGGTAAATCCCTAACTCTCTTTCCAGTAGCATTGTACACCGCATTGGTCACTGCTGCAGCAAATCCAATCAATGCAATTTCACCAATGCCTTTTGCACCAATCGAATTCATATTCACATCAGGCTTGTTCACAAACCAAACATCTGTTGGCGGAATTTGAGAATGCAAAGGCACATGGTATGCTCCAAAACTAGCATTGATAATTTGCCCAGACACATGATCCATTTCTAGTTGCTCTGTCAATGCCATTCCAATCCCTCCTACCACACCACCAATCATTTGGCTTCTTGCAGTTTTAGGACTAATAATTTTTCCAGCATCACCCGTAGTGACAACTTGCAAAATTTTAATCGTACCATCCTTAGGGTTCACTGCTACTTTTACATAATGGGAAGAGAAAGAATTGCTTGTAAACTTTAATTGCTCTGCAGTTTTACCTGAAGATGCAATAGTCAAATCAATTTGTTTATCGGGACTTAGTTGTAATAAATCTACAATAGTAATTTTGATGTTTGGATCAGCAATAGCAAGGACCATTTCATTTTTAACATCTAACGCATCCGATTTAAGATTCGCAAATGCAGGCGCTAACTTAATTGCTAGGTCTTTTAAGTTTTGTTTTAAGGTGCTACAAGCTAAATCCACTGCAGATCCTACGGTAGATGTGGTGCCTGATCCTCCCTGTGAAGGGCCTGGAGGTAAATCAGAGTCTCCTAATTTGAATTTTATTTTTTCTATCGGCATCTGCATTGCAGCTGCAGCAATTTTAGTCATCGAAGTGGTGGTGCCTGGGCCCATATCGCTCACGGCGCATTCTAAAGTTAATTTCCCTTCCTTATTTAATAAAGCACGAACAGATGCACTGCCCTTTCCTGCGCCAAATACGCCATTGGCCATACCATAACCAATCAACCAACCGTTTTCTTTTAATGTGCCTGGTATGGAAGGACGATTTTTCCAACCAATTTTTTCTTTACCATACGCATAACAATCTTTTAAATTGATATCCGAGAAAGGCATTTTATTTTCAGGATTTATAGTGGTAAAGTTTTTTAACCTTAACTCAATAGGATCCATTTTTAATTTATAAGACAATTCGTCAATGGCAGACTCTAAGCCATAAGAACCAGTGGCTTCACCAGGACCGCGCATCCAAACAGGTGTGCTCATATCGAGTGGAAGCATACTGTATTTTGTATCCACGTTTTCTGAAGCATATAAAAATTTAGAAACGTTCACAATTCCTTCTCTAAAATCTTCGTAACGAGAAGTGCCGCTAATGGCTTCGTGTGTGATACCAATAAAACGGCCAGAAGCGTCTGCACCAATTCCAATTTTCTGCCAAGACTGTGGACGATAGCCCACTAAAGAAAACATTTGTGGACGAGTAAGTACAATTTTCACAGGACGATTTAATTTTTTAGCAGCAATCACAGCAGCTGGTACATTGGCCCAACTTCTTAAACCACTACCAAATCCGCCACCCACATTTTCTGCAATCACCCTTACGTTTTTATCTTGTAAACCAAAAGTACGAGCGATGGTTGTTTGCGTACTTTTTGGTCCTTGTGTTTTATCGTATAGTGTTACTTTATCTTCTCCTTCCCAAAATGCAATCGTAGCGTGCATCTCCATAGGAAGATGTACTTCGGCAGGTATCGCATATTCTGCTTCAACAAATACAGGTGCCGATTTAAATGCATTTTCTGTACCTCTTTTATAGGCCACTGTTCCTTTTAATTTTGTAGGGTCTTTTCTGACTACATCAAAATTAGTTTCAAAAGCTTGTGACTCATATTCGGCGCGCACTAAACGAATAGCAGCGTTGGCATTTTCTAAACTATCAGCTACTATGAGTGCAATAGGTTGACCAAAAAAGCGCACTTGATTATCATACAATACTTTGTGTCCACGCCATTCAAATACATTTTTAGGACGTTCTGCCGCATTCGTTAAATATCCAGGCACTATTGGACAATTTGCATAATATATCACATCTAAGACACCAGGTGCCGCCAATGCTTTTGCGGTATCTATATTTTTGATAGTACCCTTAGCAATTGTACTTGTTACGAATACGCCATAAGCCATATTCGGTAAATTATATTCTGCAGTGTATTTTGCTTTCCCGGTTACTTTATCTGCGCCGTCTACTCTTTCGTCTGCGAAATTAATTTGAGAAAGATTATTCTTGGATAAATGCGTATTGTTCATAAAAGAAAATTAAAAGGATTAAATTTTAGCACCAGATTTTGCTACTTCTTCAATAGCATCTACAATATTTTGATAAGCACCGCATCTGCAAATATTCGTATCCATGTACGCCTGAATACTTGCCCTGCTTGTCGCTTTGCCTTCTCTAACGCAAGCCACTGCAGACATGATTTGTCCCGAGGTGCAATAGCCACATTGAAAAGCATCATTTTTTAAGAACGCAGCCTGCATTGGATGCAACTGATCCCCTTTGGCAAGTCCTTCTATTGTCGTGATTTGATTGTTCTGATGGTTCAGTGCCAATTGAGTACAAGATTTTAAACGCTTACCATTTACATGAATGGTACAAGCACCACACTGACCCATCTCGCAACCTTTTTTAGTACCAGTATACCCAATATGTTCTCTTAATAAATTAAGCATGGTTGTTCTTGCATCAATTTCAAGTGCAACAGGTTTGCCATTTAAGATAAACTTTAATTTTTCTTTTGCAATAGGCATTGGTACAAGGCTATCTGCCGCAAAAGTTTTCACTAAAACAGATGGGGTTAAATAAAGTGCAGCAACAGCGGCTGACTTTTTAAAAAAGCCCCTTCTTGCACCATCAAATTGACAAGGATTCATATGCATCGATTTGATGTAATTTACCAAAAAAGCAAGCGTGTTCAAAAAAAAGATGGACAATCGGCCGAAGTAAAATCGGTAAAAAAATTACAATTTCTCTGCTGCCTTGCCAGGCTTAGCATAAGCATACCTGTCAATCAGGGTGGTTTTGTAATAGGCATCTAAACCATTGCTACAAATGGAGCCTATTTGGTCAAGTTCTAAGAAGCCATCTGGAGTGGGTTGAAGGGATGGATCAATCAATACTTGCTCTAACTGACCTATTACCAAAAAAGTATCATTTAATGTAATAGGAACTAC
>JACCEB011459423.1_pt1 | contig 11126 bp, 7 predicted proteins | sample 7454761 | NCBI WGS metagenome assembly JACCEB01 (sample SAMN15323454, study PRJNA562643) | freshwater metagenome | isolation source: river surface water | place: USA:Blue River Watershed | collected 2017-08-18 | reverse complement strand
CCTCGGCCGCGATCTGCAGCTCGAGTTGGCGGACCCGAAACTCTTGGGAACGGAGCTGGGATCTCGCCTGACGCTCACCGCTGCGGATGCGCTGACCATCAAAAACGGGCACCGACAGCGCCACTCCAGCGGACCACGCGACCTCGTCATGACGCGCGAACACCTCCGAGTTCGCGAGGCCGTAGTCGCCGGTGAGCGACAGCGCGCCGAACCGTTCCCAGCGCACCGCGCGTAGCGCCTCGGTGGTTTGATCCAATTGGCGACGTGCCCGAAGGTAATCGGACCGCCGTTCGAAAAGGGTGCGCTCGGTGCCACCTTGGAACGGCGCTTCTTCGCTGCGGCGGACGATGAAGTCGGCAAGCTCCAGCGGGAGGGCCGCATCCAAGTCCAGCAGCCGCTTCAGACGGAGCTCACTGTCGTACACCACCGTGGCTTGTTGGAGCCTCGCCTGTTCAGCCAGCGCCAGCTGCGACTCCGCTCTCGTGATGTCGATCTGCGTCGCCACCCCGGCGGCGACTTGATTCCGCGCAAGAGCGAGCAGTTCGCGCCCGCGCCGCACGTTGGCGTCCAGCACGTCGATGCGCTTCACGTTCCGAAGATGGGTAAAGAAGGTCTGAGCCGCCGTCGCCAGAATCGTTTGGATGGTCTGCTGCACATCCAACTGCGCCACCTCAACCCCGACCTGCGCCGCTCGATACTGAGCGATTTGCTGCGGACTGAGCAGGGCCAACGACGCCGTCAGTCGCGCATCCGAACGGTTCGTCGGTGTCCCGGCGGCCTTGCTCGTGCGGGTGATGACCGGGCTCTCGGAACGCCGCTGCTGCACCGACGCCCCCACCGAGGGAAGCAAGTCGGCCCGCTGCGCATTCGCGACCTCCAGCGCCTGCTGAAAGCCCTCCCGGCTGAGGAGCACGTTGACATTCACGCGTTCCACCGCCGCCAGCGCGTCCTCCAGCTCGAGGCGCACGGGCGCCTCGGCTCGAACGCAGGCCAGCGGAGCGATGCTGATGAACAGGAACCACAACCAACGCATGGCCCGAGGCTCCCTTTCTCCGGCCATGGGCGCAAGCCTCGGGAGTTGTTCTTTTCCTTTCTAGCACCATAGTCTGACTCTCCAGACCTTCCTGAACGCCGCCCTCATGCGCATCGGCCTCGCCCAGTTAAACACCACCGTCGGTGATCTCAGCGGCAATCGCCGCCGGATCCTCGCCGCCTACGAGTCACTCGTGCGCGACGGGGCCGAGCTCGTCGTCTTTCCCGAGCTCGTCGTGTGCGGCTATCCGCCCCGCGACCTCCTCTTCAAGCGCAGTTTCGTGCCGGACGTGGAGGACTCCCTCGCCCAGATCGCCCAGGCGATCGGCACCGTCCCGGCGCTGATCGGCACCGTGGAACACAATCCGTCGTCCGAGGGCCGCCGTTGCTTCAACTCCGCCGCGTGGTGCGCCGACGGCAAGGTGCTCGGATTCGCCCGCAAGTGCCTCCTGCCGACCTACGACGTGTTCGACGAGGACCGCTACTTTGAGCCCGCCTCCGCTCCCACGACCTTCACGTTCGCGGGCCGCCGAATCGGCGTCACGATCTGCGAGGACATTTGGACCGATCCGCGGTTCACCACCCGCCAACTCTACCGCATCGCCCCCCTTCGCCACCTCGCCGGACAGAAGCTCGACCTGATGGTCAATCTGTCCGCTAGCCCCTGGCACCACGATAAGGGAGACGTTCGCCAGACCCTCGTGACCGACGCGAGCCGGCTCCTCGGCTGCCCCGTCGCCTACGTCAACGCAGTCGGCGGCAACGACGAACTCGTCTTCGACGGTCGCAGCCTCGTGGCCCATCAGGACGGAAGGGTGATCGCGGGGCTCGCCGCATTCCGCGAGGACTCCCGGGTCGTTGACCTCGCCGACACGGCGCCCCGCCTCGACCGAACGTTTCAGCAGGCGGAAATGGGTGACATTCACGACGCGCTGGTGCTCGGCCTCCGCGACTACGCGCACAAGAGCGGATTTCGACGCGCCTTGATCGCCCTGTCCGGCGGCATCGACTCGGCCATCGTCGCCGAACTCGCCGTCGCCGCCCTCGGCAAGGAGAACGTGATCGGCGTCTCGCTCCCGTCCTCGATCTCGTCCCAGCATTCTCGGGACGACGCCCGAATTCTCGCGGAGAATCTCGAGATCCGCTTCGAGACGATCGGGATCGCCGAGGCCGTGGCAGCCTGTGACTCAGCGCTCGGGCCAATTTTCGCCGACCGCGCCCGGGACGTCACGGAGGAGAACATCCAGGCACGCATCCGCGGGGTCCTGATGATGGCGCTGTCCAACAAGTTCGGCTCGCTCCTCCTGACCACAGGAAACAAGAGCGAGATGGCCGTCGGGTACTGCACCCTCTACGGCGATATGTGCGGCGGCCTCGCGGTGATCAGCGATGTCTTCAAGACGCAGGTCTACGCGCTTGCCCGCTGGATCAACCGCGACCGCGAGGTCATCCCGCTGAACACGATCGAGAAGCCGCCCAGCGCCGAACTTCGCCCCGGCCAGACCGACCAGGATAGCCTGCCGCCCTACGACGTGCTCGACGCCATCCTCAAGGGCTACGTCGAAGAAGGCCTATCCCGCCGCGATTTGATCGCTCGGGGATTTGACGCCGCGACGGTTCAGGACGTCGTTCGCAAGGTGGACCTCAACGAGTACAAGCGCAAGCAGGCCGCACCCGGCCTCAAGATCACGCCGCTCGCATTCGGCGTCGGACGCCGCATTCCGATTGTCCAGAAATACGTTTCCTGAGCTCTTTCCGCCCGCCATGACGTCTGCCGATCTCTTCGCCCGCGCCCGCCAACTCATCCCCGGGGGCGTCAACTCCCCGGTCCGAGCCTTCCGCTCGGTCGGCGGAGCCCCGTTCTTCGTCAAGTCCGCCCAAGGGGCGACGCTCACCACGGCGGATGACCGGGAGCTGATCGACTTCGTCTGCACCTGGGGGCCGGCGATCCACGGCCACAATCATCCTCTGATCCGGCAGGCCATCGGGGCCGCACTGGAACGCGGGACGTCGTTCGGCACCCCCAATCCGTCGGAAGTGGACATGGCGGAGATGATCACCCGCTTTGTTCCGTCGATCCAGAAGGTGCGGTTGTGCAACAGCGGGACCGAAGCAACGATGTCGGCGATCCGGCTCGCGCGAGGTTTCACCCGCCGGGACAAGATCATCAAGTTTTCGGGCTGCTATCACGGGCACTCTGACTCTCTGCTGATCAAGGCAGGCTCGGGGGCCCTCACGCACGGCAATCCCGATAGCGCGGGTGTCCCAGCGTCGTTCGCGCGCGAGACCATCGTCCTTCCCTACAACGATGCGGGAGCAGTTGAAGCAGCCTTCGCCGCCCATCCTGGTGAAATCGCCGCGGTCATCGTCGAGCCGTACCCAGCCAATGTCGGCCTCATTCTTCCCCTTCCGGGTTACCTCGCCGCACTGCGGGCCGCTTGCACCCGAGCGGGCGCGCTGCTGATCTTCGATGAAGTCATGACTGGATTCCGGCTCGCCAAGGGCGGAGTGCAGGAGATCGAAGGCATCACCCCGGATCTCACCACGCTCGGCAAGATCATCGGCGGCGGCCTCCCGGTAGGCGCCTTCGGAGGACGCGCCGACGTCATGGACCACCTCGCCCCGCTGGGACCCGTTTACCAGGCCGGGACGCTCAGTGGCAATCCACTCGCCATGGCTGCCGGCATCGCGGCCCTCCGTCTGCTCGAGACCGAGAACCCCTACGAGCGACTGGCCGCTCTGGGGCGGCAGGTGCGCGACACGCTGCTGGACGCCACCCGCGCGAAGGGCCTGCCCGCGCAGGTGCCGCAGACCGGCTCGATGTTCTGCCTCTATTTCTCGGCCAAGCCCGTGCATTCATATGCCGACGCCCTGCAGTCGGATGCCGCGCTTTTCGGACGGTTCTTCCACGCGTGCCTGGCGCGTGATGTCTACCTGCCCCCCAGCGCATACGAGGCATGCTTCCTCAGTACGGCGCACGAGGGCGACATGATCGATCGCGCCTGCGAGCGGATGCGCGACGCGATTCGTTCGCTCTGAGCCGAGCCCATGCCCCTTCCGCTTCGTCGCCTCCGTTCTCTCCGCCGCGGGCTCCGCTCGCTCTGGAGTTCGTTCGCACTCCTCCTCGTCTGCGCCACCTCGGGTGCCGCCACGCCTCCCAGCGGAGGTGCCGCGCTCCCATTGGCCGAGCTTGCCGTCGGTGATCAGGGAGAGGTGTGGACGGTGTTTCAGGGCACCACGCCAGAACCGTTCAGCGTGGAGGTGGCAGGCGTGATCCGAAATGCGCTCGGTCCCGGGAAGTCGCTCATCCTCTGCCGACTCACGGACCCGCGGGTTCAAGCGATGGGCGCCGTCGCCGGCATGAGCGGGAGCCCTCTTTACATCCGCGGCCGATTGGCCGGGGCACTCAGTTATCAGGTGCAGCGATTCGAGACGGTGCGCTATGCCGGCTTCACGCCCGTCGCCGATCTTGAGGAGGTCGCGCTTCGCCTGTCGGAGTCACCCCTCGTGCCGATCCCGCTCCAGCAAAGCGATCCGACCGACGCCGGGACCCGCTACGCGCGCGACGGCGCGGCGATCCTTCAACCCCTCTTGCCAGTTTTCACGCTTTCCGGCCTCGCTCCTTCAGTGGCCGATCAGTTTGCGCCGCAGCTGCGTGCGCTCGGACTAGCCGCCACGGCGCTGGGCGGATCGGGGTCCGGAACGGACGCGAAACCGCCCGCTTCCGGCGTCGGCTTGAGTCCCGGCGATGCAGTGGCCGTAGCACTTGCGGTAGGCGACATCACCATCGCTGGCACGGGGACCGTTTCGCGAGTGGACGGGCGCCGCATTACCGCCTTCGGCCACCCGATGCTTGGGATCGGAGATGTGGCGTTACCCCTTTGCGCGTCGGAGATCGTCGCCATCCTGCCATCGAACCTGAATTCGATGAAGGTCTCGAATACCGGCCCGATCATCGGAACCCTCCTCCAAGACCGCCTCTCGGCAGTCGCCGGGGAAGTGGGACCAGGACCCGAACTGATCCCGGTCGTGGTCGAAACCGCCCATCGCTCGCTGCGCTTCTCCGTCGCACGCCATCCGCAACTCGCACCGCTCGCCACCGCCATGGGCGTTACGCAGGCCGTCCAAGGCACCAACGACGCAGGATTTGCGGAGGGGTTTCGCATCCTCACTCGAGTCGATTTTCCGGGCCACAAGCCGCTCGAAATGGCGATGCTCTACCCGGGGCCGCAGGGATTCGCCGCTGGCCTCGATGAGTTCCTCCAGAAACTCAACGCGTGCCTCCAGAATCCCTTCGAGCGGACGTTCCCACGGTCGGTGCACATCCGCATCGAGCGACTCCGGCAGCGGCCGTGGGCTTACCTGGACCAGGTCCAACCTTCGTCCACGCGCCCGCGCCCCGGAGATACCATCAGCGTGCTGCTCAGCGGACGCGACCATCAGGGCGGCGCTCTTGAGGAATCCGTTTCGCTCTCCATTCCGCCAGCCTGGATGGGGCGTTCATTGGAGCTGGTGGTCCTGAACGGGCGCGACCTCGATCGCGCCACCGGGCAGGCGGCGTCACTCTCCGCCAACGACGTCCGAAGCTTCGCAAGCTACCTGGATGGACTGCGTTCGTTCCGCCGACCCGATGGTCTGTACGTCGCGATTCTGGAGCGCGCGTCGGCTCTTCTCGATCAGAACGACCAGTTGGTCGGCGCGCCGGGATCCATCGAACGCATCACCCAGGCCAACCTCGATACGCGATACGGTCGCCAGGATGTGGCCACCCCTCTCTGGGAGCAGCACGTGATGCCCGATCGCCTCATCAGCATCCAAGTCCGCCGTCCGTTCTCCGTTTCCGAGTAGCCACCGTCTCCCGGCCGTCCCCTGTCCGCGCCTTTTCTCTTTCCATGCTTCCCCTGCGCCCGCTCTTCCTTGCCGCTTTCACCGGACTCCTCGGCGCCACTCTCACGCCCGCCTCAGCCGACCCCCTCTCGAAGACGGCCGACGTCGACTTCTACCGCGACACGCCGAGTCGCAGCTTGAAGGGTCTCGCCACCCGGTCCGACGGTCGAATCGTGGCCGGCCCGGTCGTCTCCGATCTCGCAGGAGGACCCGTGAAGGATATCCTCTGGTCGCTCGCCCCCGCGGGATCCGATCGATGGCTCGTCGGATCGGGTCCGGAGGGAAAGATCCACGTGTTGTCGGTGGATGTCACGGCGCGGCGCTTTGCGCTCGAGCCGAGAGCGGACTTGGAAGACGCCCACGTTTTCGCCGTTCTCGCACTCGGCGGTGATCGCCTCCTCGCCGGCACGGGGGGACAGGGAGGCCTGACCCTCATCGAGGGTGACCGCGTCGTCGCCCGACTGCTTCTACCCGTCGACAGCGTGCTCGACCTGCTGGCCATCGATGATGCCACCGTGTTGGCCGCCACCGGTAATCCGGGCCGAATCTACCGGATCGATTTGGCTCTGCTGTCCCGCGCCGGACTCGCCACCGAGAAACTGGCGGATGCTGAAGCCCTCGCCGCCAAGGGTGCCACGGTCTGGGGCGAGGTCCGCGATCGCAACCTACGCCGACTCTCCCGTCGGGCGGACGGCTCAATCCTGGCCGGATCTGCACCCCGAGGCAACGTCTATGCCTTTGCGGCGGGCGGCGGCAATCCGACCCTCCTGATCGAAAATCGCGATGCGGAGATCACCGACATCCTTTCCCTCCCGTCCGGCGACACCTACGCGACTGTGGTGTTTTCTCCCGGCAGCGCAGCCGGCCGCATCACCCGGCCTTCGCCGGTGCCGGCCGCTGAGAAAGACGCCTCGGCCCCTCCGATCGCCGCGGAGCCGGCCGCTACGGAGCGCTTCGCCGGACGAAGCAGCCTCGTCTGGCTGCCTGCCAATGGAGGATTCCCGGAGACGCTGGCCTCGCGCGCCGGGGTGGCGTTCTACCGACTGCAGAAGCGCGGCCCCGTGCTGATCATCGCGGCCGGCGAGCAGGGTGAGTTGGTCGGCTACGATCTCGTCGAGCGCCGCTCGCTGACCTTCGCCGGCAGCGCGTCCACGCAGCTCAACGCTCTCTTGCCGCTCGATCCGGATCGCCTGCTCGCACTGCGCAACAATTCTCCCGGCTTCACCCTCGTCGACTTCAGTGCTCAGGAACGGCGCGAGCTGGAGACCCGGCGCATCGATCTCGGTACGCCTTCCATGCTCGGTGCCCTGAGGTTCGATCGGGTGCGCGGCCTCGCTGAGCGCGACCTCGGGGTCAGCCTGCGCACGAGTTTCGGGAGCGACGATCTTGAGGGCTGGTCAGCATGGGAACCGGCGACCGAGCGCGACGCGGCATGGCGCACCGCGACACCCCTCCGCGGCCGTCACGCGCGCGTTCGCATCTCCGTCCCGGCATCGCTTCCGGCCGATTTCGCCTTGGATCGAGCTTCGCTCCACCATTTGCCGCAGAATCGCCGGCCCGTCCTGAGCGACTTCCGCTTTTTCTCTCCCAATCTTGCGCTCGTCCCCGGCGCCCAGCCGCCACCGCAAGTGTCGACCACGCTCGGCCAAATCCTCAACCAGCCCAAGGACAACCCCGACGAGAAGCGCCGCGCCCCGCTGCTTAACTCCCCAATCGTACCGGCACCCGGAATGCAGCTCGTGTATTGGTCGATCAGTGACAGCGAATCCGATGCTTTCACCGCGACGTTCTCGCTCCGTCGAGAGGGAGACAACGCTTGGACCGACGTAGCCGTCGACACCACCCTCCCCTACGCCCAGTTCGACACGTCCGCCCTGCCGGATGGTCTCTACTTCACGCGACTCGTAGTACGCGAAACCTCTCCGCGTCCAGCCGCCGAGCGCCTCAGCGTGACCTTCGAGACCGACGACCTCCGCGTCGACCGCTCCCCCCCAGCAGTGATCGAGGCGACAGCAACCGTTGCCGGCGACACCCTGGTTGTGACCATCCACGGGCGCGATGCCCTCTCCCTCCTCGAAGGCGCGGAGTTCAGATTCAATAGCGGACTCGAGCGGACAGTCGAACAGCCCGCCGATGGCATCCGCGATGGGCGGGAGGAGCGCTTCGTGCTGGAGATTCCCCGCGCGGAGGTCGCCGGTGCCAGCTCCGTCGAAGTTTCGCTCTACGATGCCGTTTTGAACCGCGCCTCGGTCCGACTCACGTGGTGAGACCTCACGCCCGCGGGTGAGCGCGGTTATAGACCTCGCGCAACCGCGCCCCGCTCACGTGGGTGTAGATCTGCGTGGTCGCGAGGCGCGAATGGCCGAGCAGCTCTTGGACCACGCGGAGGTCCGCGCCCGCATTCAGCAGGTGCGTCGCGTAACTGTGACGCAGCGTGTGCGGTGACGCATCCGCAGGCAGGCCCGCAGCGGCGAGGTAGCGCTTCAACCGAGCCTGCACCTCGCGACTGGTCAGAGAAACACCGTCGGCACGCACCAGCACCCGATCACCGGCCGAAACGCCCGCGCGCAATCCATCCCGCCACGCCCGGAGCAAGGTCATCGCAGCCTCCCCCAGCGGACAGACGCGCTCCTTGCGTCCTTTGCCCACGATCCGCGCCACTCCCGAATCGACGTCGATCTGGCCGAAATTGAGCGCGACCAACTCACTGACGCGGAGGCCACCGCCGTAAAGTAGCTCCAGCAGCAGCCAGTCGCGCTGGGCCGTGAACGCGTCGATCGCACCATTCTCAAGAAGGCGACCGGGGGCTTCGAGTAACCGGCGCATCTGCTCCTCCGAGAGGAAACGCGGCAAGCGGCGTTCCAAGCGGGGCAACGGGAGGGAGACAAATGGATTCGAACTCAGCCGCCCCTGCCGCTGCCAATAACGGTAAAGCGCCCGCAGACCCGATACCCGGGCATGCACCGTGCGCCGGTCGAGCCGACGCTGAGACTCGATGACAAAGTCCCGCGCGTCACGCGCGGTGAGAGACTCCAAACACGCAGGATCCTTTCCTGACTGCCCCAGCCACGTCGTGAGGTCCACGAGGGACTGGCGGTAGTTGCGAACCGTGTAGAGCGAGTAGCGCCGCTCCTTCTGGAGAAAGTCCGCGAACGGCGCCCACCAAGATGCCGCGAGCGCGGGCGGCAGATCAGCGGACTTGCTGCGCGCGCACACGGGCATCGACCTCCTGCATCACCCGGTCCGAACGTCGCCGCAGTGCCCCCTCGGGATCCAAGCCGCGCTCGCGCGCCGCGGCCGCCAGCGCGAAGAGCTGCTCGCCCAGCGTCACGTCATCCAGCCCGCTCGCCAGCGCCGCAATCCGGTCCCGATCAGCGACGCCAGCCGTCGGCAGATCGGCCTTCTTGACCTGCTTCCACACGGCCTCGGCGAACATGAGCGCTGGCAGGCGCGGTGGCAGGGACTTGAACGCGGAGGTTGGCGCGGGAGCTCCAGCGTGGGCTTTCTCCTTCGCCTTGATCTTCTCCCACGTCTCGATCACCTCGCCCGCCGTCCCCAACTTCGCCGCATCGCCAAACACGTGCGGATGACGACGAACGAGCTTTTCGTTCACCTCGCGAGCGACCTCTTCAAGCGTGAAATGGCCCGCCTCCGTGGCCAACTGCGCGTGGAAGACAACCTGGATCAGGACATCGCCGAGCTCCTCCCGCATGTGCGGAAAGTCGAGTCGGTCGATCGTCTCAATCAGTTCGCTCACCTCATCGATGAGGCAACGCACCAGCGACGCGTGCGTCTGCTCCTGATCCCACGGACACCCCCCCGGGGCCCGCAGCCGGGCGATCGTCTCACGCAGGTCATCCATTGCGCTCATGCCCTCTGCGTAGCCGAAGAGCACCGGGGGACGCACGCACAATCCGTCCAGCGCCGTCGGCCGAATTCCGCTCTCGTTTTCGACCGCCCGCTGTGTTTTCTACCCGTGAACATGGCCGACAAGCTTACCGAAATCATGGCGTGGAAGCGGCAGGAGATCGCCGCCTCCGTCCGCCCCGTCGACCTCGGCGAGTTGCGCGCGCTCCGCGAGCGCCTACCGCGCCCGCCGTCCTTCGCTGCCGCCCTGCGACCGACCGACGGCCAACTCGGGGTCATCGCCGAAATCAAACGCCGCTCCCCGTCCGCAGGCGCGATCGCAGCCGACGTCTCGGCCGTGGCTCAGGCCCAGCGCTACCAGGCCGCCGCCGCGAGTGCCCTTTCCGTGCTGACCGACCACCAGTACTTCGGTGGATCGCTCGACGATCTCCGGGCGGTCACCACTCACTTCCGGGCCGCGCCCCCAGCCCTCCCCTGCCTGCGGAAGGATTTCATGGTCCATCCGGTTCAGGTTCTCGAGGCCGTGGAAGCCGGAGCCAGCGCCATCCTGATCATCGTGCGCGCCCTGAATGACGCCGAGATCGCCGCTCTTTTCGCCGCTGCCAACGCGGCGGGACTCGACACGCTCTTTGAGATCCATCGCGAGGACGAACTCCGCCGCGCCTTGGATCACGGCGCGCGCATCATCGGCGTGAATAACCGTGACCTCGCGATCTTCCGCACCGATCTCGGCTTGACCGAGTCGCTCATTCCCAAGTTTCCCGCCCACGTGATCGCGGTGAGCGAGAGCGGAATCTCGACTCCCGCCGATGTCCAGCGCGTGCGCCGGGCCGGGGCGCATGCGATTCTCTGCGGAGAGGCGCTGATGCGGGCGCCGGATCCGACGGCATTGATCGCTTCGTTTCGCGCCTCCTGATGCCTCTCTCCCCCTCCGAGACGCGGGCACTGCTGGCCCAGATCAATCACTTTCCGAAGCGCGCCCTCGGACAAAACTTTCTGGTCGACGGGAACATCGTCCGCAAATCGCTCGAACTCGCCGATGTGCGACCCGGCGACGCCGTGGTGGAAATCGGCCCGGGCCTGGGTACCCTCACCAGGGCGCTGCTCGAGACCGGGGCCGATGTCTGGGCCGTGGAGCGTGACGCGCGGCTTGCCCAGCACCTGCGGGACACCGTGGTGAAGGAGTTTCCGGAGACCTTCCACCTCATCGAAGGTGACGCGCTGGACTTTCCCCTGGCGGGATACGCCCCGACCGACCCGGCAAACGCCGCCCGACTGAAGATCGTGGCGAACCTGCCGTACGCCATCTCCACGCCTTGGATGGACGCGGTGATCTCCGG
>JACCEB010937906.1_pt1 | contig 11128 bp, 11 predicted proteins | sample 7454761 | NCBI WGS metagenome assembly JACCEB01 (sample SAMN15323454, study PRJNA562643) | freshwater metagenome | isolation source: river surface water | place: USA:Blue River Watershed | collected 2017-08-18 | reverse complement strand
GGCTGTAACGCAAGTTGCGCGTGATGTAGGTGTTGTACACGCCCCGAGAAATTGCCTCTTCATCGCCGCCGCCAGTAAACACAAAGTGGCCTTTCTTACCTTTCACGATTGCGGTTCCGGCGTCTTGACACATAGGAAGCACTCCGCCAGCTGCAATGCTTGCATTCTTCAACAGGTCGAGTGCAACGAATCGATCGTTATCACTTGCCTCAGGATCAACCATGATGTTGGCAAGTTGTTGCAAATGGCTTGGTCGGAGCAAGTGAGCAATATCTCGCATCGCATGTTCCGTGAGCAAAGTGATTGCGGAAGGATCTACTTTGAGAAATGTTCCTTCGCTGGTTTCGAAAGTAGAGACACCTTCGTTACCAAGAAATCTGTATTGAGTGGTGTCTGCGCCGAGTGGGAGCAGTTCAGAAAATTCGAAAGGCGCAGGCGAAGGTGTAGCCATTACACGAGTGCCGGTGAGCCCTTAAAGGTACCCGGATCACCAGCTGCAGGAATTAATGGGCGAGACCACTTCACGGTGTCAGCAATGTAATCCGACACTTTTCGCCACGATGCAGGGCTCCAACCTTCTGCACTCTGTGGAACAGTTCCGTCAGACTGAATGAAAACAAACGCAGGAAGTTCGGTGAGTCCAAGCTGCTTAACAAGCACGCGGTCTGGGTCGGCAAAAGTGAGAAAACGATCGGCTAGTGGTCCGAGAAACTTCTTGGTGTCAGCTTCAGATGCGGTCACAACGAAGTTCACTCGAGTTGCCGCGCCTGCAAACTGGTGCATGATGCGCTCGGCTGTTTTCAAAATCCAGGCACTCTCGTTGGTATAGGGGTCAATCACGATCGAAGTGAGGTGAAAAGTCATCAGCCATTCGCGCAAGGGGCGGGCTTCGCCATTGAGGGGTTTCAGTGAGGTATCGAGAGAAGGTGCGTTTGCCACAGGATGAGACGGTAGCAAGTTAGAGGACTAGCGTCTCAACAATGCACCCAATTGAGCATTTGCGCTATGTGGCGCGTGCCACTGGAGCCGATCCAGTTGCGCTGGTGAGCGAGACGGCGCAGGCTCTGTTTGGACTGCATATGGAGCCGGCGGGCTTGGTTTTGGCGGCGCGTCGCATTGTGGAGCGGCATCCGACATGTGCGCCGTTGTGGTGGTTGTGTGCTCAGGCGCTTTCAGCAATGGATCCCTTTGAACGTTTATACGAACTTGAAGCTGAAATCGAAAAAGATGCCACAACAGATCATTTGCTGGACCAAATGCGTGACGCACAGGTGTTGTGCATTGTTGGGTGGAGCCCAACAGCACTTGAAGCTCTTGTACAACGTGGCGATTGCAAAGCATTGGTGATTGATTCGTTCGGGTCAGCCGATAATGCGGTGAACGCACTCGAACGTGTAGATGTTGAAGCAGAGGTGGTGTCAAGCGAGCATGCAGCAATAGCAATTGACTTGTGCGACATGTTGGTGCTGGATGCGCTCGGATGTGGACCTGATGAATTTTTAATGAGCTCAGGGTCGCATGCAGCTGCAGCACTTGCCTATGTTGCGGAAAAACCATCACTTGTCACAGCGCGTCTTGGTACGCGTTTGCCCGCAGAATTGTTGAATGCAATGAAAGACCGCAATGTCAGTGCAGACCGCCCGTGGGGTTCGCAAGTAGATATTGTCCCAAGAACATTGGTGCAATCGGTAGTAGGGCCAACGGGAACAACCTCTGCGAGCACATCAGTAGTTGCGGAGTGCGCCCCTACGACTGAGATGCTCGTGCGAAGTGCGATGTAACCTGTAAGCCATGTCTGCACGCTCACGCAATCTTCCACGCCGTTCCTGTCTTTCAATTCCAGGCTCATCTGAAAAGATGTTGGCCAAAGGGCCTGGCATTCCTGCCGACATGGTGTTTTTAGATCTTGAAGACGCAGTTGCACCAAAAGAAAAAGAAGCCTCACGAGCAAAGATCGCAGCAGCAATTCGCGGTAATGACTGGGGCGACAAAGTTTTGTGTGTTCGTGTCAATGACTGGAGCACAAAGTGGACAGCATTTGACATCATTGAAGTAGTCGGCAATGCAGGCGAGCGCCTCGATGAGATTATGTTGCCAAAAGTTGAATCGGCGGCGCAGATTGTTGCTACCGACATGTTGCTACGCCAAGTTGAAATTTCGGCTGGCCTTCCAATCGGACACATTGGAATTGAGGCGCAAATAGAAACCGCACGCGGCCTCATCAATGTTGAAGAAATTTGTGCAGCAAGTCCGCGACTAGAAACAATTATTTTTGGTCCAGCAGACTTTGCAGCAAGCATGGAAATGCCTGTTCTTACCGGTGGCGTGAAAATTGATGAATACCCAGGAGATCACTTCCACTACGTATACAACAAGATCTTGATGGCTGGTCGCGCCAACGGTTTGCAGGTTATTGACGGGCCGTTCTTGCATGTTCGTGATAGCGAAGCACTTCGTGAATACAGCATGCGCTCACGCATTCTCGGCTACGACGGCAAGTGGGCGTTGCATCCAGATCAAGTGACAGTTTTGAACGACGTGTTTTCACCAACACAAGAGCAGTTTGATAAAGCATGGTCGATCATTGATGCTTACAAGGAAGCAACCGAAGGTGAAGGCAAGGGTGCTGTCATGTTTGGTAACGAAATGATTGATGAGGCAAGTCGCAAGATGGCATTGAAGTTCATCTCACGTGGCGAGCGTGCAGGTCGCAAGCGTTCACCACAAGCGTGACCAAGCGATTTGACGCAATTCTCTTTGATGCTGGCGGCATCTTTTTACTGCCAGACCCAATCTCATTAGGCGCAATTGTTCGCGCGCATGGTGGTGACGGATCAATTGAGCGACTCATGCGTGCGCATTACGCAGGGATGGAAAGACTGGACAACGTTGCGCGTGCTTCGGAAAAAGAAACCATTGATGGATTCAGTTGGGACCCTTACCGCGATGCCTATGTAGAGGCTGCGGGACTTTCGGGGCAATCAGCACAAAGCGCAAGTGAGCAACTTCGCAAAATGTTTTCACCATTTTTATGGCGCTATCCAATTCTTGAATCAGCTGCAGCGTTGTGGCGAATGCACTTACACGGACTTCCAATCGGAATCGTTTCGAATGCCAGTGGGCAGGTAGAGGCAACGCTAGCCAATCAGTGCATTTGTCAAGTGGGAACAGGTGCTGGTGTACCCGTGCTCATCGTGACCGATTCTCATGTCATTGGCACGGCAAAACCTCACGCTGGCATTTTCCGCGATGCATTAGCTGTCATGAACGACAAGGGAATTGGCAATGATCGCATCGCATATGTTGGCGACTCGTACGTGAACGATGTTGAGGGTGCACGCAACGCGGGCATTCACCCAATCTTGTTAGACCCTTACAACGATCACGCGCAATATGACTGCGAGCGCATTAGCTCGCTGCACGATTTGCTCTCGTTTATTTAACGGTTGATTCTTCAACCATTCGTCGAGCAATCACCTTGAGGCACAGCGTTTCGTCTGCGCCTTCAAAAATTGAAAGCACTCGTGCATCAACAAATAGGCGACTGACGGAGTATTCCTCGGCGTAACCGAAACCGCCATGAATTTGCATCGCTTCGCGCGAAACCCATTCGGCGGCCTTGCACACGTATGCCTTCACCATGCTGGCTTCCATTTGACCCTCGCCTTTACCCATCAATTTTGCAACGGTGTAAGCGAATTGACGTGAGGCCTGAGTAATTACTGCCATTCGTCCAAGCTTGACTTGTGTGAGTTGGTATTGCGCAATGTTGTTGCCAAATACCTTGCGATTGTTTGCGTATTCAAACGCTGCTTCATACGACGCTTGCATCACGCCAACTGCCCGTGCAGCTGTCTGCAGTCGACCGTTTTCAAAACCGCTCATCTGGTAATAGAAACCTTTGCCAAGCCCAGATTCTTCACCAATTAAGTGGTCTGCCGGAACAAACCAATTCTCGATCGCGATTTCGTAACTGTGCATACCGCGATAGCCAATGGTGTCAATTGGTCTACCTTCCATTTTTCCGCCACCTGGTTGTTTGAACATGAAGCCATGTGCATCACCTTGCGGTTTAGGAACAATGAACAAGCTGAGACCACGGTGGGTTTTGCTGCGATCTGGGTCGGTGCGTGCAAGCAACATCAACACGTTTGCGCGGGCAGCAAAGGTGCACCAAGTTTTTACGCCATTGATGATGTAGCCCTCAACGCCTTCTTCGTTTTTGCCTTTCACCGCCATGGTGGTGAGATTGGCTACGTCACTGCCGTAGTCAGGTTCAGTTACTGCAACTGCAGCCATTACTTCTGCCGTTGCAAGTTTTGGCAGCCACTCTTGCTTTTGTGCTTCGGTGCCGCCGTTAACCAATGCGCGAGTAAGAATTTCTGGGCGCGTAATTAGCGATCCACCAATTCCGAGCGATGCGCGCGACAGCTCTTCAGTCGCAATGCAGTTGGCCATGTATTCACCATCGCCACCTTCGCTGAAGCCGCCGTATTCCGAAGGCACGGAAAGACCAAACGCGCCAAGTTCTGACAATCCAGAAATAATTTCTTCTGGAACATCGGCATTGTGGCGGTGAACATGTTCTGCATGTGGTGCAATCACCTTCGTTGCAAAACTCCGGAACGTGTCATGCACAATTTCAAATTCGTCCTCAAGATGGCGAGGGCCTTGTACTGATGCGAGTGAAGCCAAGAACTCTGGCTCTCGGAAAGTGGTCATGAAGTCATGAGCTTGCGCCAATGGGTTCGGTGTAACTCCCCACATTGATTCACGACCGAGCAGGCGAGAACTCACTTCATGCAACATGTCTGCAACGAATGCGCATGTGATGAGTGCTTCAGTCGTGCCCTTACCGCCGTAGTCAATAAGCGAGCGTGCCGTCTCAATTGCAGCAGCACTGTGCGCAAGGTCGTATGCCAGTACCTGGTGAACTTCTGGGCCGCCCTGTTCTGCGAGTGTGCGAACTCCTTTTCCTACAACTCGACGAGCAAGGTCGGTGACCTCGGCTGCGCGTGTGAGATCGGGTGTTGGAGAGGATTTTGAGGTCGCCATTCGTTAAACGCTAGTGAGCACTGGGTCATAGGGCCTAACCCAGCACGGTGTTGTCACCTACGATTTAGGGCATGTCGCGGCTGAGTGGGTTGAAATCTGTCTTCACCACCGCGAAGTGGGTGCTCTTCGCAGCAATTGTTTACTTTTTCGTGCTTCCGCTAATCCCCGGCTTTCGAAAAGCAGTGGCTGATCTTTCCCAGATCAAACCATCGCTTCTGGTTCTTGGGCTCGGTCTTGAATTCGCCGCACTGTTTAGTTATTCACTCCTTACCAAAGCAGCACTTGCAGAGCATCACAATGAAATTTCGGTGATGCGATTGTTCCGCATTCAGTTGAGTACCAAATCAGTGGGCAACGTTTTGCCTGGGGGCAGTGCTGCGAGCACTGCACTTGGTTATCGAATGCTGACATTGTCTGGCGTGGCCGGACCAGATGCAGGATTCGCATTAGCAACTGCAGGTTTGGGTTCTGCGGTGATGTTGAATTTAATTTTGTGGGTCGGACTCATTGTGTCGGCAGGACGTGGAGTGAACGCTGCGTATGGAACTGCCGCAATCATTGGAATCATTTTGATGTTGATTGCGGCTGCGCTGATATTTGGTTTGATTGACGGTCAAGGTAGAGCAGAGCGTTTCTTGCGATGGTGCGCACGCAAATTGCATCTTGATGAAGACCATGCTGCAGAAGTGCTTGAACATTTAGGCAATCGTCTTCAAGGTTTGGCTTCTGAACCAAAACTGTTGACGCGAGTGTTGGGTTGGGCGCTAGTGAACTGGGTACTTGACATGCTCGCGCTATGGGTGTTTATACGCGCATTTGGTGGAGATGTTGCGCCAGACGCTCTCATAGTCTCTTTTGGTCTGGCAAACATTTTGTCAGTAGTGCCGATAACTCCTGGCGGTCTTGGAATTGTTGAAGGTATTTACATTCCGTCACTCGTTGGTTTCGGTCTCACCCGGAACACTGCGACTCTTGGTGTGTTGACATATCGCATTGCGCAATATTGGTTGCCGATCGTTGTTGGCGGATTCACTTACTTGTCGCTTCGCGTTGGACCTTTTGCGATTGAGCGCCCAGACAAGTTGCGCTCGCTACGCAAAGTCACCCGGCTTGCAACCGAACATCCGACAACAAAGTATGAATTCCTTGAGCAATATGCGCCTCGAGATCGCACAGGTCAGTTTCCGCTTCCAGAAGTGAAGAACAAATTTTTATTGGGTGATGACGAAGAGGAGTAGTTTGTTGCTATGACCGTTTACGAGCGTCCGTTTGGCCGAGCACTAGAAGATTTCACTGTTGGCGATGTGTATCGACACTGGCCGGGTAAAACCATTACCGAGGCAGACGATCATTTGTTTTGCATGATCACCATGAATCACCACCCATTACACACCAACGATTGGTTTGCTTCGCAAAGCGTGCAAGGTCGAAATGTGGTTGTCGGCAATTTGGTGTATTCGTTGGTGTTGGGTATGAGTGTTCCCGACGTAAGTGGTGCGGCAATTGCAAACCTTGAAGTTGAAACATTGCAGCACAAATTCCCAACGTTTCATGGCGACACGATTCACGCAGAGACTCGCGTGCTTGATGTGCAGGAATCAAAATCAAAAAATGATCGTGGAGTAGTGACCGTAGAAACCAAAGGTTTCAATCAAGACGGCAAAGAAGTGTGCTACTTCCGCAGGCGAGTAATGGTGTGGAAGCGTGATTTCATGCCCAAGCGTGCTCGTCCATACGACGGTCAAGACGTCTGGAACAACTAACTCACATAGTTGACCCCCTGCTGCAGTGGGGTTTGCCTCAGCTTCGCGATTTTCCATGGCGGGCAACTCGTAATCGTTGGCACGTATTAGTGAGCGAGGTGATGTCCCAGCAAACTCAAATTGACCGCGTGGTGCCAAAGTTTGAAGCGTTCATTCGTGCATTCCCATCGCCAAAGGAATGTGCGCAAGCGCCACTTTCCGATTTACTCACGATTTGGCAAGGGTTGGGTTACCCGCGTCGCTGTCGAAACTTGCATGAAGCAGCAAAAGAAATGGTGCAGCATCACGATGCTCAAGTGCCTGCCGATCTTGATCAGTTACGAGCCCTACCGGGAATTGGCGATTACACAGCACGAGCAGTGCTTGCCTTTGCTGAACACACAGAAGTTGGCGTAGTCGATACCAACGTCACTCGCGTTCTTGCACGCGTGATGAATAAGCCGTTAGGTAAACGTGAAGCTCAAAATGTGGCAGACCACATTGTGCCCAGTGGACTTTCGTGGGAGTGGAATCAGGTGATGATGGACTTTGGTGCGACGTGCTGCACTGCACGCACACCAAAGTGTGTTGAATGCCCGATTTCGCAGAGTTGTATGTGGCGTGAGAAGGGTGGTGATGACCCAGCGCCAGCATCTGCTGGTACAAGCAAGCCACAAGCACGTTTTGAAGGCTCAAATCGTCAGGCGCGTGGCAAGCTGATGAAGGCACTCGTGACATCTGGGTTGTCGCGCGAAAAAGCAAAGCGAGTGATGGGGCTAGAAGATCAACATGAACGTGCAGATCTCATAATCGAATCGTTACTTGTAGATCGCCTAATTATTGAAGTTGATGGTGTGCTTCAGTTGGCGTTATGAAGCGTTGCTCGTAATCCAGTTCAAGATGAGTTGATTTACTTTTTCAGGCTGCTCAAGCTGCATAAAGTGACCTGCATGAGCAACTAATTCCACTCGCGCATTGGCTGGTGCTTTGCTAGCCGCGTCACGCGCTACTTCAATTCCAATGCAACCGTCGTTTTCGCCGTGAAGGTAGAGGACTGGTTGAGTCGGTGTTTCACTTTGCATTTGTGTCTGGACATCATGGAGCGATGGGTCGCGGTAGCCGGCACCAAGCGTTGCGCGGTAATAACCAAGTGCTGCTGCTAAATGCTCGGGACGCGCAATTGTTGCCTTTGCGTGTTCAATATCGATGTGCGCTGAAAACCCGGGCGACCATTGCTCCCACAACATGTCAATAAACGCCAAATTGTTTGCACCAACAACAAAGTCTGAAAGACCATGTTGAAAGAAAAACATATACCAACTCTTCTGAACCTGATTGAGATTAGAGATAAATGCATTACCCATTGCGCCCCACGGTGGAACAGACATTCCAACCACAGTTTTCCAGCGTGTTGGTTCAAGAATTGCTGCGCCATAAACAGCTGGTGCGCCCCAATCATGGCCAATGATTACTGCATCTGAATTGCCACCGAGAACTTCATGCAATGCATTTGCGTCTGTTGCTAATGCGGCAGTTTGAAAAATACCGTTTGCTGGAATGCCAGTGGGAAAGTATCCACGCATAAATGGAGCGACGGCGCGATATCCAGCTGCAGCAAGTTCGGGGAGCAAGAATCGCCATGTGTTCGCAGAGTCGGGAAATCCGTGAAGGCACAAAGCAAGAGGACCGCTGCCACATTCAAAGTACGTGAACGACAAATCATTTGCGTTGACTTCATGAGTTGTAATGCTGTGCTGAGCGGCCATGCTCAAACCATAGTTGGGTAACATTGCACAGGTGAGTGCCAACTTTGATAGCGCGACATTTAGGAAGGTGCTAGGACATCTGCCAACTGGTGTTGTTGTGGTTACAGGTGTAGATGCATTAGGCGAGCCCGCCGGAATCACTATTGGCAGTTTTGTTTCTGTGTCGCTCGATCCACCACTAGTTGGCTTTTTCCCAAGCCAGGCCTCGCGAAGTTGGGCGCACATTGCACAAGGAAATGGATTTTGTGCAAATGTCTTAACTGATAATCAATCGGAACTGTGTTGGCGATTTGCGCAAGAACCTGAGGGCGGACTGGCCACCCGATTTGATGGCGTGAAGTGGACGAAGTCGTCGAGTGGGATGCCGATACTCGATGGCGCGTTAGCAGTGATTGAATGCAGCGTAGAGTCGGTAACTCCGGCAGGTGATCATCATTTCGTTCTTGGTCGCGTACAGCAGTTGTCAGCAAATGCTGCAAGTCACGAGGCAATGGTGTTTTATCGCGGCAAGGTTTCGGGCGTTTCATCTCACGAATGAATGAGCCACTGTTTACTCTGAATTGGTGGATGGCATCAATCGTTGGAGTGATCTTTATTTTCGCTGGCATCCAAAAGTTTGTGGCACGAGAACTATGGCCATCTCAAGCGAAACGATTAGGCGCACCAGCTTTTGCAATTCCGACTGTGCCATACATTGAGGTGATTCTGGGGTCGCTACTCATTTCGGGCATCGCCGCGGTTCCTGTTGTTATTGCGTCAATTGCTGCACTAACCAGCTTCACTGTTTTGCTCGCGCTGCGCCTTATTTCAGGGGATCGACCTCCTTGTGCATGTTTAAGCTTTCGCTCAACCAAGCCAATTGGCTGGAACAACATCATGCGAAATTTATTGATGCTCGCTCTCTTGGTTGGTGCTGCAGTTCGTTAGCGTGCAGGCGTGCGCGTGTGGATAGATCAGGACTTATGTACGGGCGACGGTCTGTGTGTTGATCATTGTCCTGAAGTGTTCGTGCAACTAGAAGACGGCATTGCATATGTGGTTCAAAACGGTGCAGTACTAAATGATCCTGGTAGTTCAGGAAGTCTTGCTGTTGTGGAACATCGACATCAGCCTGATGTGGTGAAGGCTGCAGAAGTTTGCCCTGGTGAATGCATCTTTATTGAGATGGATGTACCAACAATTACGCCGTAGGTAGAGTGAAGTTGTGAAGTGGCGTCTATCTGTAAACGGCGCAATGGCAATCGTGACAATCAGCGTCTCGATGCTTGCGTTTTCTCAGCCATCTTCGGCTACTTCTGCAGATAGCACGCTTAGTCAGTTGGGTGGAATCAGGATTGCTGTTGAGCGACCTGCAGGGTTCAGGCAGGCCCTATTTGATGTACATCGGAGCCAGTCCAACTCGGCAATAACCATTGCAAATATCGTGACTGCGCGTGAGGCGTGGAAATCTGGTGCTTGGGCATGGAGTGCATCAAAGCGGAAAAGTTTTGTTAATGACACACTTGACCGAAATTCCGTGGCTTTGAACGTCGCTCGAAATGCTCAACTTCGCGGAGACAGAGATCCAGCAAGTTGGTTGCCGAGCAATTCTGCGCAGACCTGTGCGTACCTGAGTGCGTGGGTATCCATAAAGGCGCGCTGGGGCCTTTCGATGGATACACGCGAGTTCATCACTATAAGAACTACTTTCACCCAGCAATGCGTGAATAATTCTCAAACAACTTCCACGGTTGCGAATACGTCAGCGTCAAATGGAAATGCAGTAACCACGACCACCGGGAAGCCAATCGTTGTAGGAAGTGCTCTTGCAATCTTGCAAACCATTCGCGTTGAAAATGAATTTGCATCCGGTTATGACAGATCGCTATTCGAGCACTGGCGCGATATTGACGGAGATGGCTGTGATTCGCGCGACCAGGTGCTGAAGCGTGACAGTCTTTCATTGCCACAAGTTGATCCAATTAGTTGTGATGTGGTTGCAGGCGACTGGGTGTCACCATATGACGGAGGTCGTTGGAGTAACCCAAGTGATATTGACATTGATCATGTCGTTGCACTCAAAGAAGCGTGGGATTCGGGCGCATGGGCATGGAGTGCGGCACAGCGAAAGGCGTATGCAAACGACACTTCAGACAGTCGCACCTTGCTTGCGGTTACCGATTCGGTGAATCAATCAAAGAGCGATAAAGACCCATCAAATTGGTTGCCACCACAGCAGTCGTATACATGCACCTACATTGGAAATTGGATTGCGGTAAAAGCACGATGGAACTTGTCCATGGATTCAAGTGAATTCGGACGCCTGAAGAATCTGTTGCAATCAACGTGCAATGGATTAGATATCGCCCCAATTCCAGCGCTACCAAGTATTTCTGGTGGCACAACCGTGGTCACCAACCCTGGTGCAACTTCGACAGCGTCAACGACTACAAGTACTGGTGCAGTAGCTACACAGATCAACCCGGGGTCATACTGCTCGCCAGAAGGTGCGATTGGTTATTACACATTGAGTGGGAGCAGCACCCCTACGACCTATATCTGTTCAAAAACCGATGCCAATGGTGT
>JACCEB010935820.1_pt1 | contig 11131 bp, 6 predicted proteins | sample 7454761 | NCBI WGS metagenome assembly JACCEB01 (sample SAMN15323454, study PRJNA562643) | freshwater metagenome | isolation source: river surface water | place: USA:Blue River Watershed | collected 2017-08-18 | reverse complement strand
GTCTCGTATCGTGATGCCAAAGGTGTGTTTCCAAACCGTAGCGCACTCAAAGAAGTCCCGCGCTTTGGTGAGAAAGCCTTTGAACAAGCGGCAGGATTTTTACGGATTCCAAACGGCGACAATCCGTTAGATGCCTCTTCTGTGCATCCCGAAGCGTATCCAGTCGTCGAACGCATTTTGAAAAAAATCGCTGCCGACATGAAGGAAGTGATTGGCAACCGCGAGAAGCTCAAAGGCCTTTCACCTTCGGAATTCACCGATGAACGTTTCGGTGTACCGACCGTACGGGATATTTTGCTTGAACTCGAAAAACCTGGCCGCGACCCACGCCCCGAGTTCAAAACAGCGACCTTTAAAGAAGGTGTTGAAACACTCAACGACTTGTTGCCTGGCATGCTGCTTGAGGGCGTTGTCACAAACGTCGCAAACTTTGGCGCGTTTGTGGATATCGGGGTGCATCAAGACGGCTTGGTCCATATCTCGGCGCTTGCAGAAAAGTTTGTCTCTGACCCGCGTGATGTGGTGCGTGTTGGCCAGACCGTGAAAGTTCGCGTGCAGGAAGTTGATATTCCGCGCAAGCGTATTGCACTCACGATGCGTTTGAATGATGAGACCCCACCCGCACGCAGCGCTGGTGGAGCCCCTGCTTCAAACAGTCGTTCTGGTGGGGGCCAATCGGCTGGCAAGCAAAACAAAGGGGCTGCACCAGAGCCGCTTGGTCAAGGTGCGATGGCTGCAGCGTTTGCTAAGTTGAAGCGCTGAAAGACGGCAAGCTGTTAGACGAAATTGAGGTGTGACCAAGCGGGATTCGGAAAGAAAACTTGACGCCACCGGTGTCAAGGTTTTCGAATTTAATCGAACCCGCATGGATCTCGATGATATGCTGACTCAACCATAAGCCGATACCTGTGCCATCCGATTTTGTTGTAGCAAACAAACCAAATACTTTATGCGCCACGCTTGGATGTATACCTGTAGCGTTATCAGAAACAGAAAAAACCCAAGAGCCACCTTCGATCTGACTCGTGACGTTTACCTTTAAATCCTTGCGGCCCGTTGCGGCGCAAGCATCCAACGCATTTGCCAATAAATTTGAAACTACGCGCCGGATCAAGCTATCGTCCAAAATTGCTGTAGCACCGGTGCGCGCAACGCATTCGAATTCAATCCCACTTTGTTTAATGCGACTTGCATAGAGCGTCACAACCGACTCAACCAATGGGTCTAGGTCGCATCGCGTTCGGTCGTCCGTCCGTTTGACAAATAATTTCTTCAGGCTCAGGATTAACTTGGCAGCCTCTTGATTTGCACTCGTGAGCCGGTTAAGTGTCCTGACAATCTTATCGGGACTTTCGTTTGCTAACGCGTAAGACCTTGCAGACTCTGCGTCAAGCTGGATTCTGGCTAAAAACTGGTTCAACTCGTGCGATACCCCCCCGGCTAATGCCCCCGTATGCACCAAAGCATCCGCATCCATGAGGTTACGTATCAGCATTTCTTTTTCGATCAGCAGTGCCTCAATACGGGACCTGTCGTCAGCCGCATGCAAGGCACCTGTAGAGTGATTTTGTAGCCAGAAATATAGTAGTCCGATATCGATACAAAAAAAGAGTGACACTCTGATGCTGCGTAACCATGTGTCAAAATTATTAATTAAGTTAGCGTCGAGAAAATTCACATTGCGCAGGACGTAAAAAAATATAACTAAACCGACACAATTTATAAAAAAAATGACTATGGACAACACGTATACCAATCGCCACATGAACATCTCAGACTGCTTTCGTGCTCTATGGAAAGTAAAAATAATTAAGCCCGAACAACAGAGATAAAAAGTTGTCGCGATAAAGTAATAGTTACGGCTGTCCGGGCTCTGATCCAATAAGCGCGTAGGTAAAATAGATAAGAGCAGAATTACAAAAAAAACAATTAAAGCGCGCCACCAGATGACACTATTGCCGAATAACGATCTGATCAATAACACTCTAAAAAAAACACTGATACCAATTATCACGTTGCACAGAACAAAAGGTATCGATCTAGTTGCCTGTATACGGCCAGCCGGATGTCTCAAATCAACAAGATCAACAGCCAAGATGCCTCCCCTCGTCAGGTAACCAAGAGCGGTAAAAATTAAACAAAGCAGAAAAATGTAAAACGATGCGTTTCGATGATTTGGCGAAGTCGATATCACCAGTACGAAAATCATGGAAAATGCAGCGGTCGTGAACAACACGTGTAGCGGGATGAGGTAATCATTCATATCTGAACAACACTCATATTCAACTCCATGCCATCAGTAATATGATCACGAGAAATTACAGTTAGCCAGTAGATCACGGAGATGTATCTGAATCTGCCGCAGAACGGCTCTGAGCAGACTCACTCAATGCGATGAGCTCAGACAATGAACGCAAGCGTAACTTGTACATCATCTCGGATTTGTACTCTTTAACCGTTGAGAGTGCGACGCGCAACTCAGCAGCCAGCTCAGCATTACCAAAGCCTCTCGCCATGAGGCTGAAGACCTCGCGCTCTCTAGGTGAGAGGACCTTCAGTTTTTGTTCAAACTCTTTTTGCTTAATGGAATCGCGCATCAACCGCGCATCCAGCTCGAGCGCCTTCGCGACGGAGGCCAAGAGACTTTCGCGACTAAAAGGCTTGAGTAGAAAATCTAGCGCGCCATTTGACATAGCCTTGATCGCTTCTGCGACACTACTCTCACCACTAATAAAAATAATGGGCATCTTTCTACCCTGACTCAGGAGTTCCTCTTGAAGCTCCACACCGGACATCCCTGGCATGCGCACATCTGTCACGAGCACTGCAGGGGCAACGTGTATGAATTCCTGCAAGAATTCCTGAGGGCTCGCGTAGGCCTGAACTCTGTAGCCAACGAAGCGCAATACTTCACAAATACTGGTACGTAGCTCTTGATTATCTTCCACAAGAAATACACATCCAGCATTCGGCGTACGGCTAAGAGATTGATCCGTGGAACCTGGCATACAGATTTCCCAGTTAAGGTCACTTACCTACTGTCGAACGCAAGATCCACTTCATCTCGCAAGGTTCGAGTTTGCCAAAGTATGTGCCTTAAACATACCCGTCATTCGCAGGGGGGCAGCACTAACTCAACTTAAGCTTCGTGAGCAATGGAAGCATGCGCAACTCTAAGCAGCGCGACAAGCCCGTCACGTTGCGCGGACGAATCCGACTCGATCCCTGCCGCCAGCGCTTGGCCATCGAGGATAATCGAAAACCCAAGCACTCCCTCAAGCCTGATGCAGCTATTCACATCAGCAAGTTGAAATTGACGCATCGCGGCGCCCGCGAGCTTAGGATCGGCAAAGGCAACCGAACAAAATAGCTCAGTACCATCTGCCGCCAGAAACCGGAAACGAAACTGACCAGCCTCATCCCGAAAACTAACGAAACGGGCAGACTTACCGCTCTTCCCGGACTTACCTTGCCCTTTTGCTGAGGACGCGGCTCCTGCCCCGCCGAGCGTACGCAATCCAACAGCCTGGCGTAACTCTTTGATGAACGGTGTCGCGATAGTACGTGCTTTGCGTGCACCCTCTTGCAGAATCTCTTCGATGCGCGCGGGGTTAGACATCAATTCTTGATAGTTCGCACGCATAGGACCAAGCTCTTGCTCGACGCGCTCGCATAAGCGCTGCTTGGCATCACCCCACCCAAGTCCCGCTTCGAGCTCCTTACGGAACGCAGTCGTTTCAGCGGGCTGTGCGAACGCTTTATAAATCAAGTACAGGTGTGAGGCCTCGGCGTCTTTCGGCTCACCCGGTCCTCGCGAATCGGTCACGATGCGCGCAACAGCCGACTTTAAGGCTTTTGAACCGCCCTCAAATAGCGGAACGGTATTGTTGTAGCTCTTGGACATCTTGCGACCGTCCAAACCTGGCAAGGTTGCCACATCTTCTGCGATCACCGCCTCAGGCAAGACGAAAAAATCTTTACCCTGACCGAACAAGTGATTGAAACGCTGGGCAATATCACGCGCCATTTCAAGATGCTGTGTCTGATCGCGTCCGACCGGGACCTTGTGGGCGTTGAACATCAAAATGTCGGCAGCCATCAGGATCGGATAAGAAAACAACCCCATCGTGATCCCGTCGTCACCTTCCACGCCTTTAGCGGTATTTTGATCGACGGATGCTTTATAGGCATGCGCACGATTCATCAAACCCTTGGCCGTTACACAGGTCAGCATCCATGACAACTCTGGGATTTCTGGCACGTCGGATTGACGATAGAACGTCACCCGTGCCGGGTCGAGTCCACATGCGAGCCACGTGGCCGCAATCTCCAAGCGTGAGCGTGCAATCAAGTTCGCATCTTCACACTTAATCAGTGCGTGATAGTCCGCAAGAAAAAAGAAGGCATCGACTTTTGCCTCATTACTCGCCTGAATTGCAGGGCGAATGGCGCCAACATAATTACCTAGATGCGGCGTACCCGAAGTGGTAATGCCAGTGAGAACGCGGGTATTCATGGCGTAAAAGCTCCGAGGCTTGCTTAAAGACTAACGGTGTCGCGCTGTTCAGAATCCAAATACTCTTTGGACTGCATTTCAAGAATACGGGAAACAGTGCGATGGAACTCGTTTGACATGGGGCCCGAGGTGTAGAGCTCTTCGGGCTCACACTCGGCCGACATCAAGAGCTTTACTTTGTGATCGTAGAATACATCGATCAACCACGTGAAGCGCCGTGCCTCAGACGCGTGCTTCGGCCCCATCTTCGGTACACCCGACAAGATGACCGCATGAAAACGGCTTGCGATCTCAAGATAGTCGTTTTGCGAGCGAGGTCCACCACACAAGGTTGCAAAATCAAACCACACCACACTCCCTGCACGTTTTTTAGCAGTGATCTCACGATGCTCAATTAAAAGCACGGGATCTTGGGGTGGCGTATCGGATAGCTGCAGAAAAGCCTGTTCGAGTGCCGACTGCGCTGAGGCATCGAGTGGCGTGTGGTAACACTTCACTTGCTCGAGCGTGCGGCGACGATAGTCAATACCGGCATCGACGTTCAGGATATCCATGCGATCTTTGATCAACTCAATCGCTGGCAAAATCCGATCGCGATGCAAACCATCCGGATACAGCGTCGACGGTTCGTAATTGGACGTCATCACAAAGGACGTGCCGTATTCAAAAAACTTGAGGAGCAATCGGTACAAGATCATCGCGTCTGCGACATCTGACACATGAAACTCATCAAAACAAATTAGGCGATAACGCTTTGAGATGCGCTTGGCGACTTCATCCAGAGGATCTTGTCGACCTTTAACTTCATCGAGCTGCCGATGCACACTGCGCATGAACTCGTGAAAGTGCAAACGCGTCTTGCGTGTGACTGGGACAGTTGCGTAAAACGCATCCATCAAAAAACTCTTGCCGCGCCCGACCCCACCCCACAGATACACACCACGAGGCACTTCGGGACGTTTGATTAAACGTTTGAGCGCACTAGACCGATCCCCTTTAAAGGCGATCCAGTCGTCAAAATATTTTTGCAGGCGTTCAATCGCCGTGCGTTGGGCGTGGTCTGGCTGATAACCGCGCTCAGCCAGACTGCTCTCATAGTATTGAAGGACGTTCAAGAAAGCTTCAGAAGTTAAGCGCGCGTTTGTCCACGGCCAGTGCAGCTTCTTTCATCGACTCTGACAAAGTAGGATGCGCATGGCAAATGCGGGCGATATCTTCAGCTGCACCACGGAATTCCATAATGGTGACAGCTTCAGCGATCAACTCGGATGCCATAGGGCCAATGATATGCACACCCAGCACCTCGTCTGTCGCAGCATCAGCTAGGATCTTCACAAAACCTGTCGTGTCGCCCAGAGCGCGTGCGCGTCCGTTCGCCAAGAACGGGAAGCTACCGGCCTTGTAAGCACGACCAGACGCTTTTAACTGTTGCTCTGTCTGACCGACCCACGAGATCTCAGGCGACGTGTAGATCACCCAAGGAATCGTGTTGAAGTTTACGTGACCATGTTGCCCACCGATACGCTCAGCAACTGCAACGCCCTCTTCCTCGGCTTTGTGCGCGAGCATGGGGCCACGCACCACATCACCCACTGCCCAAACGTTTGGCAAGTTGGTTTTGCAGTCACCGTCAACCACGACGAAGCCACGCTCATCAAGCTTCAACCCGACCGCCTCAGGATTCAAGCCGCCGGTGTAAGGCACACGACCGATCGATACGATCAGCTTATCAACCACCAGCTTTTGTGCAGCACCAGCAGCGTCGGTATAAGGCACCGTCACTTGCTTGGCTGTTGACTTGATTTCACCGAGCTTGACGCCCATGTGAATCGATAGGCCTTGCTTGGTGAAAATCTTGTGCGCTTCTTTTGCGACTTGCGTATCCACTGCTGCCAGAAACTCTGGCATGGCTTCGAGCACGGTCACTTCGGCACCGAGACGACGCCAGACGCTACCCATTTCCAGGCCAATCACGCCAGCACCGATTACGCCGAGCTTCTTGGGTACGGCACCGATATTCAATGCACCGTCGTTAGACAGAATCTGTTGTTCATCAAAAGGCAGACCTGGCAATTCACGCGCAGACGAGCCCGTCGCGATCACCACATGCTTACCAACGATGTCAGCGGTCGTCGTGCCTGACACTTTGATTGCCCAGCCACCATCGACCTGACCAGCGAAAGCGCCTTTGCCATGGAAGAAAGTGACTTTGTTCTTTTTGAACAAATACAAAATACCGTCGTTGTTTTGCTTCACGACATCATTTTTGCGACCAACCATTTTGTCGAGCTTGAGCGACACACCTTTGACTTCGATGCCGTGCTCAGCAAAATGGTGGTTCGCCTGTTCAAAGTGCTCAGACGACTGCAACAATGCTTTGGAAGGAATACAACCAACGTTCGTGCAGGTGCCGCCAGGAGCAGGACCGCCGTTACCGTTTTGCCATGCATCGATACATGCGACCGACATACCGAGCTGCGCTGCGCGGATCGCGGCGATATAGCCGCCAGGTCCTGCGCCAATAACGACTACATCAAATTGATTTGAAGACATAAATATTCCAAGCTTAGATTTCGAGCAGCAAACGCTGTGGATCTTCGAGCGCTTCTTTCATTGCGACCAGACCCAGCACAGCTTCGCGGCCGTCAATGATGCGATGATCGTAGGACATTGCCAAATAGTTGATTGGACGAATCACAATCTGACCCTTCTCAACCACGGCACGCTCTTTCGTTGCATGCACACCCAAAATAGCCGACTGCGGTGGGTTGATAATCGGGGTCGACAGCATCGAGCCGAATACGCCGCCGTTCGAGATCGAGAAAGTACCGCCAGTCATTTCTTCAATGCCCAACTTCCCTTCACCAGCACGCTTACCGAAGTCAGCGATTGTCTTTTCAATCTCGGCGATCGACAGTTGATCAGCATTGCGCAGAATCGGCACCACCAAACCACGCGGGCTTCCTACGGCGATACCGATGTCGAAGTAGCCGTGATAAATGATGTCTTTGCCATCAACGGATGCATTCAACACTGGATAGCGCTTCAATGCAGCAACAGCAGCTTTAACAAAGAACGACATGAAGCCAAGCTTCACACCGTGTTCTTTTTCGAACTTATCTTTGTACAGATTGCGCAGATCAATCACGCCTTGCATGTTGACTTCGTTGAACGTCGTCAAGATTGCGTTGTCTTGTTGCGATTGCAGCAAACGCTCTGCGACCCGGGCACGCAAACGGCTCATTGGCACGCGTTGCTCTGGACGACCATCCAATGACTGTGTTGTCATGGGCACACTTGGGTTTGCCAACGGTGCAGCTTTCGCAGCTGGCGCAGCAGGTGCTGTCGATGCACCGAGCGCATCACCTTTGGTGATGCGGCCGTCACGACCCGTACCAGCAACCGACGCTGCTGACACACCTTTGTCAGCCAGAATTTTTGAAGCGGCAGGCGAGGCAATTGCGCCCGAGGCGGCTGCAGGTGCTGGCGCTGCGGCAGGCGCTGCAGCAGGAGCCGCTGCCGGCGCAGCAGCTGCGGGAGCAGCAGCTGCTTTGCCTTCCGTGTCAATGCGTGCCAGAACTTCGCCTGAGGTGACAAGGCTGCCATCTGCCTTCACGATTTCAGACAATACGCCTGAAGCGGGTGCAGGAACTTCGAGCACGACTTTATCCGTTTCAACTTCGATCAGGATTTCGTCAGCCTGTACGGCTTGACCAGGCTGTTTTTTCCAGGTGAGCAGCGTCGCTTCGGACACCGATTCAGATAACTGAGGAACAACGACGTCTGTGATTGCCATTATATTTTTTCCGTAATTGGATAGATTCGATTATTAAGATTATTTGGTCAGCATAAAGGACTTGAACTTACCGAAGGCTTGCTCAATCAGAGCCTTCTGTTGTTCAAGGTGCTTGGCCAGATAACCGACAGCTGGCGAAGCCGAAGCCGCGCGTCCCGCATAACCGAGTTTTTGACCGCTCGACATATTTTGGTAGAGGTGATGCTGCACGTAGAACCATGAACCCTGGTTCTGCGGCTCATCCTGGACCCACACAACTTCGGTGGCCTTTGGATATTTACGCAGCTCAGCCTCAAACGTTTTGTGAGCGAACGGGTATAACTGCTCAGCACGAACGATCGCAACTGTGTTGTCCTTGCGCTCTTTACGCGCATTGACCAGATCGTAGTAAACCTTACCCGAGCAAACCAATACACGCTTGACTGAAGCGGGATTGATCTTCTCATCGACTTCGCCAATGATCGGACGGAAACGACCGCTCGACAACTCAGACATTGGCGAACCCGCGTCTTTGTTACGCAACAGCGACTTGGGCGTCAAAATAACCAAAGGCTTGCGGAACTGACGCACCATCTGACGTCGCAGCAGGTGGAAAATCTGCGCAGCGGAGGTTGGTTGAACGACCTGAATGTTGTTGTCTGCGCAAAGCTGCAAGAAACGCTCGATACGCGCCGATGAGTGCTCTGGGCCCTGACCTTCATAACCGTGTGGCAACATCATCGTAAGACCAGACTGGCGGCCCCACTTTGCTTCGCCGGACACGATGAACTGGTCGATCACAACTTGAGCGCCGTTCACGAAGTCGCCGAACTGTGCTTCCCAGATCGTCAAGGTATTTGGATCTGCGCACGAATAACCGTACTCAAAGCCCAACACCGCCTCTTCAGACAAGACCGAATCGATCACGGTGAATGGTGCCTGTCCTTCGCTTACGTTTTGCAAAGGAATATAGGTGCCATCATTCCAGCGCTCACGATTCTGATCGTGCAGCACTGCGTGACGGTGAGTGAAGGTGCCGCGACCGGAGTCTTGGCCCGTAATACGTACGGCATAACCGGAAGCCACGAGGGTGGCAAACGCGAGGTGCTCACCCATACCCCAGTCAAGATTCTGTTCACCGCGCGCCATGGCACGACGATCATTCAAGAGCTTGTTGACCAAGGAGTGCGGGGTGAAACCCTCAGGCACTGTTGTGAGCTTTTCACCGATACGCTTAAGTTCAGCAGCAGGCACTGCTGTATCCGCCTGGTCCGTCCACTTGGCACTCAGGTAAGGTGTCCAGTCAATTGCATACTTGCTCTTGTAGTTCGTCAACACGGGCTCGATCGTGCGACGACCGTCTTCCATATAACGACGATAGTCCTTCACGAGCTGATCGCCCTCGCCTGCCTGCAACACACCTTGCGCAGTCAGTTTGTCTGAATAGAACTGACGGGTGCCAGGATGCGCACCAATGCGTTTGTACATCAGTGGCTGTGTGAGAGATGGCGTGTCTTGTTCGTTGTGGCCAAGCTTGCGGAAGCAAACAATATCAACCACGACATCGCGACCGAACTGCATGCGGAAGTCGAGCGCTAAACGCGTTGCAAAAACGACTGCTTCAGGATCATCGCCGTTCACGTGGAACACAGGCGCTTCGATCATTTTTGAAACGTCTGTGCAATAGATTGTCGAGCGTGTGTCACGTGGGTCGGAGGTTGTGAAACCGATCTGGTTGTTGATCACCAGATGCACCGTGCCGCCCGTACCGTAGCCACGTGTTTCAGCAAGGTTCAAGGTTTCCATTACAACACCTTGGCCTGCGAATGCCGCGTCACCATGGACCAACACTGGCAATACTTGTTTGTAGCCATCGGCACCGCGACGCTCTTGACGTGCGCGCACGCTGCCTTCTACGACAGGGTTCACGATCTCGAGGTGTGAAGGGTTAAACGCCAACGACAAGTGCATGGGGCCGCCACGCGTAGACAAGTCGCTCGAGAAGCCGTTGTGGTATTTCACATCGCCGTCGGTCAGTCCTTCAGCGTGATGGCCTTCAAACTCGGCGAACAAATCACCAGGCATCTTGCCCATGATGTTCACAAGCATGTTCAGGCGACCGCGGTGTGCCATACCCACGACGATTTCTTGCACGCCAGATTCACCAGCATGGTTTACAAGCTCGTCCATCGAAGCGATAAAGCTCTCACCGCCTTCGAGAGAGAAACGCTTTTGTCCGACGTATTTTGTGTGGAGATAGCGCTCAAGGCCTTCGGCCTCGGTCAACTGCTGCAAGATATGTTTTTTGCGGTCAGGCGTGACGGTCGGTGCACTGAGTGAGGACTCTAAGCGCTCTTGTACCCAGCGTTTCACGGCAGGGTCAGAGGCATGCATGAATTCAGCACCAATCGAGCGGCAGTACGTATCTTTTAGTGCCTTGATGATGTCTCGCAACGTCATCGTCGTTGCTTTGCTGAAATAGGTATTCGTGGCCGAGAACACTTGATCTAGATCGGCTTCGGTCAATCCGTAAAACGTTGGATCAAGCTCGGGGATGCCCGGGCGATCTTGACGCTTGAGCGGATCCAGATCTGCCCAGCGCGAACCCAAGGAGCGGTACGCAGCAATCAGTGACTGCACGTGCACTTGTTTCATTGCAACGGCAAGATCAGGCTCTTGCCCACGCTGCACAAACGCATTCGCTTTAGCGCGCAAGGCAAAGGATTCAATGATTGGGGCGTGCGCTTGATCGCGCGTGGCTTCTTGACCATCGGTTGCAGGCATATGCTGCAACTGATCGAAATAGTTTCGCCAGTTATCTGGAACCGAGCCTGGGTTGT
>JACCEB010540127.1_pt1 | contig 11133 bp, 11 predicted proteins | sample 7454761 | NCBI WGS metagenome assembly JACCEB01 (sample SAMN15323454, study PRJNA562643) | freshwater metagenome | isolation source: river surface water | place: USA:Blue River Watershed | collected 2017-08-18 | reverse complement strand
TGCTGAACCTAGTGAAATATTAAAGCAATTTATTATGAAAAATAGCAGAGTGAATAGAAATATTGATATTGCAGAATATCATAATTTCGGATTGGGTACAAATAATTTAAATGGTATATGTGAACCTGTTAATTCAAGAATTCGTATTGATGAAACTAAACCAACAAGAATTATTTGTCCAGTATTAAATTATGAATACCAAACTAGACAAGATCATATAATTATTGGACGATGTAATAAATTTAAAGATGAACATTTTGGTACTGGATTAAGTCCAGCACAAAATGATGAAATATTTAAATTTTACGATATTCAAAATCCTAGATTTAAAACTATATATTTTAATGTGTATGATTCTACTAACTTTTATGATTTACAGGATTTTGGTTTCAGATTAGGTTGGGTAGAATTTTATAAACCAAGTTTAACCCCTGATTTATATATTTTATCACACATTATTGTTATCAAAAATATAGAAATCACACAACTAATTAATAAATCTGAAGGATTACCTGATATTAAATTTAGAATTAAACTTATTGGTAATAATTTAATTTACTCAAATATTTCTGATGAACAAATTAATCATTCAAGTTTATATGAAAAACAATTGTTGTCATTAAAAATATTCCTTAAAGACAAAACCCTAACCTCATTAGATACTACCAAAATGTTCCAAGAGTATTATAATTTAAGACAATATACACAAACAAGAACTCAAGATAAATTATGGTGTGCTTTTGATATTGATAGAGTTTATTTTATACAACCTGAATTTACTTCGTATGATAAATTACAAACACAACCAAACACTATTAATATCAAGTTTATACCTTATTTTTCAAACTATATTTTTAAAGACTTAATATCCAATTACACTTATTTACAATTAGTTTTAGCTATGAGTATACTTAAATTTATTTGTGAAAATTACGAAAATTTAGAAAATAAACGTGTAGAAGGATATAGATTAGAAGAAGATGAAGTACTTGAAGGTGAAGAAAACGAAATAGTTTATGCTTTAACTTCTTTCTTTGAAGAGTTTATTAGAAAAATAAATTTGTGTACTGGTAAGAAAATGAAATGCTTTGCTAAATTAATAACAAAACTTTATGAAGAACATAAATACGAAATATCGCAAGAAATAGATATTGATTTAGATCCTAACAAACCAATAGTTAACACAGAATTTGAAAATATTGTAAAAATACTTTTATACTATATGAAAAAGTTTAATGATGGGGTTCTTCCAGATATATATGATTTTGGTAAAATTTATGACAATAAATTAGAAATTATTCAATCATGGAATCTTCTTGTTGAATCAAACATTAATTTAATACCTGAATTACCACCTAATAATGAAAATATTTGTGAATAAAGTAACTATTATAATTTTTATTTAATTTATATTTATCGCTAGATATATATACTTAAATTTTTACAAATCACCATCTATAATTATTTATTATATTTAAAATATAATATATAATGAATAAAACAAATTTGATATTAATTGTTTGTGATGAATTAACTGGACTAAAACATTTAGATAAAGCTTTAATTGATACACTTACCGGAATAAATAAATTTAAAAATAAGTGCGTGTATTTTAATAATCATTATACTAACACAATACCATGTTCTGCTGCTAGAGCTGTATTATATACAGGTAAAAATTTAAATCATACAGAAGTTACTGATAATATACAATCTTCAATTCCATGGCAGAAATCAATGAAGACTGTTAATCAAGGAGTTAAAACTATTGGCTCTTATTTTTTAAATTATAGTTCAAAATATTCAGGAAAAGTTCATTTAAGACAAGAATTAGATCCTAATAATTATACAAGATTTAAACCAAGAATTTCAACACAAAATTTTATGCAAGATTATGATTTTAATAATTTTGCCAAAATGGGTGATTATTGTTATGATCCCAGAGGAGCATATTATAATGATTTAATGGTTACTCAGGAAATTTTACCATCAGGTACCAATCCTACTAAATGTGATTATTATGATTCTGTTAATAATATTTGTTTAGATGGTGCTATTCCATTCATGAAACAAAAAATATCAACTGGAGAAAATTTTCTATTATGTTGTAATTATGATAATCCTCATGACATTTTATATTCAAATGTTGATACTCAAATTAATACATTACAAACACCATCACTTCAAATCACTGGTTCTAGTCTTTTCAATAGTATAAATCAAACTGTTGGTTCATACAATGATAATTATACTAGATATGGAGAAATTGATTTTTATAATTTGAAATCTGTTGAATTAGATAATTGTATTGATTCTACCACTAATTTAGATCAATTAAATATTGGAGTATTAACTCAAATTCTGTCAAAGTATAATTTTTATGGTATTGATTATACAAATTTAAATCAATATCAGCAATATCAAACTGCTTATTATCGTTGTATTAAACAAGTTGATGAAGAATTAAATAAATTGTATGATTTTATTGAATCAAATGGTTTATTTGAAAATTCAATTATATGTTTAACTGCTGATCACGGAGATTATGCAGGTGCACATGGACTTGTTCAAAAATTAGCTCCTTTTTATAGTTCTGGGTTAAATGTTCCATTATTTTTATCTTATCCAAATATTCCTATTAATTATATTGGTAATTCATTTGATATTGTAACTTCTCATATGAACTTATTACCAACATTATTATCATTAAGTGGTTATAATTTGGATTATATAAAATCAGAAGGCTTAACTAATCCTTTTATTGACTCAAATGGTTTTATTATTCAATCAGATTATAATTATATATTTTTGTATTTAAGTATTACATTTGGACCTTTGTTGTATTATATTGCAAAGAATATTCAAGATACTAATGCACAAAATATATTAAATAGTAAATTGGGAAATTATAATTACTTTACTATTCAGGGATTTTCTGTTTGTACTAAATTTCAATTAGATGATAATTTTATAAGTTGTGGATATTATTTTAGTTTATTACATGTTTATATTGATACAATCAAATATTTACATAATAATAATTTAAATTTTAATATTGACTTGTATAATGATTCTGATGAATTATTTATTTTACAAAATAAAGTTTCAAATGTTCCATTTGCTTTTGTTGATAGAAAATCAAAATTATATTTTAAAATGTTTACTGATCCTATTGTAAAACAATTTTTTGATGAACCAATTATTATACCTTATACTTCTACTTCCACATATTATAATTATATATTCGATGACCCAATTTATGGTTCTAAAATATATGCTGTTAAATCTTACAATCCTATAGATAACTTTTTTAACAGATATTTAACTTTTAATATTGTTGAAAATTATCAATATATTATTACTAATAAATTTTTAGACTCTAAATTTGCTTTAATCGGAAATTATAATGACCTAAATATTTTATTATCTTCAGATAATATAATTCGCAATATAATTTCTGAACCTATTATTATACCTATTAATAAATCAATAATTTCTCAATATCAAAATTATATATCACATCCATTATTAAATAATGTGATAATTGGGTTTAATATAAATACGAAATACCAATTATTTTATGAATATACAAAACCACAAATTTTATCAAATATTTTAACAAAATTAATAATTAATAATTCATTTAATATAATTAAAGAAATTATATCAAATTTATCAAATAATTCAATAAGAACTTTTATTTATGATCATTTATATGACTTAAATAAAAATAAAAAATTACGATTACCTGGGGTTGATTATACTATTGAACAATTAATATCAGAAACTTTTCAAATTCAATTATTTAACTATGGTACCGATCCTCAAGAAATATATAATTTAGTTGATAGCTCTAGAATATATAATACAAATAGAACATTAATTAATTTATCTTATCAAAAATTATATGACTCTATCAAGTTTAATAATCTTACTAATATATTTATTTCTTTACCAGTTAATTATATTTTTTCACAAGCTCAATTAGATATATTACAAAAAACAATTACATAATTTTTATAAATTGACATCAAAATCAAAAATTTTTATAGTCATTTGGCTATTGTACATATAAGGATGTTGTATAATTTTATCTCTTTTTAGTATATTTAATTTTTCATTAGTCCATCGGACTGACTCATCATTTCCACAAACCGCATATCTCATATCTTCATTAATACATCTGGTTCTACCTTTGTTATTTGAAAATACACCAAATAATACTTCTCGAACATTATTATCCTTTACTATGTCTCTAACTATAAAATATAATGTAAAATTATTAGCTTCGTTGGGGTTTTTAACTGATATTCTAGTATGATATATTGTATTTAAATCCAAATATTCATTTATTATTAGGTGACCAAAAAAGTATTGACCTTTTAAATGATATTTAATATTAGGTTCTTTTATATTACTTATTCTTATAATTTCAAGTTTGTTTTCTGTATCCAAATTTAATTTCCAACTAAAATATAAATACATTAGTTATTACTTATAATTAATATATTTAAAAAATTTTATATTTGTTAACATTTATTATAATTTTTTACACCAAATAATCTTCAATATCAGATTCAGATTCAGATTCAGATTCAGATTCAGATTCAGATTCAGATTCAGATTCAGATTTTAAATTTTCCCCAAATACGTCACCATGTTTTTTTGTAATTGTTTTATAATATTCACAAAAATCTATTTTTGGAGAGCTTGGGGTTTCTTCAAATAGATTTTTATGATTTTTTTTAAGTATTTTATAATATTCATCTGATACAGCATTTCTGTAAATATTAAATTCTTTATATTGATCCGGTTCTAATCCAATAATTTTGGTATCTGTTTTTCTAATTGATTTTCTAATATTTTTAACTGCAAGTTTATAATATTGAAAACATTTCAAATAGAATTTATTTTCTTCATTTTCTTTATAAATATTAAGTATAAATGCAGAGTCAACAAATTGTCCTCTTAGATTATTATTAGATTTAAGTTCTTTGTCAAAGTATTCTCTTAAAGCTTTTTTCTCTTCCAATTTTACTGTTGAATATCTACCACTCCCATAATCAAAATTTTTTAATGTTTTAATAAATGTGTTAGGACAAGTTTTGAAACCAGTGTACTCATCACTAAAAATTTGAATGTAATTATTCCATGTAAATACACATTTATTACAATATGAATTAAATTTACAATCATAACAACAATTATGTGTACCGCCCATTGATTCCAGTCTGCGATAATAATCATTAAATTCTTCTTTTGATATATTATCTGGATCTGGAATTAATAATATCTTACAACCACCGCAAATTATATCTTCGCATTTCTCTTCTGGTAGTCCTAATTTTTTTTTGTGACATGATTTCTCGGATTTTTTTTGAGATAACATTTTTTGATAAGCTGTTTTGGACAGTCTACCATTTTTATAATTAGACATTTTTATTTAATAAGTAATAAAGTATATAAGTATTTTTTTATATAAATTATATAAATTATTATATTTTTTTACCAGTAAATTTACATATATAAGAAGTTTGATTAGACCTCACATTTGTATTTGTTCCAACATTAAGCAAGTAAACATTATATTTAACAACTTTATTTTTATGAATTTTTATTGGGTCTAATACATAAACATCGGATTCTGCATTTGTATCTACATATAGACATTCCCAACCATTAAATTCAAGGTTAGGACCAAGTTTTTTTCTCCATACACCATAAGAGTTTTTTGTTTTTTCTTTAGTTGTATATGCAAAATCATAATAAGTAGAAATATATTCATTTTTTTGTTCATATACACATTGAAAATGTTCTATTAATGGATTATCTAATGTGTATTCTTTTACATTACCATTTGAATCAGTATCATATCCGTAAGTAATTGATTCTACATCAAATCTACCTTCTAGAATTGGTGGGTAATCTTGATTTAATAAACTCATTTATATTTAATAATATATCATATTTTTTTTCCAGTTAGTTTACAAATAAAAGATGTTTCATTTGATCTAATATTTGTATTAGTTCCTACATTTAATAAATAGACAACATATTCTTCAACTTTATTATTATTAATTTTAATTGGATCCAACACAAATACATTTTTTTCTTGTGGTGTATATGTGTAAACACATTCCCAGCCATTAAATTCAAGGTTAGGACCTAGTTTTTTTCTCCAAACACCATAATATTTTTTAGTTGTATTTTTACCTGTATATATAAAATCATTGTAAACAGAAATATATTCATTTTTATATGTAAATACACTTTGATATTTTCCTACTATTGGATTATCCAAGTTATATTCATTTATACCTACTCCATTTTTTTTTGGAACATAACCAAAAGTCACCGATTCAACATCAAACCTACCATCAAGAATAGGTGGATAATTTGGATTCAATTCACACATTTAATATAAATAAATATATAAAATAAATATTATTTTGTCAAGTTAAATAATTTATTCTACCACCTTAATATAAATTTTATATATATAATATTTATATTAAAAACTATGGATCTTATTCGCGTACCTGTCACTAACCCTGGTGCTATCTCAAACTCTGGGTCAATTCAATTCACTGCTCAAGTACCTACTATTGCTAAGATTAATTACAATAGAATCGTAAATGATAATGAATACAACGCATACATTAATGCTGTTTGGTATTTACTTAATGCTAAATCACATGGTTCTTCATCCAGCTCTAGTTCATCAAGTTCTTCAAGCTCATCAAGTTCTTCAAGCTCATCAAGTTCATCAAGTTCTTCAAGCTCATCAAGTTCATCAAGTTCAAGTTCATGTGGATGCAAAAGCAAGAAGACCAAGAAGAGCAAGAAATCAAAGAAAACCAAAAGCAAAAAGCATTAAATAATTTTTTTATGAAATAATAATAAATTTTATAATTTATTATAAAAATTGAAAATATCTTAATATTTAATTAAGTAATAAATTAAAAATATGCCTGCAATTAATATTAGGGATTATGATGGATTAGCACTCATACGAGAAGGTCATTTTTCTGATAGTAGTATTATATTTACAGAAATAAAGTGTGTACAAATTCAATTTATAAATAATGAATTAAACATTTTAAGTGCATATGACAGAATTAGATATAACTTGTTTTATGATAAAAATAATGATGTATATATTGAATCTAATATACTAAATAATTATTTGTGTAGATTTATTAAATTTGTATAAAAATAACTTTTATTTTTCATATTGTAATCCAAAATATTTTTTTGTTAAGTATTCTTGAACAGGTTCATCATCAGATAAACATTTGTTTGAATATAAATTTAGTTTATTTTTGTATTCAAGTAAATCATTTAATAATACTGAATGATTATTTTCATACACAGTAATCATATAATCAAAAGTTGAAATAAAATTATTTGGTATTACAAATATTTTTTGTTTTTCAACTGGAATTTTCCTAGTTGATTCAATTGATTTTTTTATATCAAGTATTGTTTGTACATCAGACAATTCAATTTCAAATTTTGAATTATTTGTTTGATAAATAGTTAATTGCATTTTTTTATATAATATTAAATGTATAATATATAAAATATTCAATATTTTAAGATGAATTTAGTAAATAAAATAATAATGTTACTTCTTAATGCCTTGTGAGACATAAGACAAGAATGTTTCATAAAATTATTATAAATTTTTATTCAATATTTTTATCTAGTATCACTTCTTAAAATTAATTAAAAAATTTTAAAGTGCATCAGAAAATTATTAAGATAATTTTCTTAATGTCCTTGAGACACATAGGATAAAAATGTTCTCACTAAACTAAAGTTTAGTTCTAATTTTCTTGTCTTAATGTCCTTGTGAGACATAAGACAAGAAAGTATTCCAGCCAATATTCATAACATTAACAAAAATAGGTTGTAAATGTGCGGGAATAAAAGCAAAATTAGCCATTTGGACAAGAGGCCAAACTGCACAATCCGCCACATAAATTTGTACAAACTTATTTTTCACATTGGTTACAGCCTTGGATACAGATTCACTAAATCCTTCCACTGTCATATTCTTTTCTGGTTCTTTAGTCACATCTAACATAACTCCAGTAGTCAACATAAAAAATATTGGGTACAAAACTGAAAAGATAAATTGGTCCGCATAAATTTTTGCTACCAAAATAGTTTTACTTCGGATAAGTGGTTTTTCAATCGTATCAAAGTGTGATTTATAACTCACTCTAAATGTTTTCATACTCAAATCATTAATCGTATTCCCTGTTATATGTTTGCCCAATTCATCTTTGAATTTTCTGGTTAAAATACGTTTTTGATTCCACTTTACCACATTTTCAACAAAAATTGGCATGTTGTGAATTTTACTAAACCATGCGTAATAAATCGGTCCACCAGCTATTGTTCCAAATAAAGTAAACACACCTAATCGCTTAAAATCATAAGATTCACGTTTTCCTTGTTTCTTTTCAATGGTTTGAGCAATACAATCACCAACCCCATAACAAACCCCAGTACTTAAACTAGTAACTAATAATGGTTTGGCTTGTAATGCATTATTATAAGCTAAAAGTATTCTTGACATATTATACTTTATTAATATATTATCTTTTTTAATCAACTTTTTATAAAATTATTTAATAAATAAATTAAAAATTTATTCAATTATAATACTTAATGGAATCACCAAATAATTTTAATCCTAATGCTCAAGCTTTGGTAGTTTACAAAGATTCTAATTTAACATATTTATACGGGGAAAAAGTACAATTGGAAAAATTAATACAAAAAATAGATTCACAGCCTTTTGATATTAACATGAGTTTAAGTACATATAACGCATGGGGTCCACATTTAAGATTCACATCAATTGCATCTGTTTATACATTGTTATTAAGACATGGTTTTAGATTATCTCATGAATCTAAAGCGCATATACAAAACAAAGCAAATTATTTTGTGGAAGTTTGGATTAAAGATTAAATATTACATATTAAACAAACTTATTGTAAAACATAATTGTATTCAAACCATTTGAGTACATTAAATTCATCTATTATTTGATGACTATAAAATTCAAAACATTTATATTCTTTAATAAATATATCATTTATATTTTTCAATCCATTAAGATTAATACATTTATTATGTGTTAATTTTTGTATATTTGAAGGAATAGAATTAATTTTTATTATACAACTTAAATTAAATCCTATATATTTTATACTAGGGGATAATTTATCTAAATCAAAATTTTTAATTGTATAACAATTTAGTAATAAACATTCAACATTTGGCATTAAAGATTTTACACATAAATCAGATTTAGCACCTAGAGATAAATGTGTTAGCGAATCTGGGAATTTTTTACATAATTTTTTATATCCATCTCCTATTTTTAAATGAGTTAGACTTTCTGGTAATCTATCAAGTGTTTTTTTATAATTTGGTCCTAAATATAAATGAGTTAATGTGTTTGGTAAATTATCTAGAGACCTATTGAATTTTGATTTTAACAACAAAAATTTTAATCCAGTTGGTAATTTATCTATAGTTTGTCTAAATCTATTTCCTAAACTTAAGTATTCTAATTCAGGCGGTAAATTATCAACTGATTTGTTAAAATTTCTCCCTATCGACAAATATTTTAGTTTGATTGGTAAATTATCTATCGGGTGATTAAATTTATTACCTAAACTTAAATATTTTAGATTGGGTGGTAGGTTTTCAACCTTATGATTAAAATTATCTCCTAATACTAATTTTTCAAGTCCTGAAGGTAAATTATCAACAGGAAAATCAAATAAAGAATTTAGATGTAGAACTTTTAATCCTTCTGGTAAATTATCAACTGGATAATTAAATATTGCATCTGTTCCATCAATTCTTAAAACCATCAGGCTATTAGGTAAATTATTAATCGGGTGATTAAAATCTTTGTTTAATAATAATCTTTTTATACCAAATGGTATAAAATCTACTGAATTATTAAATATTCCATCAAATTCTACAATTTCAAAATGTTTGATAATATTGATTATACGATCAGAAATTATTACATTAAATCTACATCCTTTGATTGTAATTTTTTTTTTCTGTGGTTTAACCTCAAAAGTATGACCAAATATTATTGTATGAACAGAACTTGCAAATTTATTTGAAGCTTCAACCACATCTTCATAAAAATCAGGTAATTTAACAATTAAAAGACCTTCAGTTAATTCAGATATCTTTTGGGTTATTGGACCTTCAAATTCTGTTTCAAATTCAATAACCTTTTCAATTGAATTAATTTTGTACATTAGGAGATATTAAAGCTGTATTTATTATATTAAATTATAATATTAATTATATCAATTTTTTATTGTTAGTAGGATTTTTCTAATAAAAAATACATAATATATAAAATTTAAGATATATTAAAAAATATTATATAAAATATGAGAGTACTTAAACTATCAGGACAAAAAACAATCAATTTGATGATTAAAGGACAAGGTATTTATCTATTTAATTATCAAGTTGCGGAACCTGAACCTGTACAACCTGTACAATTTCCAGAATCAGATGGTCAATCAGATGTCCAATCAGATTCTGGGTCTGAAACCGAATCAGTAATTCAAGTATCAAGTCCTTCAGTTCCTAATCAAGAAGCCAAATTCACATTTGAAAATTCTGATGGGTCTGATGGGATTCAAATTATATTTGGCAAAGAATCAGTAAAAGTATCTAGAATTGGGGATAACAAACAAGAATATTCAGATTCTAATAATAAATCTGGATTAAGTGAATATTCTGGTGCATACTATTGGTTTAGTTTAGATTCACAAAATCAAATGTTTTATGCAGGAGTAGGTGAAGCCCGTATCGAAACAGTTATTTATAAATACAAATTTGAATTCCCCAATACAGAACAAGGTAATACAGAACGTGAAGCTAATAAGAAGTTTTTAGAAAGTATTGTAAAAATTAATTCTGGTAATACCCAATCTTTAAAATTAGTTAAAGACCCTGTTTCACAAAAAGTACCACTTAAAATAATTGATACAAAAGATATTACATTAGAAGTATTATCACTTAATGATTATATGCCAGTTTCAAATCTTCCTTTGACATCTCAAAAATTATTTA